>ERZ857775.1077-NODE-1077-length-34765-cov-10.488591_pt1 | contig 34765 bp, 27 predicted proteins | sample MGYA00519698_ERZ857775 | MGnify/ENA primary metagenome ERZ857775 (study PRJEB31778, sample SAMEA3449363) | human gut metagenome | biome: human gut; feature: human-associated habitat; material: faeces | place: United Kingdom | collected 2010/2012 ...
GTGAAATCAGTATCCACGCTAAAAAACTGACCGTACTGTCCAAGTCTATCAAACCACTTCCTATTGTAAAATATAAGGATGGAGTCGCTTACGATAAGTTTGAAGATCCCGAACTGCGTTACCGCCAGCGTTATGTGGATTTAGCCGTAAACGAGGAGGTAAAAGACATCTTCATCAAACGCAGCAAGGTATTCAGCTCTATGCGTGAATATTTCAACTCAAAAGGTTATATGGAAGTAGAAACTCCGATTCTGCAATCCATTGCCGGCGGAGCAGCCGCACGTCCGTTCATTACTCATCACAACGCACTGGACATGCCGCTGTATATGCGCATCGCCAGCGAATTGTACTTGAAAAGACTTATCGTAGGTGGTTTCGAAGGTGTGTATGAAATAGGCAAGAACTTCCGTAACGAAGGAATGGACCGCACACACAATCCGGAATTCACCTGCATGGAAATATATGTTGCCTACAAGGACTATAACTGGATGATGGAGTTTACAGAAAAGATGATTGAAAAAATCTGTCTGGATGTAAATGGAACCACTCAGGTAAAGGTAGGCGACAACATTATTGATTTCAAAGCCCCGTACAAGCGTGTCACTATGCTGGATTCCATCAAGGAACACACCGGCTATGACCTGACAGGCATGAACGAAGAACAGATACGCGAAGTTTGTCAGAAACTGAACATGGAAATTGACGATACAATGGGTAAAGGCAAGCTGATTGATGAAATCTTCGGAGAATTCTGCGAAGGTACGTATATCCAGCCGACTTTCATCACCGATTATCCGGTTGAAATGTCTCCGCTGACCAAGATGCATCGTTCTAAACCAGGACTGACCGAACGTTTCGAATTAATGGTGAACGGTAAAGAGCTGGCTAATGCTTACTCGGAATTGAATGACCCGCTGGATCAGGAAGAACGTTTCAAAGAGCAGATGCGTTTGGCCGACAAGGGAGACGATGAAGCGATGATTATCGATCAGGACTTCTTGCGTGCTTTACAATATGGTATGCCTCCTACATCGGGTATCGGTATCGGTATCGACCGTCTGGTGATGTTAATGACCGGACAGACTACCATTCAGGAAGTATTGTTCTTCCCGCAAATGCGCCCGGAAAAAGTAGTGAAAAAAGACGCTGCTGCCAAATATATAGAATTGGGAATCGCAGAAGACTGGGTTCCGGTGATCCAAAAAGCCGGTTACAACACTGTAGCTGACATGAAAGATGTCAATCCGCAGAAGTTGCACCAGGACATCTGTGGCATTAACAAAAAATATAAATTAGAGCTTACCAATCCGTCGGTAAACGACGTAACTGAGTGGATTAACAAACTTAAATAAGTTGAGAGTTGAAAGTTGAGAGTTGTTATATGAATAACATTTTCAAGTCTTAACTTTCAACTTTCAACTTTCAACTTTCAATTAGAAATGAAATTACCCGGCAAGATAGCGATAATGGGCGGAGGAAGTTGGGCTACAGCCATCGCAAAGATGTGTCTGGCTCAAGAAGACTCTATCAATTGGTATATGCGACGCGACGACCGCATCGCAGATTTCAAGAGATTAGGGCATAATCCGGCCTATCTAACAGGAGTGAAATTCGATACCAAACGTATCTCTTTCAGTTCCAATATCAACGATATTGTGAAAGAATCGGATACACTAATCTTCGTCACTCCCTCCCCTTATCTGAAGGCACACTTGAAAAAGCTGAAAACCAAGATTAAAGATAAATTTATCATTACCGCTATCAAAGGAATCGTACCCGACGACAATGTTATCGTGTCCGAATACTTCACTAAGGAATATGGCGTACCACCTGAAAACATCGCTGTGCTGGCAGGTCCCTGCCATGCGGAAGAAGTGGCTTTGGAACGTCTTTCTTATCTAACCATCGCTTGTCCCGACAAGGATAAGGCACGTATCTTCGCGCGCAGATTGGGAAGTAGTTTTATCAAAACTTCGGTCAGCGACGACGTTTCGGGTATCGAATACAGTTCGGTGCTGAAAAATGTATATGCCATTGCTGCCGGTATTTGTAGCGGGTTGAAATATGGTGACAACTTTCAAGCTGTGTTGATTTCCAACGCCATACAGGAAATGAACCGTTTTCTGAACACGGTACACCCATTGAACAGAAACGTAGATGAATCTGTTTATCTGGGAGACTTGCTGGTGACCGGTTATTCCAATTTCAGCCGTAACCGTACATTCGGCACGATGATAGGCAAAGGATATTCCGTGAAGAGTGCACAGATTGAAATGGAAATGATTGCGGAAGGTTACTATGGTACGAAGTGTATCAAGGAAATCAACAAACATCATCATGTCAATATGCCGATATTGGACGCTGTTTACAACATCCTGTACGAGCGTATCTCGCCCACGATCGAGATTAAATTGTTAACTGATTCTTTTAGATAACCTTATAAACAAAAACGATATGATAAACTTGAACATTGAAAAGACATTTGGATTTATCTCCAAAGAAAAAGTTTCTGCTTACGAAGCTGAGGTTAAAGCCGCACAGGAAATGCTTGAAAAAGGAACAGGCAAAGGTAATGACTTTTTAGGATGGTTGCACTTGCCTTCTTCTATCACTAAAGAACACCTGGCTGACTTAAATGCTACTGCAAAGGTTTTGAGAGATAACTGCGAGGTAGTAATCGTTGCCGGTATCGGTGGTAGCTACTTGGGAGCACGTGCCGTCATCGAAGCTCTGTCCAACAGCTTTACCTGGTTGCAGAATAAGAAGACTGATCCGGTCATGATTTATGCCGGACATAATATCAGCGAAGATTATTTGTATGAACTCACTGAATATCTGAAAGACAAGAAGTTCGGTGTCATTAATATCTCCAAATCAGGAACTACAACAGAAACAGCACTCGCTTTCCGTTTGCTGAAAAAACAATGTGAAGACCAACGCGGTAAAGAAACTGCCAAGAAAGTAATCGTTGCCGTTACGGACGCAAAAAAGGGTGCTGCCCGTGTCACAGCCGACAAGGAAGGATATAAAACGTTCATCATCCCCGATAACGTGGGCGGACGTTTTTCTGTACTGACTCCGGTAGGTTTACTGCCGATTGCTGTTGCCGGATTCGACATTGAGAAACTGGTTGCCGGTGCTGCCGATATGGAAAAGGTATGTGGTTCTGACGTTGCTTTTGCTGAAAATCCCGCCGCTATCTATGCCGCGACCCGTAACGAGTTATACAGAAATGGCAAGAAGATTGAAATTCTCGTTAACTTCTGCCCGAAATTGCACTATGTGAGCGAATGGTGGAAACAACTTTACGGGGAATCTGAAGGAAAAGATAATAAAGGAATTTTCCCTGCATCGGTGGATTTTTCAACTGACCTTCACTCTATGGGTCAATGGATTCAGGAAGGTGAACGTTCTATCTTCGAAACTGTAATCTCAGTAGAGAAGGTAAATCATAAACTGGAAGTTCCTTCTGACGAAGCAAATCTGGATGGCTTGAACTTCTTAGCCGGAAAGCGCGTGGATGAAGTAAACAAAATGGCGGAATTGGGTACTCAATTGGCTCATGTTGACGGCGGTGTACCTAATATGCGTATCGTTCTTCCGGAACTGACCGAGTACAATATCGGCGGTCTGCTTTATTTCTTTGAAAAGGCTTGTGGTATCAGTGGCTATCTGCTGGGCGTCAATCCTTTCAACCAACCAGGTGTGGAAGCATACAAAAAGAATATGTTTGCTTTGCTGAACAAGCCGGGTTATGAAGAAGAATCTAAAGCGATTCAGGCAAGACTGTAAGTAATATTATTTAAATGCAAAATTAACGCAGATTTTCGCAGATCAGGCTTCTTTATAAGAAGGTTCCTTTGCGAGAATCTGCGTTAATTCTGTGTTTAAACCAATAAACTGCAATCAGCTATCAATTTTCTTTTTCATTCGTTGTTTTCAGTCCGATGATTTCTTCAGCTCCTTCACATTCCGCTTTGGAGGAAAGGTAAAATTCCAATTTCACGTCACCGTTCTCATCAACATGTTCGATAGTAGCTTGAACTATAACCTGACTTTGTGTCACACCGTCTTTGAAACGCAGCTGCCCTTTATCTTCATCCGTCAGATTTCCCTCAGTCGAAACTTCCTCCTCTTTATAAATAAGCTTAGTAGCCAATTCTTCATCATTCAGAAGTTTGAATGTTTTTAATTCAGATCCGTTACCATCCAAAAGTAAAAGAGCTTCCACCTCATCCCCCACTTTCAGAGTCGGCAAATTATCCATCTTATTGGCATAGTCTTCTCCTTCAACGCTATTATTGTCAGAATCAATATTGTCAGAATCAACCTTAACAGATAGCTTCTCTATTTTAATGATAGGACTCTCCCCGCCATCGGAGCAGGCGCCTAGAAACAATGGTAGCAGTAATAATACTCTCTTTTTCATGCTATCGTCTAATTTTATAATGCTACAAAAATACATATTATCTTCTAAATAGCAAAAAATGTGTAACTTTGTGCTTCAAAACTAATTAATAGGTATTTAGATATGTCTCAGAAAAAGATAAAAGCTGTCCTATTCGATATGGACGGTGTGCTCTTTAACTCTATGCCTTACCACTCTGAAGCTTGGCATAATGTAATGAAATCGCATGGACTTACTCTTAGTCGCGAAGAAGCTTATATGCACGAAGGACGAACGGGAGCCGCTACTATCAATATTGTATTCCAACGCGAATTGGGTAGGGAGGCAACACAGGAAGAAATAGAAAGTATCTATCAAGAGAAGAGTGTCTTATTCAATTCTTACACAGAAGCCGAGCGGATGCCCAGCGCATGGGAGTTGCTGCAAAAAATAAAAAATGAAGGACTGGTTCCTATGGTAGTGACAGGCTCCGGACAGTTATCCCTGCTCGAACGGCTGGAACATAACTTTCCCGGAATGTTTCATAAAGAACTGATGGTAACAGCTTTTGATGTGAAATATGGGAAACCAAATCCGGAACCTTATTTGATGGCCCTTAAAAAAGGTGGACTGAAAGCCGATGAAGCCGTAGTTATAGAAAACGCTCCCTTAGGAGTGGAAGCCGGACATAAAGCTGGCATATTCACAATCGCCGTTAATACAGGTCCGCTAGATGGTCAGGTTTTGCTGGATTCCGGAGCTGATTTATTGTTTCCTTCCATGCAAGCCTTATGCGATGAATGGGACAACTGCTTAATTCACCTAGATTCTATCTAAGTTAACACCAATTCCACTATGCAAAAGTTATTGTCTTTACCCCCAAATTTAATTCATTGCTTTCATGAACTGGAAGGAGTGAATCGTAGCGATTGGTTTTGTACGTCTGATCCTGTCGGAAGCAAACTAGGCTCCGGTGGTGGAACCACATGGCTACTGCAAGCCTGTCATCAGGAATTTGCTCCACAAGTTCCTTTCAGTGATTGGATAGGACGAGAGAAAAGAATATTACTCCATGCGGGCGGACAAAGCCGCCGCCTGCCAAGCTACGGTCCTTCCGGCAAGATACTGACTCCGATCCCAATCTTCAGTTGGGAACGGGGACAAAAGCTAGGACAGAACCTGCTGTCGCTGCAACTGCCGCTATATGAAAGAATCATGAAACAAGCTCCCGACGGGCTGAATACTTTGATAGCGAGCGGCGACGTATATATCCGTTCGGAAAAGCCACTGCAAGACATTCCGAATGCAGACGTGGTATGTTACGGTTTATGGGTAAATCCTTCATTAGCAACACATCACGGCGTGTTTGTTTCTAATCGGGAAAGTCCGGAGATTCTCGATTTCATGTTACAGAAGCCTTCTCTCGAAGACTTGGAAAGGCTGTCGAAAACACATCTCTTCTTGATGGATATCGGCATCTGGATTTTAAGCGACCGTGCCATTGAAGTATTAATGAAACGGTCATTAAAAAATGGAACGAGCGATATCAACTATTATGACTTATATTCGGACTACGGCATGGCTTTGGGAAAACACCCTAAAACGGAAGATGAAGAAATCAACCGCTTATCGGTAGCAATCCTGCCACTGCCCGGTGGAGAATTTTATCATTACGGCACAAGCCACGAATTGATATCTTCCACTTTGACCATACAGGATAAGGTACGCGACCAACGGAAAATCATGCACCGTAAAGTAAAACCGAATCCGGCTATTTTCATTCAAAATTCCATCACACAGGTATCTCTTTCCGCCAACAATGCTAATTTGTGGATCGAAAACAGCTATGTGGGAAAAGAATGGAAACTGGGATCTCGCCAAATCATAACGGGAGTTCCGGAAAACCATTGGAATATAACTATTCCTGACAATGTCTGCATCGATATCATCCCTATCGGTGAACATGATTTTATAGCACGCCCGTATGGATTGGATGACATATTCAAGGGGGCTCTGAACAATGAAACGACTATGTATCTCAATATCCCTTTTTCACAGTGGATGCAAGAAAGAGGACTTGACTGGGAGGCAATCGAAGGACGGACGGATGATTTACAATCGGCCGCTATCTTCCCAAGAACCAATTCCATTGAGGAATTGGGAATAGTACTCCGGTGGATGACATCGGAACCACAATTGGAAAAAGGGAAAGAACTTTGGAAGAAATCCGTGAAAGTTTCTGCTGATGAAATCTCGGCAAATGCCAATCTCAAACGTCTTTACACCCAACGTCGCAATTACCGGCGTGAGAATTGGAAAGGCTTGGCAGCCAATTATGAGAAGAGTGTTTTCTATCAGCTCGATTTACAGGATGCTGCCAACGAGTTTGTACATTTAGACTTGGAAACTCCCGACATTCTGAAAGAAGATGCGGCTCCGATGGTACGGATACATAACCGAATGCTCCGTGCACGGATTATGAAATTACGTGGAAACGGCGAATGGCAGAAAGAAGAACAAGCAGCTTTCCAACTTCTCCGCGATGGTTTACTAGGAGCGATGTCCGAACGAAAAAATCATCCGACACTCAGCGTTTATTCCGATCAAATCGTATGGGGACGTAGCCCTGTACGAATTGACATGGCAGGAGGATGGACGGATACACCTCCTTATTCTCTTTATTCGGGAGGAAGTGTTGTCAATCTCGCCATTGAATTAAACGGTCAGCCACCCTTACAGGTATATGTAAAACCGTGCAAGGAGTTCCATATTGTTCTTCGTTCTATAGATATGGGAGCTATGGAGGTCATAAGTAATTATGATGAACTGCAAGACTACAAGAAAGTAGGTTCTCCGTTTTCTATCCCCAAAGCCGCTCTTACTTTGGCAGGTTTCGCTCCCGCATTCTCTGCCGAACGTTACACCTCACTGGAAGAGCAATTGAAAGTTTTTGGTTCGGGCCTTGAAATAACGTTATTAGCAGCTATTCCTGCCGGTTCAGGTTTGGGAACAAGTTCTATTTTGGCTTCTACCGTACTCGGAGCAATCAATGACTTCTGCGGACTGGCTTGGGATAAAAACGAGATTTGCAGTTATACACTTGTATTGGAACAGTTATTAACCACAGGAGGCGGATGGCAGGATCAATACGGCGGTGTCTTCTCTGGTGTCAAGCTGCTTCAATCCGAAGCAGGTTTCGAACAGAATCCATTGGTACGATGGCTGCCCGACCAGCTATTTGTTCATCCCGACTATCGTGACTGCCACCTATTATATTACACGGGAATCACCCGCACAGCCAAAGGTATTCTGGCAGAAATAGTCAGTTCCATGTTCCTTAATTCAGGCACACATCTGAGTCTATTGGCGGAAATGAAAGCACACGCTATGGATATGAGCGAAGCTATCCTGCGTAGTAATTTCACTAATTTCGGCAATCTGGTGGGCAAAACTTGGATACAGAACCAAGCATTGGATTGTGGAACAAATCCACCGGCAGTAGCTGCCATTATCGAAAAGATCAAAGATTATACGTTAGGATATAAACTGCCGGGTGCAGGTGGTGGTGGCTATCTGTATATGGTAGCCAAAGATCCACAAGCCGCAGGACTGATTCGTCGGATTCTGACTGAAGAGGCTCCAAATCCACGTGCCCGCTTTGTAGAAATGTCTCTTTCCGATAAAGGACTTCAGATTTCAAGAAGCTAAAATCTCAAATTAAAGCCTGGACATAGGAATTATCCGTCATGTCCAGGCTCTAAATTTCAATTCTCATAATTGGCTTGTTTACAGATTAATACTTGAGATTACTGTAAAATAAATTAAAAGAACGATAAAGATGATAGCTCCAACAATCAACACAATACTAGACCATTTCTTTTTTCCAGCTTCTTCCATAATAAGCAAAATCTAGGGTTAATACAAATTATCATCACTGCAAAAATAATATTTTCTACGGAAATACCGATTGCATTAAACAACTTATTTGTATAATTTGAACTAAATTATACAAGTATAAAGTAAAAGATGGTACCGATTCATGAAAGAAGAGGTATGAAATCAATATGGAAGAGAAGTAAATTCAGTCTTCGGAGTTTGCGATTAAATATGAATTTAAGGTCAACAATAGATCAACGATAAGACATATTAGACAAGATTAAGTCCATATTAGTTCATTTTAAATTAGGAAACTATTAGGAAACAAGAGTGCTGATTATATACTATTCTACATTATGAATCCTCTCTTAAACGACACCACTAAACAAAAGGAATCCCTCAACAATCTACTGATTATCAAGGGATTTCTTCGTGACCCCGGTGCGATTCAAACGCACGACCTTCAGAACCGGAATCTGACGCTCTATTCACTAAGCTACGGGGCCATTTTTTTAAATGCGAAGCAAAAGTATAAAAAATCTTCTCATCTTCCTAATGTTTCTCCTTTTTTTATAGTTCTTAAGGCAATCCATCTTATTAAGAGTTTGTTATTTTGAAATGATTTAGAGCATATACTTTATCAATTTGACAATCTTTTAGAGATTTACCATTACATATATCAATTTTATTCCTATCTTTGCCGACAATTAACATTCAACAATCCTATGAGTTACTTGATAAAACCTAAGAACTATAAACCACTACTCGACCTCAAACAGACCGAGCTGGGAATTAAACAAATAAAAGAGTTCTTCCAATTAAATCTATCATCTGAATTACGTCTCAGACGTGTAACAGCCCCCTTGTTTGTATTAAAAGGAATGGGTATCAATGATGACTTAAATGGAATTGAACGTCCTGTCTCTTTCCCCATCAAAGACTTGGGAGACGCACAGGCAGAAGTGGTTCATTCATTGGCCAAATGGAAAAGACTAACTTTAGCTGATTACCACATTGAACCGGGATATGGCATTTATACGGATATGAATGCAATTCGCTCAGATGAAGAATTGGGTAATCTACATTCTCTATATGTGGATCAATGGGATTGGGAACGCGTTATCACTGATGAAGACAGAAACATACACTTCCTAAAAGAAATCGTAAACCGTATTTATGCAGCCATGATTCGCACCGAATATATGGTATACGAAATGTATCCCCAAATTAAACCTTGTTTACCACAAAAGCTGCATTTTATTCATTCAGAGGAGTTACGCCAACTCCATCCTAACTTGGAACCTAAATGCCGTGAGCATGCCATCTGCCAAAAATACGGCGCTGTATTCATCATTGGTATAGGATGCAAATTGAGTGATGGTAAAAAACATGACGGACGTGCGCCGGATTACGATGATTATACAACAATCGGACTGAATAATTTACCCGGATTAAACGGTGACCTTCTTCTGTGGGACGACGTACTGCAACGTTCCATCGAATTGTCATCAATGGGTATACGTGTAGACAAGGAGGCTCTACAACGGCAATTAAAAGAAGAGAAAGAAGAGAAAAGACTGGAACTTTATTTCCATAAACGTTTGATGAACGACACACTTCCATTATCCATCGGTGGCGGTATCGGTCAATCTCGTTTGTGTATGTTTTACCTTCGTAAAGCCCATATCGGAGAGATACAAGCCAGTATTTGGCCCGAAGATATGCGCAAGGAATGCGAAGAACTAGAAATTCACCTTATATAATTACCATGAACGTACAAATTGAAGAAAGCTGGAAAGCACATTTAGCACCTGAATTCGACAAAGACTACTTTCGGACATTAACAGATTTCGTCAGAAGCGAATATAGCCAATATCAGATATTTCCTCCGGGAAGACTGATTTTCAATGCTTTCAACCTTTGTCCTTTCGACAAAGTGAAAGTTGTAATTATAGGGCAAGATCCTTATCATGGCCCCGGACAAGCACACGGTCTCTGTTTTTCAGTAAATGACGGAGTTCCTTTTCCTCCTTCATTGGTAAATATCTTCAAGGAGATTAAAGCAGACCTTGGTACCGATGCACCTGCTACGGGTAACTTAACACGTTGGGCCGAGCAAGGAGTTCTGCTCCTCAACGCTACTCTAACTGTGCGGGCTCATCAAGCCGGTTCACACCAAAATCGGGGATGGGAAGTCTTTACTGACGCAGCCATCCGCACGTTAGCAGAAAATAGAGAAAATATCGTATTTATCTTGTGGGGATCATACGCACAAAAGAAAGGGGCTTTTATCGACCGCAACAAACATTTAGTACTCACATCAGCACACCCTTCTCCCCTTTCTGCTTACAATGGTTTTTTCGGCAACAAACATTTCAGCCGGGCAAACGATTATTTGAAGGCACACGGAAAAACAGAAATTATCTGGTAGAAAGTTTGCAATAATATATAAAAAGTGGCGGCATTTTTCTTTCGTAATAAATGCCGCCACTTTTTATATATTCATCTATTTTAGTACCATTGAATATTACTTTGAGTCTGGCTTCTCTGCTCATACTTCAAGTCTTGCAAGATACTTGCGTTCGCACGGATTGTCACATTGTAGTATTTCCAACGTCCGAAAGGCGAAAGACTGGCAGACAAGTTGAAACAGTGCAAATCACGTGTGATAGTACAAGAGGTCTGCGTAATTTCTTTTGCCTGAAAATCATAACCGGAATTGAATGAAAGCGACCAATTATTGGAGATCTTCACATTTCCATTCGCATTGATATTATGTGTGTAGGTATAAGGATATCTCATTGAATGACGATTAATCGGCTTCGATCTATCCTCACGAATATTAAATGAGTAACTAAGACTTAATGACCACGGCATTTTAAACACTTGATAACCATCCGCATCAGCCGCGGCTTTCTCTACTTTCTTAGTTGTAGCCTCTTCTTCATCGCTCCCGTCTGAATCTTCATCCTCCTCGTCTCCTTTTTTCTTATCCTTCCCCTGTTCCTCTTTCGGTCCGAACCATTTCTTCCAGGTATCGTTGTTGAAAGTATAATTAAAAGAAGATCCATAGCCTTGAAAACGTCCGAAACGACCATAAGACCATTCTGTACGATTGCCGGTAACCACATTACCATTTTTATCGAACGTGTAGGCATAAGTAGCGAATGACGCATTCATATTGAACGTATAATTCTTGGTCAGTTTCAAACGGAGATTCATACTCAAATCACTCCATGGTCGTTCTTTGGCTGCCATATTATAAGACATACTCGCTCCAAATTCATCAATTAAGCTCACCTTTTTCAGTGTATCTTTCTTTGCATCATAATACTTCATTTCCAGATTATTGGAAATAGAGAAACTAACCGTACCCGAACCTTCACGCGAAGGCACACCGTAAGGCTGTCCGGTGAAAGGTGAATAATATTGCGTGTTACCATTATAGTCTGTGTATTCTTCCCAATATTTACTGAATCCCGGAGCACCGCTCAAACTCACTTGCGGAGTAAATACGTGACGGATTTGTATTTCTTTCTTCTTTGCGAAAAGAGGTTTATACATACCGTAAAGCTTCGTGCTCAGGCTCAAACTTGCCGAATAGTTAGACACTCGGTAGAAACCGTTCAACGTATCACCCGGCAACGACTCCAATCTGTGGTCCACTTCATTATACTGCTGATTAATTTTACGGGTATACCAACGTTCCGTATAATTGACTGAAGGAGAAACCTGCAAATACTTGAACAATGTAAAAGTAGCACTGATAGGAATATTATGATTCATTGCATTTTCCCACTCGCTCAGCCCAGCTTTAAACAAACGGTCATCCTTTGTACGAATACTGTTTGTCAGACGTCCGGTATAACTAATGGATATCTTTTCATACCAACGTTCGGCTCCCGCAGCCTTCTTACGTTTGAATGGAAACAGACGGCTCAATGTAATATTAAGGTCGGGCAAGGTTACCGCAATAGAAGAATCACGCATTGTCTGAGCGATATTGGTCGTTCCGGAAAGCGTCAGGCCGATATCGGGAAAACTACGTGAATAACTGATACTTGATGTTTTCGTATTTTGAGTCAGCAACTGAGAGTTATAGAGGTTGTTGATATTAGAACGTTCGTAACTACTGGTCGAGAAATTTACACTGGCCGAGAAAGTACTGTTCGGACTGGCTTTAGCGTCTTGACGATGATTCCAGACAATTTTAAAGTCTTTAGATACCGCATAGTCCGGCATCCCCTTGTCACCCGTTTTGGTGACCTGATAATCCGCCTGCAACGTTCCGGAATATTTATAGCGTTTATTATAGTTTGTCAACCCGGAAAGCCTCCATGAACCTTTTGTAAAGATATCCCCCGTCATCTTCAAATCCATAATATCACTGATAGCAAAATAATATCCTCCGTTAGCCAAACCGAAACCGCGACTGGAGTCGTCCATATAAGTCGGCATTATAAAACCGGATGAATAACTACTGGAGAACGGAAAGAAGAAAAACGGTACAGCCAATGGCAAAGGAACATCTTCCACTACCAGATAAGCAGGTCCTGTCACCACATTCTTTTTAGGACGCACTTTTGCACGAGTCAGCTGCATATAGAAGTGAGGATGATCATGATGATCGCAAGTAGTATAGCGACCGTGTTCCATAAAGATTTCATCATTGGCCCCTTTCTTAGCTTTGCTTCCGGTCACATAACCTTCACCTTGCTGAGTGACAATATCGGTAATCCCGGCTTTTTTAGTTTTGAAATTATAGCGGATAGTCTCCGTATCATAAGAAGTATCCCCTTCCTTGAAGACCGGTTTACCTTTCTCTACTCCGGTAGAATCTTTGATACCGTATGCATGAACCGTACTGCTGTCAAGATTCATCGAGATAACCTCCGCAGCTAACTCTATATTCTGGTAGTTCACTTTTCCACTACCATAAAGTGTGGCCGATCCTCCCAATGTAAAAACAGTGGAGTCGTTGGATTCATAAACAACCGGTGCATCGAGCGGTTGTTTCTTCTTAACAGGTGCTATAGAATCAATGCGTACCGTAACCGTATCTGCCTTCAACGAATCGCTTCCTTGTAGTGAATCTTTTTGTGCAGTATTGGAGGTAATCATTCCTCTCCTTCGACGTTGAGACGTAGCCTCATCGGGAAGCATCAGTAAGACAATCAGCAGTATAGATGATATAAGTATTTTTGCTTTCAATGGCGCCATTAACTAATAGTTTACGCTTGAAGTGGCAAAAGTACACAAACTTCACCAATTATGAGTTAGAATCTCCGTTATTTAATTATTTTTTAGTGCTATAAAAAAAGAGAGCACCATCTGTCAAAACGGTTTAGCCCTTCTTCACCATATTTTGCAATGCTATTCCGCGCTTTCTCCACCGTCTTTTCCTCATCCAAATGAGTCTTAGAAAAGAATTTATCCGCAAAACAAATCAATTGCTCTTCCAATGTGACAGGAAGCATCTCACGGTGAGGAACCGGAAGTTGCTGATCAATAATATCCTGCAAGGAAAGACCGGCTCCTGTATGGCGTTCACAAACTAACGCATGTTGAGGAAAACCTTCAGCACGCAAAATTTCAGCTCCTAAATATCCATGAGCAATATAAGGATGAGTACCGAAACATCGAATGGACGGAGCATCTGTCTGAAAGATACCGATATCATGCAAAAGAGCGGCCTCTTTCACAAAGCTCCGGTTTAAATGCAACTCCGGATGTGCATCTAGCATCTTCATAGCCTTTCCTGACACTGAAAGGCTGTGTATTACTAAAATTTGTCGCTGTTCCGTATTCTCCGGATAATACTTATCAATGATTTCGTATGGATTCATGTGTCGTTTTTTTGTTCTCTTGATGAGAAATTAATATTTTTGTGCAATATTACAAAAAAATGCCGACATGCAAGCTAGAACTTTGCTCATTCTTTTTTTTCTACTCGCTATATCCCCTTCAGGATATACCCACAGTAAGATAACAACCGGTGCAGAACGTATCGCACAATACTTATCACTTATTCAAGGCAAACGTGTCGGAATGGTAGTCAATCACACTTCTATTGTAGAAGTAGAACAGACTCATCTGCTCGACACCTTATTAAAGTTGGATATAAAAATAGTGAAAGTATTTGCCCCCGAACACGGTTTTCGTGGCAATACGGATGCGGGCGAAACAGTAAAGGATGGAAAGGACCTACGCACCGGTATCCCTATTATTTCACTTTATGGCAATAATAAGAAGCCTACCGCTGGTCAATTAAAAGACATTGATGTCATCTTGTTTGATATCCAAGATGTAGGAGCGCGCTTTTATACCTACATCAGTACAATGTACTATGTCATGGAGGCTTGTGCAGAAAACAGAAAGGAAATGCTCGTACTGGATCGGCCTAACCCGTGTGACTATATAGACGGTCCGGTACTCAAGTCCCCCTATCGGAGTTTTGTTGGTATGCTTCCCATTCCTATACTTCATGGATGTACCATAGGCGAACTGGCACAAATGATAAACGGAGAAGGATGGATTGCCAACAAAAAAAACGCCTGCTTATTAAAAGTAATTCCAATGACAGGCTGGAAACATGGAGAGCCCTATTCGCTTCCGATTAAACCTTCTCCTAATCTGCCCAATGACCAGTCTATTCGTTTGTATGCATCACTTTGTCCTTTTGAGGCAACCCACATCAGCGTAGGACGGGGAACAATCTTTCCTTTTCAGGTATTAGGTGCACCCAATAAAAAATATGGCAGTTTCGTTTTCACTCCTCGTTCCCTGCCCGGATTCGACAAGAAGCCATTACATCAAGGAATAGCCTGCTACGGAGAAGACTTACGGAACAACGCGAATATTAGTGGTTTTACCCTTTACTACTTCCTACATTTTTATCAAATATCAGGTGAAGGGACCGGATTCTTTTCCCGCCCCCGATGGTTTGATTTACTTATGGGAACCGACACGGTGCGCAAAGCTATTCTCAGAGGAGAATCTGAAGAAACTATTCGAAATAGCTGGAAAAAAGAATTACAGGCTTATCGGGAGACGAGAAAGAAGTATCTGCTTTATTGATTCTCTTCCCGCTTTCTCTTCTTCCACAATTGCCAACTATTAATGATATTTTGCCACAAAACATACGATCCCGGCGCAACAGCAGACAATGGATTCAGATAAGTATGGGCCATCCAGATAGCTAGAATCGTATTTTTCTGTCCTAATGCCTGTCCGCCACTGATGCGGTCGTTATAAATAGAGCCGATAGTCTTTCCCAAAAAGAACTGTAAACAACAAGCTGCCAATGCTCCAACAGCAATCATAATTTCAGTAAATCCATCCGCAGGATCATTCAACAACGAATACAGCGTCTGTGCCGTCACGATAGCCAGCGAAACTGCCCACAAGTAGAAAGCAAGTTCATGATAACTCAATAATTTCCGATGTATTTTCGGCAAACATTTGCTCAATAACCATGCAGCCAGAAACGGACAAATCAGCAGAGGAAATACTTTGCTTAAAATAACGAAGAACGCTTCCAAAAAACTAACGTCAGGATGAACCTCCACTAATGGAAAAAGAATAGGCACCGCAATGGCAGCTCCGATATTAGCAAGTAGCGTATAAGTGGTCAGACTTGCCGCACTCCCACCCAGTTTCGAAGTTATCACGGCAGCAGCAGTGGCTGTCGGACAAATAATGCAAACCATCCCCCCTTCCGCCACAATCTTATCAAACCGATACAACAGCAAATAAGCAGCCAACGCCCCGATAATCTGAATCAGCAATAACCATACATGAAGCGGCCTAAGCTTTAAATCGCGCGGAGACACCTTACAGAATGTCAACAACAACATCGTAAAGATAAGATACGGAGTCAGAAAAGAGAGGCAGATAAATAACGGATAACCCACAGCACCCACCAACATGGCAATAGGCAATGTCCAATTCTTCAAAAACTTAAGCATCGTCGTACATTTTAACTTCGGAGCGCAAAGTAACGGAGATTTCAGGAAAAAAGCTATCATTAAACCGAAAAAAACACAAAACTTAATGGCAAATAATAAGTTTTCTACAAATTTCTACTACATTTGCACCGTATTATAAATATGAAACTGAATAGACCCTACATATTATATATATGCATTTGCCTCTGGCTTCTTTTCTTACCCTCATGCACCAGCCATTTATGGGGGAAAGATTTTGTCGTAGTCATTGATGCCGGACATGGCGGACACGACCCCGGCGCTATTGGAAAAATCTCAAAAGAAAAGAATATCAATCTGAACGTTGCCTTAAAAGTAGGAAATCTGATAAAAAACAATTGCGATGACGTTAAAGTGATCTATACCCGTAGCAAAGATGTTTTTATTCCTCTAGACCGAAGGGCGGAAATAGCAAACAATGCGAAAGCAGATCTTTTTATTTCAATTCATACTAATGCATTGGCAAACAACCGCACTGCAAAAGGAGCATCTACCTGGACACTCGGTTTGGCTAAATCGGACGCCAATCTAGAAGTAGCTAAACGGGAAAATTCTGTAATTCTCTACGAAAGTGACTATCAGACTCGGTATGCAGGATTCAACCCGAACTCAGCTGAGTCTTATATCATATTTGAATTCATGCAAGATAAATACATGGAACAAAGTGTGCACCTGGCGTCTTTGATGCAGAAACAATTTCGTCATACTTGTAAACGTTTAGACCGCGGAGTACACCAAGCCGGCTTCCTCGTCTTAAAAGCAAGTGCCATGCCAAGTATTCTGATAGAATTAGGATTCATCTCCACTCCTGAGGAGGAACGTTATCTGAACTCCGAAACGGGGGCTACAACCATGGCTAAAGGAATCTATCATGCTTTCCTCAATTATAAAAGAGAGCACGAAATACGGCTAACCGGAGTCAGCAAGACTGTGATACCGACCGAACAAAAAGAACAAGAGATAGAGAAAGAAAACGATAGACCCGTAACCGTTCAAAAGGTTGCGGAAAGCGCAACCAATGACAATGAAATTACGTTTAAGATACAAATACTCACCTCTTCCAAACCTCTTGCTAAAAATGACAAGAGACTGAAAGGATTGAAAGGTGTAGATTATTATAAAGAAAAAGGTATATATAAATACACATATGGTGCCTCCGGTGATTATAATAAGGTACTACGTACCAAACGTACTATTACAGCCCAGTTCAAAGATGCTTTTATCATCGCTTTCCGAGACGGTGAAAAAATGAATGTCAATGAAGCAATTGCCGAGTTTAAGAAAAGAAGAAATAAATAAAAGATAAAATGAAGTATATTACAAAAGAAGTCAGAATAGGTATCGCAGGTATCATTGCACTGTGTGTACTTGTTTATGGGATTAACTGGCTGAAAGGAATACATATGTTTCAACCTTCCAGCTATTTTTATGCTAAATTTCAGAACGTTAACGGATTGACTAAGTCGAGCCCGGTATTCGCAGACGGTGTTCGTGTAGGTATTGTACGCGACATATTTTATGATTATACAAATCCCGGAAACGTGGTTGTAGAAGTAGAACTGGACACCGAACTACGAATTCCTAAAGGAAGTAGTGCCGAACTGGTATCCGAACTGATGGGAGGAGTACGCATGAATATTCTTTTGGCAAACAATCCACGCGAAAAATATGCTGTAGGAGATACTATTCCCGGTACACTGAATAATGGAATGATGGAAAGTGTGGCAAAGTTAATGCCACAAGTACAGGAAATGTTACCTAAACTGGATTCTATCCTTATTTCTCTGAATACAATCTTAGGTGACAAGAGTATTCCTGCCACCCTACATTCAATAGAAAAGACCACTGCCAACTTGGCCGTAGTCAGTTCTCAGGTTAAAGGTCTCATGAGCAATGATATTCCACAGCTTACCAGCAAACTGAATACAATTGGAGACAACTTCGTAACCATCAGCGGTAATCTTAAAGAAGTTGACTATGCAGCCACTTTCAAGAAAATAGACGAAACATTATCCAATGTAAAGATGCTTACAGAAAAATTGAATAGCAAAGATAACACACTCGGATTACTCTTTAACGACCCGACTTTATACAATAATCTAAATGCTACTACTGAAAATGCAGCAGGCTTATTGAAAGACTTGAAAGAGCACCCGAAACGCTACGTTCACTTCTCCTTATTCGGAAAGAAAGACAAGTAATAAAATCTCGTTATATAGATTTTATCTAAATAACGAATCGCTATAAAAAGCAAGTTTATTGCGTCTCAAAAGTCTATCTATAAACCGAAATAAGATTCCTATACAAACATGAGAATAAGAGAAGAAAGACACAGTTTTTATATATAATATTCTATATAACAGATACTTATAAAATAGCAAGAGTGGGATAAGTGATAGAACAAAGACATAAACACATAAGTCATTGAAAGTAAACACGTTATTATTCACTTGAGAAAAACAAGAAAAAATAGATTTGTTTTTTCCGAATAAGATTCCCAATTTTGCAAACGTAGAAGTTTTGCTTAATTAATAAATGTATTAAAAGTTACTATGATTGAATCAAATCATGTCGTACTTTGGAACCGCTGTCTCGATATCATAAAAGACAATGTTCCCGATACGACATATAACACTTGGTTTGCCCCTATTGTTCCATTAAAATATGAGGACAAGACTTTGTATTTACAAATTCCCAGCCAGTTTTTCTATGAGATTCTGGAGGAAAGATTTGTAGATTTAATACGCAAGACTTTGTATAAGGTCATTGGCGAAGGAACCAAGTTGATGTACAACGTCATGGTAGACAAAACTTCGATTCCGAACCAAACCGTGAATCTCGAAGCAAGCAATCGTTCTACGGCTGTAACTCCTAAAAACATATTTGATGGAAACAAAGCCCCTAATTTCTTGCAGGCTCCTGCTGTTCAAGATTTAGATCCGCATTTGAATCCTAATTATAATTTCGAAAACTTCATTGAAGGATACAGTAACAAACTTTCAAGAAGTGTAGCCGAAGCCGTAGCGCTAAAACCTGGAGGAACTGCTTTTAACCCATTATTCCTTTATGGAGCTTCTGGAGTGGGAAAAACACATCTGGCTAATGCCATCGGTACGAAAATCAAAGAGATTTATCCAGAAAAAAGAGTCTTGTACGTATCGGCACATTTATTCCAAGTGCAATATACAGACTCTGTACGTAACAACACAACCAACGACTTCATTAATTTCTATCAGACCATCGATGTATTAATCATTGATGATATCCAGGAATTTGCCGGTGTTACCAAAACACAAAACAATTTCTTCCACATCTTCAATCATCTACATCAGAACGGCAAACAGCTTATATTGACTTCCGACCGTGCTCCTGTATTATTGCAAGGTATTGAAGAACGTCTGCTTACCCGTTTCAAATGGGGTATGGTAGCTGAATTGGAAAAACCGACCGTAGAACTTCGCAAAAATATTCTGCGCAATAAAATACATCGCGATGGACTCCAATTTCCAGAGGATGTAATCGATTATATTGCCGAAAATGTGAATGAAAGCGTACGTGATTTGGAAGGTATCGTTATTGCTATCATGGCACGTTCTACTATTTTCAATAAGGAAATAGACATGGATCTGGCTCAACATATCGTGCACGGTGTTGTTCACAACGAAACGAAAGCCGTCACCATAGATGATATCCTTAAGGTAGTATGTAAACATTTCGACTTGGAACCTGCAGCTATACACACTAAATCCAGAAAGAGAGAAGTGGTGCAAGCACGTCAGATTGCCATGTATCTAGCTAAAAATCACACAGACTTTTCAACTTCTAAGATCGGCAAATTCATTGGCAACAAAGACCACGCAACCGTACTTCACGCTTGCAAAACCGTGAAAGGGCAACTGGAAGTAGATAAAAGTTTTAATGCAGAAGTGCAGGAAATTGAAGCGTTACTAAAAAGAAAAGGAATTAATGATTAGTGATTAGCAGGCTCATGATTCATGTTTCATGTTTCACAAGCCATATTCACTAATCACTACTCCACTAACCATTATTTCAGTTCACCATTATTTCAAGAACCCCTGCCGACGAAGCACCTTTAATAGATTTTCAGACATAAACTCATTATCTTTTTTTGTATAACGAACATCTGTAAATACTTGGGCTAGAGTTTCTTTCTTATTCTCCTCTATAAATTGTTTGCTTTCAGGCAATGATTCTTTATAAGCATAGAGTTTATCTATTTTTTCCGGTGTATAATCATGATACATTTCCTCGTGTACAGCAGCTTCCAAAGGCAAGCGATCAACCTGTGCAGGAATTCCATCCGGGTAACCGACTGTAATTGTCGTCAAGGGAAACACCAATTCAGGCAATCGGAGCGTATCGATAATCATTTGAGGATTATAAGTAGTGGTCCCCAAATAGCAAATTCCGAGTCCTACCTCCTCTGCCAACGTACAAAAAGTCTGTGCAACAAGCAGAGTATCCATAGACGCATTCATAAAAGACATTAAATTGTCATAGCCAGGTACAGCTTTTCTTTGCTCACACCATTTTGAAAAGCGACGAAAATCAGCACAAAAAGTAAGTACAACAGGGGCACTCTTCACCATAGGCTGATTAAAATGAGCCGGCGAAAGCTTCCCTTTCATTTCAGCGTCACGAGTCACAACCACACTATAAAGCTGCATACCTCCCATTGTAGAAGCTCGGAATGAAGTTTCAAGCAAATCATTTAACAAATTAGGAGTAATATCCTTCGATAGATATTTCCTGATAGTCCTTCTGTTCTTTACGGTTTCAAACATTTCTTTTTTATTGCAAAGATATAAAAAGAAAAATCTATTTTGCTATATCTACAGAACAGAATAGTTTTCTTTTTGGAAAACTTTAACCTTTAAGCAAAAAGCAAATCCCACTGTTTATCAAACACTTATCATTAGCAAATAGAAAACTTACAGCCTGTTAATAAATTATTTCATTTTTATTTTGATAGATGAAAAAACATTCTTAGATTTGCATCCACATTTGTTAACGATAAGTAAACTTCTACACATTACTTATTAAAAATCAGATTTAACGCACATTGCATCGTGGAAAAACAAATTTATTCTTATGACGAAGCCTACGAAGAATCTTTACGATATTTTCAAGGTGACGAACTTGCTGCAAGAGTTTGGGTAAACAAATATGCAGTAAAAGATTCTTTCGGAAACATTTATGAGAAGTCTCCGGAAGATATGCATTGGAGAATTGCTAATGAAGTGGCACGCATCGAATCGAAGTATCCGAATGCTCTAACAGCAAAAGAACTATACGATCTATTGGATCACTTCAAATACATTGTTCCGCAAGGTAGCCCGATGACTGGAATCGGTAACGACTATCAAGTTGCTTCCCTATCCAATTGTTTTGTTATCGGCGTAGATGGTGCTGCCGACTCTTATGGTGCTATTATTAAAATTGACGAAGAGCAAGTACAACTGATGAAAAGACGTGGAGGAGTGGGCCATGACCTATCCCATATCCGTCCGAAAGGTTCTCCCGTTAAAAATTCGGCATTAACTTCAACAGGTCTTGTGCCATTCATGGAACGTTATTCCAATTCGACCCGTGAAGTAGCTCAAGACGGACGTCGCGGAGCACTCATGCTAAGTGTATCTATCAAACATCCGGACTCAGAAGCTTTCATCGATGCAAAAATGACAGAAGGAAAAGTGACCGGAGCAAATGTTTCCGTGAAATTAGACGATGCTTTCATGCAGGCTGCTGTTGACGGAAAACCATACTTACAACAATATCCTATTGATTCTTCCGACCCTACGTTTACAAAAGAAATAGATGCTTCTACTTTATGGAAGAAGATCGTTCACAATGCATGGAAATCAGCAGAACCGGGTGTTCTGTTCTGGGATACAATAATTCGCGAATCCGTACCGGATTGCTACGCAGATTTAGGTTACCGGACCGTTTCCACGAATCCATGTGGCGAGATACCTCTATGTCCTTACGACTCATGCCGTCTCTTGGCAATCAATTTGTATTCATATGTAGTGAATCCGTTCAAACCGAATGCTTATTTCGATTTTGATCTGTTTAAGAAACATGTGGCATTAGCTCAACGTATCATGGATGACATCATCGACCTCGAACTGGAGAAAATCGAACGCATCATGCACAAGATTGATGAGGATCCGGAAAACGACGAAGTGAAGCGGGCAGAACGTGTACTTTGGGAAAAGATATATAAGAAAAGCGGACAAGGACGACGTACAGGTGTAGGTATCACTGCAGAAGGTGATATGCTCGCAGCATTAGGATTACGTTACGGAACAGAAGAGGCTACCGAATTTTCAGAAAAAGTACATAAGACAGTAGCTCTTGGCGCTTATCGTTCTTCTGTAGAAATGGCGAAGGAGCGTGGTGCTTTCGAAATATATGATAACAAACGCGAGCAGAACAATCCGTTCATCCAACGTTTGGCAGAAGCCGACCCTGAGCTATATGAAGAAATGAAGAAATACGGACGACGCAACATTGCCTGCCTGACTATCGCTCCCACCGGAACAACCAGCCTGATGACTCAGACAACTTCTGGCATTGAACCGGTATTCTTGCCAGTTTACAAACGTAGAAGAAAAGTGAATCCGAATGACACAAATGTTCATGTCGACTTTGTTGATGAAACAGGAGATGCATTCGAAGAGTATATTGTATTCCACCACAAGTTTGTCACATGGATGGAAGCCAATGGATACGATCCGTCCAAACGCTATTCTCAGGAAGAGATTGACGAATTAGTAGCCAAGTCTCCTTATTATAAAGCTACTTCCAACGATGTCGACTGGTTGATGAAAGTAAAGATGCAGGGAAGAATCCAAAAATGGGTAGACCATTCCATCAGCGTAACCATTAATCTGCCGAATGACGTAGACGAGGATCTGGTAAACCGTTTATATGTGGAAGCATGGAAATCCGGTTGTAAAGGTTGTACCGTATACCGTGACGGCTCCCGTTCCGGTGTACTTATCTCAGCCAAATCCGACAAAAACAAGAAAGAGGAACTTCCTCCTTGCAAACCGCCTACGGTCGTAGAAGTGCGTCCACGAATATTAGAAGCAGATGTTGTACGTTTCCAGAATAACAAAGAAAAATGGGTGGCTTTCGTTGGCCTGCTAGATGGACATCCTTATGAAATCTTCACCGGTCTGCAAGATGATGATGAAGGTATTTTATTACCTAAGAGCGTGACTAGCGGACGTATCATCAAAAATATAGATGAAGACGGAACGAAGCGTTACGACTTCCAATTTGAGAACAAACGCGGATATAAGACGACTATTGAAGGATTGTCTGAGAAGTTCAATAAAGAATATTGGAACTACGCCAAACTGATTTCCGGAGTACTCCGTTACCGAATGCCAATAGAACAAGTTATTAAACTGGTAGGTTCTTTGCAACTGAACAGTGAAAATATCAATACTTGGAAAAACGGTGTAGAACGCGCTCTGAAGAAGTACATCCAGGATGGAACCGAAGCAAAAGGCAAGAAATGTCCGAACTGTGGCAATGAAACTCTCGTTTATCAGGAAGGATGTCTGATTTGTACCACTTGCGGGGCTTCCAGATGTGGATAAACATTCTATAATATATGATCTTATCATTTAATATCGAATACCGTACCAATTGGGGGGAGGAAGTCAAGCTTGCAGGCTTATTGACGGAATCCACCCCAATGTACACTACAGACGGTATATATTGGACGGCAGAAGTGGAACTGGAAGTTCCTCAAGAAGGATTGACTATCCATTATAGCTACCAGATAGAACAAAACGGAATTGTCATCCGCAAAGAATGGAACAATTTTCCACGATGCCTTTTCCTATCCGGTACTCCTAGAAAAAAGTATAGAATCAATGATTGCTGGAAAAATATCCCGGAGCAACTATACCTTTACAGTTCTGCCTTTACAGAAGCATTATTATCACATCCCGAAAGAGAAGACATTCCGCAAGGGTACAAGAAAGGGCTAATAATAAAAGCTTATGCTCCGCGCATCAACAAAGATTATTGTCTGGCCATTTGCGGCAATCAGAAAGCATTAGGTAACTGGAATCCGGAAAAAGCCGTTTTAATGAGTGACTCCAATTTCCCCGAATGGCAGGTGGAACTAGATGCAAGCAAGCTCAAATATCCTTTGGAATACAAATTTATCCTTTACCATAAACAGGAAAGAAAAATTGATTGCTGGGAGAAAAACCCTAATCGCTACCTGGCAAACCCGGAAATAAAGACGAACGAGACACTCGTGATTTCCGACCGATATGCCTATTTTGATATTCCAATGTGGAAAGGCGCAGGAATTGCCATCCCCGTATTTTCTCTAAAATCAGAAAAAAGTTTTGGAGTAGGTGATTTCGGTGATCTGAAACTCATGATCGATTGGGCGGTAAACACACATCAGAAGGTCATCCAAATTCTACCGATTAATGACACGACCATGACCCATACATGGACGGACTCTTATCCCTACAACAGTATTTCCATCTATGCTTTTCATCCGATGTATGCGGATATAAAGCAAATGGGAACACTGAAAGACAAAGAAGCAGCCTCTAGGTTCAATCAGAAACAACAAGAACTGAATAATATTACAACTATTGATTATGAGGCTGTTAACCGGGCTAAATGGGAATTCTTCCATCTAATATTCCAGCAAGAAGGGGAAAAAGTATTGGCTTCCGAGAAATTCAAGGAGTTCTTCGAAGCTAACAAAGAATGGTTGCGACCTTACGCTGTCTTCAGCTATCTGCGTGATGCTTACCGCACCCCCGAATTCCGTGAATGGCCGAGACATTCTGTATACGATGCACAGGAGATAGAAAAGATGTGTCAACCGGAAACGGTAGATTATCCCCACATCGCATTATACTACTATATCCAATATCATCTGCATCTGCAATTATTGGCTGCGACAAAATATGCTCGTGAAAATGGGGTCGTACTAAAGGGAGACATACCTATTGGCATTAGCCGCAACAGTGTGGAAGCTTGGACAGAACCTCATTACTTCAATCTCAACGGACAAGCAGGCGCTCCTCCCGATGACTTCTCGGTCAACGGACAAAATTGGGGATTCCCTACCTACAATTGGGACGTAATGGAAAAGGACGGATATCGCTGGTGGATGAAAAGATTCCAGAAAATGGCCGAATATTTCGATGCTTACCGAATTGACCATATTCTCGGCTTCTTCCGTATTTGGGGAATACCGATGAATGCCGTACATGGATTGTTAGGACAATTCGTTCCCTCCCTACCGATGAGTAGAGAAGAGATAGAAAATTATGGTTTCACATTCCGAGAAGAATACCTGTCTCCATTCATTCATGAAGCATTTCTCGGACAGGTATTCGGACCTTATGCCAATCTCGTAAAACAAGATTTTCTCCAGTTAGTGGATGAATCCGGTATTTACCGTATGAAACTTGGCTTTGAGACACAACAAGAAGTCAAACAATTCTTTGCCGGTAAAAATGACGAAAACAGTATCTGGGTCCGTGATGGATTATATTCTTTAATCAGTAATGTACTATTTATTCCGGACAATAAGGAACAAGGAAAGTACCATCCCCGTATCGGAGCGCAACGTGATTTCATTTTCCGTTCGTTGAGCGAAGAAGACAAGAATGCTTTCAACAAATTATACAACCAGTATTATTATCATCGCCACAACGACTTTTGGTACCAACAGGCCATGAAAAAGTTACCTCAATTGACACAATCTACCCGTATGTTGGTATGTGGCGAAGATTTAGGCATGATTCCCGCTTGTGTGTCCTCCGTAATGAACGAGTTACGTATTCTTAGTTTGGAAATTCAACGAATGCCAAAGGATCCATCGTATGAGTTCGGTCATTTAAATGAATATCCATACCGATCTGTGTGCACCATTTCCACTCATGATATGTCTACTCTACGTGGGTGGTGGGAAGAAGATTATCAACAGACCCAACGTTATTACAATACAATGTTAGGACATTATGGCACAGCTCCTGCCATTGCAACTCCGGAACTTTGTGAAGAGATTGTACGTAATCACCTCAACAGTAATTCTATTCTCTGCATACTGTCTTTTCAAGATTGGTTGTCAATTGATGGAAAATGGAGAAATCCTAATGTGGAAGAAGAACGAATCAATGTTCCATCCAATCCACGAAATTATTGGCGATATCGGATGCATATCACATTAGAGCAACTGATGAAAGCCAAAGAACTGAATAGCAAGATAAGTGAATTAATACAATACACAGGAAGAAACCCGGAGAAATAATTTGACTTCTACCTATATTAAACACGGATTATACAAATTCCTTTTTAAATCTGTATAATCCGTGTAAACAGCTTATTAAAAGAATGAAAGAGACCCCGAGTAAACGTATTGATTTTGTAGACTTAACTAAAGGAGTCTGCATCATTCTCGTAGTCATGACACATATTGGTGGAGCTTTCGAGCAACTCGATAGGAGCTCTATGTTATCCTGTTTCCGTATGCCACTGTATTTTTTTATATCAGGAGTTTTCTTTAAACCATACGAAGCTTTATCAGGATTCATTCTTCGGAAAATAAACAAGTTGATTATCCCTTTTCTTTTCTTCTATCTAAGTGCATTCCTCCTCAAATACATCATTTGGAAAATAGCACCGGGAGTATTCCATTTACCTGTATCATGGAAAGAACTTTTGATAGTATTTCATGGACATGACCTCATCAAATTCAATCCGCCGATCTGGTTTCTAGTAGCCTTATTCAACTGTAATATCCTGTTTTATCTAGTCCATTTCCTAAGAAGTAAATATCTGCCTGCCATGTTTGCTCTTACCTTATTGATCGGGTGCACAGGATTTTATCTAGGTAAAGCACAAATAACGCTCCCTCTCTATCTCGATGTTGCCATGACGGCTCTCCCTTTCTATGTAGCAGGATTCTGGATTCGCAGATATAACTTCTTCTTATTTCCACATCACCGTTTTGATAAGTTAATTCCGCTTTTCGTTTTGTCGGCATTGTTAGTCATGCATTTTACTGCTACTACATTGGGGATGAGAACAAACAACTACTCTGGGAATATTTTTCAAGTATACATCGCTGCATTCGCCGGAATATTTATGATTATGCTACTTTGCAAAAAAGTGAAAAGAGTAAAGATTATTTCTTATCTAGGAAGGTACTCTATCATCACCCTAAGCATACACGGTCCTATACTCCATTTTCTAGAGCCATTGGTAGCACGCTACATTCATAATAGTTGGGCACAAGCAACAATGCTTTTGTTCATAACATTAAGTATATGTATTCTACTCACCCCCCTCTTTCTGAAAGTAATCCCGCAAATGGTTGCACAGAAGGACTTGTTAAAAATCAAACAGATTCATACTAAATAATAAATAGTATATGAAAATAAATAAAAGCTATATCTTTTTGAAAGGAATTCGATTTTACGCCTACCATGGAGTAGCCCCACAAGAGAATTTGATTGGCAATGAGTATATTATCGACCTAAAACTAGGTGTTGACATCAGCAAGGCGATGCAGACAGACGAAGTGACAGATACCGTAAACTATGCTGAGGTATATAACGTTATAAAAACAGAAATGGACATTTCATCCAAATTACTGGAACATGTAGGGAAACGAATTGTGAAGAAACTATTCGAACAATTCGCTACTATTGAAGACATCGATCTGCTTCTATCCAAACGAAACCCACCGATGGGAGCAGACATAGAATCGACAGGAATAGAACTTCATTGTAGCAGAAAATAAAACGGACACGTCTGCCATTCCGAACCAATCAAGAATAGCAGACGTGACAATAAATTATGGTAAAAGTTCTATTGGTAGCTTATAATCTTTTCTTTTTCCTTCTATTCACAGACTCCACAGCTTCCGTTACCACAGGCTTATTCTGGAAACGTTTTGTATAACTGGAATAGTCAGGATGGATACGTTCGTAGTCAGGATCCATAAACAACGGGCTGGAAATGATATGATCCGCTGTTGAACGGTTACAGCAAAATACGATATTTTCCACACTGGCCAAACGAGTCAAAGCTTTTACATCCGTATCATGAGGCTGCAAAGTCATAGGATCAGTAAAAAAGAAAAGATAATCAATCTGCCCATCGACAATACGTGATCCCATCTGCTGATCACCGCCTAATGGACCGGATTTCAATATTGTAAAATCCCATTCTACATCAGGATGTTTTTCTTTCAATGCTTCCAGTATTAGTGTCCCGGTAGTACCTGTACAATAGAATTTATTTCCCATCAACAGTTCTGAATTCCACAACACCCACTCGATAAGATCTTTCTTCATCGCATCATGTGCCACCAGCCCGATGCCCCTTCTAACCTTTGATTCCATTTCGTTATCCTTTTAAATCCGACAATTGAGAGAATCGTTTGCATCCCCTCGCATAAAACTGCCACAAGATACTACTTTTTATCCGTTCAGGTATTAAATTCAAAGTTTTTTTTCTTAGGTTCTCTTCTCTTAATGAAGAAAATGACGGACAAATCCGTTTATATTCGTCCCGTGCACGAATCACTGCGCGAGCATTGTCCCAATCCCCTTTCAGAAAGAAAGTAAGTGCCGCCACATAATCCAAACAAGTCCGAATACGCATCACTTTATTTAACTCCTCTTGGGGAAGATTCTTATAAAGCATGACAAGATTATTACGGAAATTAAGAAAAGTCTTACGAGGATTCTCTTTTTTAAGCGTGGCTCCCCCCACATGATAGACTACACTTTGCGGAATGCAGACAATCCCACGTCCTCGAGAACGGAGTCTCCAACACAGATCTATTTCTTCCATGTGTGCAAAAAAGCGTCCATCCAATCCTCCGACATCCAGATAATCCATACGACGAATAAACAAAGCAGCTCCTGTTGCCCAAAAAACCGGAGTCACCGTATCGTATTGCCCTTCATCTTTCTCGACTGTTCCCATGATACGTCCCCGACAAAAAGGATAACCATACTTATCTATGAATCCGCCTGCCGCTCCTGCATATTCAAAAAATTCCTTTTGGCGCTGACTTCGTATCTTCGGTTGGCAAGCAGCCACTTCGGGATGCTTATCAAGATAAGCAATCATCGGTTCCAACCAATGTTCCGTCACTTCAACATCCGAATTTAGAAGAACGACATACTCTGCATCTACTTGTCGCAAAGCCAAATTATATCCGTCCGCAAAGCCATGATTCTGTTTGAGTAAAATCATCCGGACGGATGGAAACTCCCGCTGAATCATAGTTACCGAATCGTCCGTAGAACCATTATCAGCCACACAGACTTCTATTTCTTTCCCCTCCGAATACTGAATAACAGATGGAAGAAAAGTACGAAGCATATCACATCCGTTCCAATTCAGAATGACGACTGATACTTTCATCTCTTATCTTTTCTCTTAATAAGTTCTTCCTGTTCTTTTTGTTCGCATTCCTTCTTCGTAAATTTCCAGCGCTTATGCGACCACAACCAATAAGCAGGTTCTCTACGAATGGTTTGTTCCAGTTCATGGGCAAACATATCCGTAATTTCTCCTTCGACTGTCTCTTTGGGAGCTTCAGTCATCAATTTAAACTCAGCCTCACAATATCCCCTACGTGTCTTCGTCAGTTCACAATAAAAGACAGGGAAATTCATCATTTTTGCTATACGTTCAGCTCCATTCAAGAAAGCAGTTTCCTGCCCCAGAAAAGTAGTCCAATACCGATCACCACTAGGCCATTGGTCTGTAATCAGACCTACTACCATATTTTTTCCTTCACGCTTCAATTTGATAATTTCACGTGCAGTAGAATGCTTAGGAATATTATATCCACCGAAACGGGAACGAATCTGCTTAAACAGTTCATTCAGATATTTATCCTTCAATGGTTTGTAAACTTGTACAGGTACATCGCCGGGCTTCATAACCGATCCCATTCCAATCAGCCATTCATAGTTGGCATAATGGGGAATCATCACAATAATACCTCCATACTTTTCCGTTAATTCCAAATATTGTTCTGTATTCTTATAAATCATCCTTTGGCAAAGATCTTCAGCGGACATATGCAACAGTTTCAAGTCCTCCAGCATATAATCCGAAAGATAGCGATAAAATTTACGTTCTATCTGTAATCTTTCCGCCTCAGTCTTCTCGGGAAACGACTTTTCCAGATTTTCCCGAACTACCTTCCGGCGATACCTCCCCACATGATACATCAACAGATAATTGAAATCCGAAAGCACATACAATACCCGGAACGGAAGAGCTGAAAACAGCCACATCCCACCATATACCAGCCAATAGATAAGTTTAGATTTCATACTTATATCAGAATTGTGCCTTTAAGCGCTGTCTTGTCCTCATTAAAATCTCCTAAACGCACGTTGACCACTTGATTATCCAATGAGTTATCACTTTCCACTTCTACACGAACATAATTCTTCGTAAATCCGTGCATCGGAGTACTCCCCTTCGACTTTTCCAGCAACACCGACATCGTCTGTCCGATATGGCGCGCATAAAAAGCCTGTGTTTTTTCATCCGAAAGTGCCAACAGCCGTTGACTGCGTTGATGCTTTTCTTCCGGAGACACCACATAATCTATTTTCAAGGCTTGCGTTCCGGGACGCTCGGAATAACTGAACACGTGCAATTGGGTCACGTCCAATCCGGAAATAAACCGATAAGCTTGCTCAAAAAACTCCGCAGTCTCGCCACGAGTACCCACAATCACATCCACGCCAATGAAAGCATCCGGCATAACCTCTTTGATTTTCTTCACCTTCGATGCAAAAAGAGCCGTATCATAACGACGACGCATCAATTTTAAGACTTCATCACACCCAGACTGCAAAGGAATATGGAAATGTGGCATAAAACTACGGGAATGGGATACAAACTCAATAATTTCATCCGTCAGCAGATTCGGTTCAATGGAAGATATACGATAACGCTCGATTCCTTCTAGCTGATCCAACGCTTGCACTAAATCAAAGAAAGTCTCTCCCGTCGTCTTGCCAAAATCGCCGATATTCACCCCAGTCAAGACTATCTCTTTACCACCTTCCGCTGCAGCTTGCCGAGCCTGTTCGACCATAGAAGCAATAGTTCCGTTACGACTCCTCCCCCTTGCAAACGGAATGGTACAATATGAACAGAAGTAATCGCAGCCATCCTGTACTTTCAGAAAAAAACGAGTACGGTCTCCCCGTGAACACGAAGGAGAAAACGAACGAATATCTTTCGTTGCAGTAGTTATAGCCTCTCCTTTTTCATGTTTCTGCAAATTTCCCAGATACTGCAGCAGTTCGCCCTTCTGTTCCGCCCCCAATACAACATCTACTCCATCAATTTTTGCCACATCACCGGGCTTCAATTGGGCATAACACCCGGTCACTACCACAAAAGCACCGGGATGTTGTTTCACCAATCGATGAATAGCCTGCCGACATTTCTTGTCCGCCATTTCCGTCACCGAACAAGTATTTACCACACAGATATCCGCTTTCTCTCCCTTGCGTGCAGTACGAACTCCCGCCTCACGCAGAATTTTACCGATAGTTGAAGTCTCTGAAAAATTTAATTTGCAGCCCAATGTATAATAAACGGCTGTCTTATCTTGAAACACAGTGGTATCTATCATAAGCTGTTATAAACACATTAACTTTGCAAAGTTACACATTATTATTAGTAAAACACTTTAGGATACGAAAGTTTATTCCTATTTTTGCACAATTCACTAAAAAACGTGCAATGATTAAAGAGAATTTCATTAAACTGTACGAAAATAGTTTTCGTGAGAATTGGGATCTGCCTTGCTATACAGATTATGGAGAAAATACCCAATATACTTATGGCCAAGTAGCCGAAGAAATCGCCCGTTTACATCTGTTATTCAAGCATTGTAGTCTTCGCAGAGGAGATAAAATATCGGTTATCGGCAAAAATAATGCTCATTGGTGCATTGCTTATATGGCTACAATCACTTATGGAGCAATTATTGTCCCTATCCTGCAAGACTTTACCCCCAATGATGTCCATCATATCGTCAATCACTCCGAATCTATCTTTCTGTTTACCAGTGACAATATTTGGGAAAATTTGGAAGAGGAGAAACTTATGGGGTTGCGGGGAGTGTTCTCATTGACCGATTTTCGTTGCCTGTATCAGCGCGACGGAGAAACCATACAAAAGTTCCTAAAGAACCTCGACAAAGAGATGTATTCTGCTTATCCTAAGGGATTTACCCGCGAGGATATTCAGTACACTACCCTCTCTAATGACAAGATTATGTTGCTGAATTACACCTCAGGTACTACCGGCTTCAGCAAAGGCGTAATGCTGACAGGCAATAACCTTGCCGGAAATGTCACTTTCGGTATTCGGACTGAGTTACTTAAAAAAGGAGATAAAGTGCTCTCATTTCTTCCGCTTGCTCATGCGTATGGTTGCGCATTCGACTTTCTGACAGCAACAGCAGTCGGTACTCATGTCACCTTACTCGGAAAAACTCCTTCTCCCAAAATTATCATGAAGGCTTTTGAGGAAGTGAAGCCTAATCTGATTATCACTGTCCCCCTAGTCATCGAGAAGATATATAAAAATATTATTCAGCCTCTTATCAATAAAAAAGGAATGAAGTGGGCACTGAACATTCCTCTGCTCGATAATCAGATTTACAATCAAATCCGCAAAAGACTGATTGACGCATTGGGTGGACGGTTCAAGGAAATCATTATAGGTGGAGCAGCTATGGATAAAGAGGTGGAAGAGTTCTTCTACAAGATTAAGTTTCCCTTTACCATTGGTTATGGAATGACCGAGTGTGGACCTCTTATCAGCTATGCACCTTGGAATGAATTTGTACTAGGTTCCTCCGGAAAGATTCTGGACATTATGGAAGCTCGTATCTACAAAGAAAACCCGGAAGCCGAAATAGGAGAAATACAGGTACGCGGAGAAAATACAATGACAGGATACTACAAGAATCCGGAAGCAACACGGGAAGTATTCACTGAAGACGGCTGGTTACGTACTGGTGACCTCGGAACAATGGATGCCAACGGTAACATTTTCATTCGCGGACGACTTAAAACAATGATTTTAAGTTCAAGTGGGCAGAACATTTTCCCGGAAGAGCTGGAAACGAAACTAAATAACCTTCCTTTTATTTTGGAAAGTATCGTTATCGAACGTAACAAGAAATTGGTAGCACTCGTCTATGCTGACTATGAAGCATTGGATTCTCTCGGACTGAACAATCCGGATAATCTGAAAACCATCATGGATGAGAACCTTAAGAACTTGAACAACAATGTAGCCGCTTACGAAAAGATCAGCAAGATACAACTCTATCCTACTGAATTTGAAAAAACACCGAAAAGGAGCATTAAAAGATACCTATATAACAGTATAGCTGTCGATTAACATGTTCTAAAACATAGGGAAAGAAAGGGAAAGCGGGCAGTTACAAAAAAATATATAAAAAAAGTTGGCTTTTCGAGAACAACATATCAAAAAAGTACATACCTTTGCAGCGTTTTAATAAAGCAATTGATTGTATTACGTTTTTAAAAAGCAAAGAAAATGAAAAAATTAGTTTTGATGGCAGTAGCTATCGTAGCAGTATCATTCGCATCTTGTGGTAACAAAGCAGCCGACGCAGCAAAAGCAACAGCAGATTCTATCCGTATCGCTGACTCAATCGCAGCAGTAGAAGCTGCAGCAGCCGAAGAAGCAGCCGCAGCCGACACAACAACTGTTGATAGCGTAGCAGTAGAAGCAACTGAAACTGTAGTAGCTGAATAATTCAGTTACAAGCTAGAGAGAATTGAAAGTCTGACATGCGAAAGCATGCACAGACTTTTTTTATGTTCTTATATTACAAATGATTTCAGATTACAACAAAGAATAAAGGCGGTTTATCCATTCAAGATAAACCGCCTTCACTATAATGTAATAGCTATTATTTATTCAGCAACTACTTCGAAAGGAATTTCTACAGAAACTTCCTTGTGAAGCTTAACAATAGCTTTATAGTTACCAACTTCTTTCACAGCGTCTTTCACAACAATGATCTTTCTGTCGATTTCGTGACCCAATTTAGCCAATGCTTCAGCAATCTGAATGTTGCCAACAGAACCGAAGATAGTACCAGTTGAGCTAACTTTAGTTGCAATAGTCAAAGAAACGCCTTCCAACTTAGCAGCCATAGCCTCAGCATCTTTCTTGATTTTCTCAAGTTTGTGAGCGCGCTGTTTCAGTTCTTCAGCCAACATTTTCTTTGCAGAAGGAGAAGCGATGACAGCTTTTCCTGTCGGGATCAGATAATTACGACCGTATCCGGATTTCACGTTTACGATATCGTTCTTATAACCCAAGTTTACAATGTCTTCTTTTAATATAATTTCCATACTTTTCCTCCTTCTTATTTCATCATGTCAGTTACATAAGG
>ERZ857775.1082-NODE-1082-length-34673-cov-177.296233_pt1 | contig 34673 bp, 23 predicted proteins | sample MGYA00519698_ERZ857775 | MGnify/ENA primary metagenome ERZ857775 (study PRJEB31778, sample SAMEA3449363) | human gut metagenome | biome: human gut; feature: human-associated habitat; material: faeces | place: United Kingdom | collected 2010/2012 ...
AAATATTATTTGCAATTATTAAAAAATTTACTTGACATGGTCTCGTTCATAACAGCTTTTACAAATTCAAGGTTTCGACTCTGAGACCTTTCAAAAATAGAAATAGAGAAATCTTGATTTCTAAAAATAAAGTCTGTAATTTCAAAAGGTGTGTCACTATCTCTGTCATAAGTTAGTTTCCCCAACCACCATAACCTTGCCATTGCATTTCTTGTTATGGGAGATCTGTCAAAGAAAACTCTGCTAGATATTCTGTTTATTATTGTCTCTTTGTCTTTAATTTGCTTTGGATACTCAGTAATTTTCCACCTTTTTTGTACATATGGGTAAAAGTCTTTTGATAAGCACAATGCCGACCACACACATTCCTCAGATGCAAGAATTGGAGGTAAGTTCATTAGATTACCATATATTTTTTTCACGGCATCAACATCCTGTAACGGCTCTCCTTTTTCATCGAGAAGATCAATTTCCGGAATTTCATAAGGAGTATTTTCAAATAAACTACATTTAAAAATGCTCTCAATATTACCTACAGGATCATCACTGAAAAAGCATGACAGAAGTTCATATTTATCGTGCTTGATCCTGTCAATATTTTCTTGTTTTATAAAATGTAATATTGGCATATTAATTATCATCCTCTGAATCAAAGAACATTGTTTCTATAGATTGGGTCGCTTTTGGTAATGGATCCTGCAATATTGTCTGTGCTATCTCTAACATTGTTTTTTGAGAATCTAGAGACTCCGCTAGTGAGGCATTTATTTGTGGTGATTTTGATGTTATTGTATCCAAGGCCTGATACCACTTTTTATCGCAATAGTTATTTTCATCATCATTCTTCAGTTGGTTTAATACCTCAACTAAAGCAGGTAAAATAAATATTTGTGATAGAAGACTGATTGATTTTGAATCTCTTTTTAATCTAGCATATGTTTCATATGCATTCTTACATAAGAAAATTTCAATTTTATTTGAGTTACCTAACACAACATCAATTGAAGGAAAGTCTTTTTCTGATTTTATTATTGATATTATTGATGAACTCTCACCACTTGATTCTTCGCTAAGTCTTGGAAATTTTTTTGTATATTGTGGTCCTACCGCAATAAAAGCCCCTTTGTCAAAGTCGAATTTCATTTTTGACAATGGGGCAGAGAGTGTTTCAGAGCTGAAATTAACAATCTCTCTTTCTGCTATTAAATCAACTGAAAATTCAACTTTATCGCAAATGTTTTCTGAAGGTAAGTTAATTTCTATTTGGGGTTTATTGCTTTTGTATATTTTTCGAAAATTAGTAGAAGGACATTCGACATGGCAAACATAACAGCATTCTCCTGTACCAACTAGATTCTCAATGTCTTTGTTATCTTCAATTTTGCATTCTACGGTTACTATGTATCCGTTAAATTTTGTTATGCAATTAATGGTAGCCGTTAAACTCCCTTTTTTATAGTCTTTTGTGTGATTTGAGAGAACCGGATAAGCAAAGCATCTATTTTTTCTTATAAGCATAAGCTTCCACCTTGAATGATTTATAGAGATTATCTTTAACTTTTATGATTAAACTTGTTTCTTTATTTTTGGTGAGTTCAATTCCTACAATTGATCCGTTTTCAATAGTTAACTGATGACCATCCAATGTAGATGCTGATTCTAAAAGACATTTGTATTCCCCATTTTCTGCCGATATCGCAACTTTTATAAGAGCTTTTTTTGTACCGTTTACAGGGAACAGTCTTACTAAATAAGCTCCATATTTATCATAAGGAAGAACACTTGCATATGAAATGTCGATCTTTACAAGACTGTATTTCCTTTTTATCTCTTCATCACCAGAATCTTCACTTATTTTGTCATCATTATTTTCTACAGGATTTGAGTTTACAGTATTGTTTCTTGTCTTACCTTGATGAATTCTCTTTTTAAAAGCAACATCTGTGATATTTCCATCTTCATCTTCGGTCAAAGATTTTGACTGTTTCTTTTTAGATGCTTTTTTGACAGCTTTATTGTCTACTATAGCATTAGTATCTTTGAAATCAGACTCTAATGATGTATCCAACTTTGACATTCCAATATAGCTTTTTTGTATGTTGCTGTCTTGATTTTCATTTAAATCTGGCAGGATACCTCCTAATCCTGAGTCTATTTGATCATTCAGATCAAGTTGCTGAATTTTATCTAACTCGTCACTAATAAAGTCTTTAAGTTGATTTTTTAATTTTCCTGCTATTTTTAACTGTTTTGGATCTATATATGCTTCTGGTTGCCAATCGTCGTGAGATGCGTTTTCCATATTTTTCATGAAGCAGTTTAATTTGTCTCCGACAATTGTCAAAACTCCTGAAAATTCGAAGTTATTTCTTTTTGCGAAATTTCGAATTCTCATTCCAACGTTACGATAACATGCAATCTTTTTATTTAGTCCCTCTCCAACTTTCAGTTTCAACTCAAACTGCCCTTCAATCCCTAGCTCATCTGTTCTGTATATGATGGGGGAGATAGTATCTTCAAATACATCATTAAACATAACAACATCCAAAGCATCTTTTTTGTATTGTTTAGGAACATTGTTGTCAGAATCTTTTAAGTATTCGATTATTATTGGGAGGCTTGCTTTATCAATAGTTGTACTACCTACTTTTATTACAAGTTTATTATTTCTAATTGCAGGTAAGAATCGATCTGTAGCTACAATTTTTATTATTTTTTCTAAATCTTCAGTTCTTGTTATTTCGTTGAAAGAAGTTATATATATATATCTGTCCCTGGTTCAGATCTTTCAAAATTGACGTCCAAATTCAATGAATCGTAAATAGCTCTGCAAGGTTGATCATCATGAGTGCAACTGTAGTAACCTATGCTCTGTCGTGTAACACCTTTATTATCCATATGGGTAATTAAATTTGAAATTCCTTCAGATGCTTTGTATCCGTCTCTATCCAAAGTACTATAAAAAACAGTTCTGAGTATTGAATTGAAGAAAGCTGTATTTTTTCCTAAACCTTGAGAGCCTGCTGAGTTTGTTGACTTTCCTCCTGATGAACCAATGGATCTGACACAGCTTACCCATTGACTGTTTTTATCAGGAGATTCAAAATCACGAGAGCCTTTAAGTCCTGTCGTATTAAAATCACTTATTCGTAAGCACGATATAATTTTTTTATTAAGCTCTTTTTTACATTGATCAAAATGATTCTTCCAAGTATCTTCGTTTCTTTTTTCAGCAATGTCAAAACAGGAATTAAAATGCACTTTTAATTCTTCAACTTTAGGTAAATCTGTAATATTAATCCTGAATAAACTAAATTCAACTATAGCTGGTTTATCTGTAAAGGCGGAAGCATCTAGTGAATTTTGGCAACTTTCTCTAATTAAAGATTCAACTCTTTTTCCTCTGAAATTGTCTGATGAATTTCCATTTAAACCATAAGATGTGGCTCCGTTAGTTGGAGGAAAATTCCATTTTGGACTGTCATCTTGTAACATTTTGATACCTCAATTGAAGCTAAAGAGTAAATTTACTTTGGTCGCCGTTTTTATTATTGAATTTTTGTTTTGCCGATTTCAGTTCTGATTCTATAGAAGAAAATATTTTGTCAACATCAGCCTTTGTATACTCATATACAGAACTGTTGCTACAATTCGAAAGCAACCTGATCATATTTAAAATTTTATTTGTTCTTGTCTCAGCAATTCTTACAAATCTTTCTCTCTTACTTTCAGCTTTTAACACCATAATGCTTTTTCCTATTTTTACTGCATAATTTTTTTTATATTATAAAAATATTTTTAAAATTCGTAAATTATTTGTAAAATAAAATTATTAATATTTAAATATAACAAATGTTTATTGGATAATTGTTAGATTTTTGCCACGTTACAACAAATTTAGTGCTAATTTATAAGAAAATTGAGGAGAGGTTAATTTCAAAATCAGAAAGGTGTTAAAAATATGATGAGTATTGGTGTGTTTATCAGTTTGACATTATTTGGAAACTATCTGATCCACAACTGTGCTCATGGTTTTATTAAAATCATTTTTTAACATACACTCCCATATGACAACAACTTTCCATCCTAATTGTTGCAGAATGACTTTATTCTTTTTATCGTTCTCTAAATTTTTGGAGAATTTATCAAGCCAAAATTTTGTTCTTGTTTTGGGAATGTAAGCGTACCTGCACCCCTGATGATGGTGCCAAAAACAACCATTAATAAAAATCACTGTAGAGTATTTGGGAAGGACAATATCTGGTTTACCAGGCAATTTTTGCACATTCTTTCTGAATCTGAAGCCAAGCTTGAAAAGGTATGATCTGACTTTTATCTCAGGTTTGGTATCTTTAGATCGTATTCTGCTCATATTCCAACTTCTTTTTTTCTTTGAAATACGGTCAGTCATAAGAATTACTCCTGATTCAGTAAAAACTCTTCTACATGATCAACATCAGGTAAATCTGTCAGTTCTTTTTTAAGAAAACCTTTCAGATCAGCGTTTTTACAATCATCATTCTGTTTTTTTAGATATTCAATATCAAATGCAATAATAATATATCGATTTTCATCTTGAAAAGCGTACATCTGTCCAGAATATTGTTTAAAATTTCTCGTTACAATTTTTTCATTTGAAGACTCGTTGTTGTGATATACCTTAAACAGTACGTATCTGTCATTAATGTAATTAATAATATCCTTTCTGAATTTTTTTCTTGCTCTCTTTTTGAAAGATTCTTTTACATAGTCATCTAAAGATATATAAGCTGAAAGAACAAACAAAAAATTAATACTGTATCTTTGTATTGCTAGTGTATCTCTGTCAAAGAGTCTGTTTTTGAACTGACATTGAAAATCAGGTTTTCCTGAGATTTGTATATTGTCTCTTGCTGCATCATAATCTTTATCGATTACAGCTGAAATAAAAAAATTAGGGGTAATATTATATCCTTCAGTAAGTTCATCTCTATATCGGGTTTTATTTTGGGAGTGAACAGAATATCCGTTCAATTCTGAGTTGATAATGTACTGAATGACATTTTTAGCGTAGGTGAACTGCTTGCTTACAGATTCTCCTGTTGCAGATCTTCCTATACTGTAGTATTTACTGTCACCAATAAAGTAAATTTCAGATTTAGAAAAAAGATCTGTGTCTCTGTATATGTGATCTACAATTTTGCCGTCTCGCTGTTCCTTATAGTAACGAGGAATTTCCGTAGTAGAATCTCCTATCAGAGAATCAACCATGCTCTCAAAAACTTTTGGATAGTTATTTGTAACAAGGCTTTCTTCATAATCCTTGCTGAGACTTATGTTTGAGTAGTAATTAAAAAAATCATAAAGAAGTTTCCATAACTTTACAAAAGTATCAGAAAAATATTTTCCTTTCAGTTTGTTAAGCAGTCTTATCCCTTTTCCGTCGAGAAATCTTTCGAACTGATGCCCTCTGAGGATTTTATATCTAGGATCAATCTGAATTTTACATTTATATACAGTCTTAAAGTAGTTAAGAACAGAAAAATAAATACACAGGAGTTCTTCTTCAAAATCTATTCTGCTAAGTTTTGTTTGTTGCGTGATGTAAAAAGGTATTTCATCCTGAATAAAAGGTGATACTCTGCTGACAGTTCTGTGCCAGTTGATGTTATGTCCCGCACTTGAATCTATTTTCTTTCTGATGAAGATATTTCTGTTTTCTCTGAAAAAATCGATAAGCCCTAAATACAACTCCATTATTGTATGTGAGAATTTCCCTTTTTTATAATCTATGATGTACTTAGCAAGCTCTGTTCTGAAAGGATTTAATTCATTGTCTTTTAAGGTTAGTCTGTATTTTTTTATTGATTCATATATCCATAATGACAATGAATACATCCTTTTTGACAGTAACTCGTTGTTAAGCTGTCGAAGATCATTTTTTGATAGAAGATCTTCTGGTGTTATAGAACCAAAAGCCAATCCGTTTTCAAAAACAAATATCTTTGGTAGAAAAAACACTATTTCGTTGGCTTTTTTCAAAAAAGTGTAACCAACAAAAGGAAGAGTCACTGAATTGCTGTCACTGCTTTGCCTTATCATCCACTCAGGAACAAAGCCATTTATCAAATCTTCTCTGTAAGGATAGTTTTCAAAAAGAAATTTCATTTTTTATCAGTTCAGGCTCTCCGAGTCATAATTACTCTCATCTGATTTTTCCGATAAGTCTGAGCTTTCAGATATAGTTTTTACATCCAAATTCATCATTATGTTTTCAATGAGATCGTAAGATTTTTCTGTAAAAAGATCTGAAAAAGAAAAAAATGTAGAGCTGTCCTCATCAGTCCTGCTGCATGTTTTAAAAATAGTAGAACCTGTTCCATATTCATCTTTAAAAATATCATTCCAAAGATAAAAAAGTACTTTGTCTCTGAAATTATCTGCTGATATTTCAGCTGAATCCTGACTGATAAAAAACTGCCCCAACTTTTTATCCTCTGATTGGGTTATATCTTCAATTCTTCGGTTTACATTTGTTAGAAAGTCAGACCATGAGTATTTCTTTCCATTAACAGAAATGAATCTGTCTTGTACTTTTTCATAATCTATAGGAATGTATTTCCAATTCCATCTTCTTTTAAAAGCACTGTCCATTGGATACAGTGATTGGTCTGAAGTATTCATAGTTGCGAAAATATAGAGATTGTTCGGTAACAACAGTTTTGTGAACGAAAATTTTGAAGGATCAATCTTGCCTATTTGACATATAGTTTCTTTGTAGTACTTTAATATTTTATTTTCATTATCGGTTTGCTTTAACTTTTTTAATTCATTTTCAATATAAATTCCGCAATCATCATCTGCATCAACCGTATAAGAAGAAAAACCTGAAGGTTCCCTATCTAGCAGCTGAAATATATCTCCAAAAATTTGAGCACAGTTGCCTCGATTTATTTCTTCGATATCAAGACATACATTTTCTTCAGGATGTTCCCATGCGAATAGATAGGCTTTCAGAAATATCTGAGGTGTAAATTTATATGTAATTTTTCCTGTTGTTTGTTCTGTGGAAGGTTTGTATGAACCAAAAAATGAAAAGTAGTCAGATTCAGGGTGGAACGTAGTCCTATAAAGAACCATCACATTAGATTCAACTATTTGTTTTACAGCAGTGGATTTTCCTGTCCCCGGGGCTCCATAAAATACTTGCTGATATGGTATATTAGCCTTCGAAGAAGTTTCTGTGTCTTCTTTTAAATCATTTTCAGTATTTATTAGTACATGTCGCTCTGAACAAAATAAGCTAAATAGTGTTTTGTACTTAGGATCTGCAGGTTTGATAACATCAACGCTTATCTCGTTCTGAAATTTATCAAAGATGAGAATATCTTCTACATGTAGTTCATTATTATTATTTTTGAAAAAAATTTTTAACTTGCTTAAAAACCTAGGATCGGTTGCTCCCGACATATCTGCATCAAATACTTCTTCTGTTTGCTTGTAAATAAGCTTGATGTCATGACCTCCTTTTTTGGGTAAGTTTTTCACGCCAAAAAAATTCTTAACAATATCGTTTGTTATACTTATTTGTTTATCACACTGCGGATCATATTTACGCAGATAATATTGATGATATTTATTATTCATAAAAGAGCATCCAATTGGAAATATAATATTTTTTAATTATTTTTTTTCTGACTGATTATAAATTCAGACCACTGTTCCGCTATTGCCTTGGCAAATCCGGGGAAAGTTTTGCTTCTCCATGTTCTTCTCTCTGCGGCAGACTTTGTTTTTGTCAGTCCATCTGAATACCATTTAGGCTGAGATTTACCACTTTTGAAGTAAACTCTTTCCCCAGCATCAACGACGTTTGTCTTTTCCAATAATGGCAGATTTTTAAGCCATAAGCACGTAGTTTTTGAAGCTTTGTCTCCAAAATAATACGGTTGCACAATCTGATCGGGCTTTCTGTATCGGCTGCTCATGATTCCAATAGGATTTTCAATTGCAATTCTTTCAACATCGGCATTTGCAAGGGCCATAAAGAAAGCTGCGCCATCTTCTCGATCCTTGGATCTGTTAGGAAATCTTGGGTGTGGTCTTCGCTGTTCAATGGGAAGATCTTTATCATCAGGATGGTAAAACCATTTTGCCCCACTTACAGCAAGAAAAGTGCAAGGAGGATGAGCTACCATAAGATCCCAATTCTGACCTTCAGGCAGATAATATCTGTCACCGTTTTGAAGCTGTCCTCCGTGATCTTTGATAACTCCAAGAACATCACAGTTAAAATGCCATTCCGGATGACCGCCACTGCATTGCAAGAGGTCACAGCTGTAAGCATTATGACCGAGTCTTCTGAATTCAGAACATACTCTCTGACTTTCTTCGCATGCAACCAACACGTTCAGGACAATTTTAGGTTTATTCATTTTTAATTAATACCTTATAAACAGCTTCCGCAATTGCACTTGCAAACTCTACAGGAACAGCGTTTCCAATCATCTTGAATGCGTAGGCATCAGAACCAATGAAGTCAAAATCATTTGGAAAAGTCTGCAGAGCTGCTGCTTCTCTGATTGTTATTGTTCTTAACTGCTGTACATCAGGATGTATGAACATGAGTCCGTCTTTATAAAGATGTGCTACAACAGTTGGGGATGGTTTATCCCATTCAAGATTTCTGTATTTGATATGAACTGATTTCTTTCCTGTTATTTTTTTATAAAACTGCTGTTTTTCTTCTGTAGACACATGATTCATGTCTTTTGATATCCATTCTTTAAATACTTTCTGATCTCTTAAATTTGAGTATCTGCAGTTATGGTGAGTGAGACTGTTTTTTTCTATCAGCTCATGAGATATATTCTTATTTCCAACTTTATAGGCTTCTTTCAGAGGTTTGTACTTTGGAAAATGACCGATTGCATCTCTTACAGTCAGAAGCTCTCTTTTCATTTTCAGGTTAATCAATTCTTCATAGAGAGATTCAACTGAAATTCCTGTATCTTTTCTTACACCGAAAATAATCACTCTGTTTCTGATCTGAGGGGTGTTGTAATCTGCTGAACAGAAAACTGATTTTTTCAGATCTTCAGGAGTTCTAATGTCGTAACCAATTTTTTCAAAAGCGTCAAAAATTCTTTGTCTTACAGGGATATCTCCTGGCGCGGCACTGAGCAGTCCTGGAACATTTTCAAATACAAACAGTTTAGGTCGATAATGTGCGACTACTTTTGCATAGCTCTCAAACAGGTAGTTTCTGTAGTCGTTTTTCATTGAATTAGGATCTTGAGCTCTTCCTGCAATAGAATAAGCCTGACATGGCGGTCCTCCAATAATTACATCTACGTGAGAATCACCAATGACACTGTCCATACCATGTTCAACAATTTCTTTGTCGTTATCTTCCTGATAGACAGCTTTTGTTTCGTCACTCCAATTTCCTGAAAAAAGTTCGTCTGTTTTCTGAATATCAAATCTTATGACTCTCTGAACAGATTCTCTTTCTGTGTGGTTCCACTTCTGATGAAGTCTGTTTCTTAGCGTGTCTACCATTGGCTTTTCCCATTCAACATGAGCTAGACCGTTATAGTGACCTGTTTTTAGAAAGCCTTCACTCAGACCTCCGCACCCAGCAAACAGATCTATAAAATTTATTTTTTTCATTAGATATGGTTAAAATAATCTATAAATATGATGTAAATAATGAGATTCTTATAGCCTTCTTTTGACTTTTTCTACAGAGAAAGTCAAGATGTCACTTCATAATAGATACAAGTGTTTATATATCAATAAGATAACTTTGGAGTGATATAAAATATACAGCAAAAATCTAAAAATTTCCAATGCAAAGTTTATCTAATTAAAAGATTAATGCCAAACAACTTTTTTAATATTTTAGGGGGTATACAGAAAATATATAACAATTAGTTTAAGCTTGATCATCAACGTGTTTTGAAGTAAAAGCAAAACAATCTGAAGCTGTATTACGGTCTAAACAGATTTTCTTAAGGTAGAATTTGGATAATCAAAATCATAATTGTAAGCTCAAAGATTGAGCTCTGTTATTCAAAATAATTATACAATCGTCAGATCTCAGCACCAAATCAGTGATTTTCAACTCAATCCAATCTTTTCTTGAAAATTAAATTAAAGCGTATGTATAATCAATCTACGTCCTGTATATTCAGGAGGAATCACAGTTTAAGGCTATTTTAGGAATAGTTTGTACCTCATATGTTAGATAACGCAGTAGTTGTAAAGTTAAGTGGCAAAGCATTAGGCGGTGTAGAAGAACTGTCTAAACTTTTCACTGCCTGCCGTGGACAGAAATTAGTAGTTGTTCATGGAGGTGGTGTTGAGGTTGATGCTTTGTTTAAAGCTTTAAATCTTGAGGTTAAAAAGAAGAACGGTTTAAGAGTAAGTCCTCGTGAACAGATGCCATACATCAGCGCAGCATTAGCTGGTATGTGCAACAAAGGTTTACAGGCATTAGCTATTAAAAAAGGTCTGAATGCTTTAGGTATGTTAGCAAGTGATGGTAAGACCATCACAGTAAGACAGTTATCAAAGGATTTAGGCATGGTAGGCGCCGTTGAACCTAATGATAAGAAGTACCTTACTTTACTTCTTGAAAACGGATATACACCAATCATCGCATCTTTAGCACACGATGATAACGGTGATCTGTACAATGTAAATGCAGATGATGCAGCTTTAGCTATTGCAAGAGTATTAAATGCTCCACTGTATTACATTTCAGATGTACCAGGTGTCCTTGATAAAGAAGGCAAGCTCATTGATGAGCTTGATGAGAATAAAGTTAATGCTTTAATTGCTGATTGCACTATCTCAGGTGGCATGACAGTTAAAGTAAAGAGTGCAATTGATGCAACCAAGCTTATCAAGAAGCCTGTATACATTGCCTCATTCAAAGATCCAAATCTTGCAGAAAATCTAATCTCCCGGTCTCGGCTTGGCACAGTATTCAATGTCTAATGGCTTTTGCAGTACATAAAAGACAATGTTTTAGAAAAGAACTTTTATAAACAAACTTTTATAAGTAAGAATTTATAAACAAACATTGTCAGATTTAAAAATAAGAAATCTTAATATGTACTGCGGGCTTTAAAGCATAGTAAAAATATTAACAGGCATTTATATATTTTTTAGGCAAAGTCGATATACATAAAATCGTGGAGACACATCTATATGCCACCTATAAATCAGAATTCATCATCATTTGTATTATTAGATGAAATCAAACAGAACACATTAGAAGAACTTTATGACAAGGTTGTTGATCTTTATGACAAGAAGTTAATGTCAAAAGAGGATCTGACTAAGGTTAATGAAGCATTAGTTACTGTAAATCAGGTGTTCTTAAAACAGGAAAAAGCCAACTTCACCGTAAGACAGGCAACCTTAGCTGATGTTGACTCTCTTATGGATATGATTGAGTACTGGGCAAAGCAGGGACAGAATCTTCCTCGTAAGAGAAACGACATCATCCGTGGTATTCAGACCTTTGCTGTCTGTGTCAAAGATGACAAGGTAGTAGGCTGTGCCTGTTTATATGTTTATGACTCAGGTTTAGCTGAAATACGCTCATTAGGTGTATCACCTGTAATTCAGCGACAGGGACAGGGCAGGGCGATTGTAAACTACCTCTTAAAGCGAGCATCAAAGATGTTCATCCAAAGAGTATTTGTGCTCACAAGAAGTCCTGAATTCTTCTCAAAAGTAGGCTTCCAGAAAACAGTTATTGAAGCTCTGCCTGAGAAGATTTTAAAAGACTGCGAAAACTGTCCAAAACGTGAAAAGTGCGATGAAGTGGCATATATCTATAATGTAAAGGATCACAACTAATATGAAAATCACAAGAAAAACTTTTGACGAGGTAATGTTCCCTTGTTACAACCCAATGAACATGGTTATTAAGAAGGCTCATGGTTCATATGTTTTTGATAATGAAGGTAACAAGTACGTTGATTTAACCTCTGGTATTGCAGTTAACTGTTTAGGTCATACTCCAGATGGAGTTCAGAAGGTAATTAAAAAGACCTGCAAGAACTTAATTCATGTAAGTAATATCTTCTGCAACGAGTACACACTGTCATTAGCTAAGAAGCTAACCTCTCTTACAGGTTATGACAAAGTATTCTTTGTAAACTCAGGTGCTGAAGCTAATGAGACAGCTTTAAAGTTAGCTCGTCGTGTTGCTTTTGATGACTATGGCGCAGAGAAGAATGAGATCATCTCATTTGTAAACAGTTTCCATGGCAGAACCTTCTTCTCTGTAACCGTAGGTGGTCAGGAGAGTTATTCAGATGGTTTTGGACCAAAGCCTGCTGCTATTACCCATATTCCATACAATGATATTGCAACCTTTGAAAAGACCATCTCAGATAAGACCTGTGCTGTGATCTTAGAACCAATTCAGGGTGAGGGCGGTATTATCAAAGCTGATGATGCTTTCTTAGTAAAAGTACGTGAGTTATGCGATAAGTACCACGCAGCTTTAATCTTTGATGAGGTTCAAACCGGTGTCGCAAGATCAGGTACTCTGTACGCTTATGAGCAAACACCTGTTAAACCTGATATCTTAACCTCAGCTAAAGGTTTAGCTTCAGGTCTTCCAATTGGTGCTGTTTTAACCTATGACAACTTTGCAAAACATTTTGTCCCTGGTACCCATGGTTCAACCTTTGGTGGTAATGCTTTAGCCTGCTCTGTAGGTTGCTATGTACTTGATAAAGTAAGTGATAAGAAGTTCTTAGAGAATGTAAAAGCAACCTCTGAGTACATTAAAGCTGCTATCAGGAAACTTGATGAAAAGCATCATGTCTTTGATGATGTAAGAGGTGAAGGATTACTTATGGGTCTTGTTTTAAACAAGAAATACTCTGGTAAGTCAGGTGCTCTGCAAAAAGAATGCTTTAAGCATAAGTTATTAACCTTAACCGCTCATGGCGATGTATTAAGACTGGCTCCTGCTTTAAACATTAAAAAGTCTGTTGTAGATGAAGCTATGAAGCTTTTAGATAAAGCTTTAACAGACTTTGTAAAAGACAATGCTTAATAAAAGGGGATTTTAGAAGATAAGAGCATAAAAGTTTAAAAGTGAATCTTTTAAACAGAATTTAATGAATCTTATAAAATCTAAGTACGGCACTGTGTGAAATTATCAGATACATACAGTGCCTTAATTGTCTTAGTGGTAATGGCTGAAATCTACCTTAAGATCATTTTCAAACTAAACGCAGGATCACTGCAAACCTCATTCAAGATCTCTGCAACTAAAGTTCAAGATCATTGCAAACTAATCTTAAGCTCTGTGCAAACTTATAAAAAGATCACTGCAAACTTTGTTGTACTTACAATAAATGCCAGTAATTACAATTCCCCAAATTTTTATTGTGTATAATTGATAAATAAGAAGTAAACTAGGAACACAATAATGAGCAACAAACAATTCTTAGCATTACCATACGGAAAGGATGATTTTCCTCTATTAAGAGAAGGAAACTGTTACTTCGTCGACAAGACTCCTTATCTTAAGACAGTATTTACAGATCAATCTGCTGTAATGTTATTTACCCGTCCAAGACGTTTTGGTAAGACTCTGCTCATAAGCATGTTTGACTCATTTTTGAAAATCAATCCTGAAAAACCATTTGATAACTCAAAACAACTAGAGCTCTTTAAAGGTACTAAAATCTTAGAAGACAAAGAGTTCTGTGATAAGTTCATGGGACAGTGTCCTGTTATTACCATTACTTTAAAAAAAGTAGACGGTACTAATTTTAAAGAGTTTTACGAGAGTTTTGCCTCAGCTGTATATGATGTTACTTTAAGATACAGCTATCTAAAAAATAGTAATAAATTAGATAAATCCGATAAAGAAGAGTTAGAACACTTAACCACCAAAGATTACTTACTTAATATCGAAAATCAGCAAACTGTAAAAGATGCTTTAAGGACTATATCAGGACTCTTATATAAAGAATATGGAAGACGTGCCATTCTTTTAATAGATGAGTACGATGTACCACTAGCAGCTGCTTCATACCGCGATAGAGTAAACAAAGTTCTATATAAGAACAGACCTGACTTTGTTGCAGACTGCCATGAAAAGATGGTTACCTTTATGAAAGGCTTTTTTGATTTATTAAAAACCACTCCTGGTGATGAAGGTGCTATTAGTAAAGCAGTGATTACAGGATGTTTAAAGGTAGCTAAGAACAGCTTATTTACAGGTGTAAATAACTTTAAGGTAAATACAGTTCTAGCTACAAATAAAGATTTAACAGGCATCATTGGTTTTACTAAAAATGAAACCTTAAAGTTCTTAAAAGACTATGAACTAGAAAACTTCTCTGAAAAAGTTAAAGAGCATTATGACGGTTATAAGTTCTATGACAAAGAAATGTTCTGCCCATGGGATGTAGTCAATTTCATTGATGAGAACTATAAATACAACTTAAATGGTGAAACAGATTCAATTAGAACCAATAACTACTGGTTAGGAACTACCTCAGATAAATCCCTATATGATTACTTAGGATATTTAACTGACAGCGATAACAAAAAAATGCAGGACTTAGTTGATGGTAAGTCAATTAGTTTTAAGTTAAATGAATCAATGAACTATGACACTCTGTCAGAACATAATTCAAATGATTTCTGGTCTTTATTACTTCATACAGGTTATCTGACTGTAGATTGGGAAAAGACAGATGATGTTGAGTTTTCTAAAGACGGTAAAACCAATAAAGAGGTCTTTGCAAGAATTCCTAATTTAGAAATCCTAGGTTGCTTTAACAATAATATAAAAGAAAGATTTTATACAAAGATAGCAACAAAAAGTGTTGCAGATACATTGGCTAATAACCTTTTTGAAGGAAAAGCTGAAACTGCATCAGACACTATCTATAACCTGTTACAAAGCTATATTTCTATAAGAGATAATGCAACTAAAGCTCCTCATGAGAACTACTACCATGGTTATCTAAATGGTTTGTTCTCAAACTGCTCAAAGAACTTTTTCTCTGAATACCACTCAAACTATGAGTCCGGAGATGGCTATGCGGATATTGTCTTTAGAAATAAACAAGATGAAGTTGTAATCATAGAGATTAAGACTTGCACTCTCTCTGAGAGTAAGAAAGCTAAAGCAAGAGAGGCTTTAGCTCAAATTGAAGATAAGAAATATGCAAAGCCTTATCTTGATAATGAAGATATATCTTCAATCTATGCTTACGGCATAGCCTTTGCTGGTAAAAACTGTTTTATAACTTGTAAAAAGCTAAAGTAGTTAGACTATGCAGTGCTACAGGCATCGGTATTAAACCTCCTGTAGCTTACTTTCTGGTAGCTTGTCCTGATTTAAAGCTTTGAACCTTCCTTGATGTAAAACATTACCCATCCATATGATGTGGTTAATAACATTGCTTTACTGCTGTTTTAGTCAATTTTTAACTGACCTAAAGCTTTTATGATCTCTTCTACTTCTATTAGTTTTAACTGAGAATCATAGAGCTCTTGAGTAATCTTGTAAGCCTTAGCTTTCATGCCCTCTGTAGCAGCAGGTAGGGGAATTGCTTTTAACTCAGATAACTGCAAAACCTTTAACTTATCTCCAGTGATCTTAGTTTTAATATAGTCCTGCATATTGTTATTTCTTAATAAGGCAAAGAGCATTTCCTGAGAATATAGATCAGGATCTTTTGATCTGATAATTGCAAAGCACTGACCTGCCATGACTTTCTTTTGTCCCTCTTTATAGAAACCTACTTTACCTACAGCACCTTTTACAGAGATCACTACATCTCCATCAATTAACAGATTTCGTTTAGCTTGTTTCAGTCCAAGTTCAACTTCAACCTTTTTAGGTACAGTTGTAATGATGCCGCTCTCTGGTACATCGTTTAAATTTAACTCACATAGAGTCTCTTTAAAATCAGTATCTAAAGGTGATTTGCAGGTTAAAGCCTTATAGATAGTAGCTACCTTTTCTAACTCTACGGTACCTTTTTTAACGTAGGCTACACTGTCTAAGACATCTTTTGGGGATACATAAGCTGTAGGATCTAACTTACAGAGCTTATCTGTATTTGATTTAATAGATTCAGCTAAGACAAACTTACAGTGTTCTGAATTCTTTTGCAAAGCACCAGTAGCTAAACTTGATAAGGCACGAGATACCTCATCTATAGTCTTTAAAGCTAAGACACTGTGAGCTCTTGATGAGAGCTTATCATCAAGACAGTTTGCTGTAGAGAGGTTACACAATAACAGTTTTTTATCAGTACTTTTTGTATCTGCAATTGTGTTATCAATACCTTTGTTGCCTGAAGAAACTTGCCTTAAAGCTTCTCCAAGCTCTTTTGTCACTGCATTGCTTACATTGTCTTTATCAAATAACAATACATCAATTAAAAGATCTTTATTAGCACTAAAGAATCTTGGTAATCTGATGACAGTTCTTAAGTAATCATCCTCTAATAAGGTCTTTCTAAATAAGACACCTTCATTTGCATTAGTGTAGGTAATGACATGAGGAACAAAGAGTACAAAACGCTTTTGTACAGTTCTCTTTAAGAGGTTATATAAAGAGTAATAGTACTTACACAGATTCTGAATATCACCTTTAAAGAGATCCTGACAGACAAAAGCTGCACTGTGAGGATTATCGATTAACTCCTGTCTTGAAACATAAGGTTTTAATGGGCTTTTAAGTTTTAAGAACAGTTCTCTTATAAAGTTAAGCTCTAATGATGGTGAGTATAAATATGAAGTATCACCAACATCAGTTGTGTCATCCTCTTTATGCTTAAGCTCTTCCTGTAATAGATGATTTTCATAGTCATGCAAAAAGACAGTTTTATTATCTAAGTTGTCAGAGTTTGATTTTAAGTTATCCCCATGAGAAGAATTGAGGTGAGAAGTTTTGAGTGAACTATATTTGTTATCGTTCTCATCAAATTTCTTGCAGGTCTCAAAGTTAACTTTGGCATCAATACTCATCTTACTGTCGACATTGACATAACTGTCAATGTTACAGTTATGATCATGCAAAAGTGTGTATTCAGCATAAGGCAGAACATTAGATAAAAAGAGTACCTTATCGTGCTCCTGATTAGATGTCTTATAAAGGTAATCACAAAGTACCTTTACAAGTCTCTGTTCATGGAAAAAGGTATTTAAGATTAGTTCATCAGCTGCATTAAAGTAGTTCTCAAAATTTACAGTATCAGTATCTAAAACTGTACCTTTATTCCTTACGTCAGTAGCGCTTACAGAGCTAGGGGGGTTACTGTCATCTTTGCCTTTAGGCGAAGCCCCATCACGTAATGAGTCCTGTAACTTTTCAAATCTTAACTTATTGATGAATCTGCACAGATCGGCCTTTAAAGCTGTATATGGGTAAGATTCATAAACACTGATACCAAGCTTATTTAAAGCATCAGTGTTTAAAGTTTTGGTACAAGCTCTGTCCTTATTTTCTTTTTTATTGTTCTCTTCAAGATAGCTTTCTTTAGCATTGTTATCTTTAACAGAGATATCATTTAAATAGCTATCTTTTAAGCAAGACTTGTTTGAATCAGTTACCTTTGCACCTATCCACTGTAAAAAATCTTTTACATATGGATTATCACTCTTTCTAATCTCATTAGAGTTAATACAGGTAACTAAATCTTCTAAAAAAGAGTCCTGGCATCCATGTTCATTATATTTAGCTTCAGTAAATACAAGTTCATCAGAGCTTTTATCTTTAAATTGATAAAAGGCAACAGCAAGCTCAAATAACCATTTGGTATTTGACTTGTTAAAGAATGTCATAGAGGTAGCTTTTGCTCTTAAGGTTTTTATTATAAAACTTAAGTTATCCATGTTTACTTTATCTGTAAGCTCTTTCATGCTGTTATCTCTTAAAGCTAAATAAAACTTAATTGAATCTTTGTTAATCTAGTATACAGATTAGTGTACAGAATTGTAGAACTAAAATCACAGCTTGACGTAATTTAGATATAAAAAATACCTAAAAAATTACTTGAAAATAATTAGGTATTGCATATACTGAAAATATGATAAAGGATGTTATTCAAGTTTCAAACTTTAAAAGGAGATCTGTATATGTCGACAGTACACGGTAGAGTAGATGCACCACGTTTATTTATCACAAGTGATCTTCATTTAGGTCATAAAAATATCATCCAATATTGTAACCGTCCTTTTGACTTTACAGAGCAGGTGATTGAAGAGTCTGATGATTTTCCTGTTAGCTCAATACAGAGATACTGTAAAAGAGAATGACATGGTGATCTTTTTAGGAGATTTAACCTTCAAAAAGAATCACAAATGTCAAAAGATGACTGAGATCATTACAAAGCTGCCAGGCCGTAAGGTTTTAATTAAAGGCAATCATGACTGGTATAAAGACTCGTTTTACAGAAAGTGCGGCTTCTTATCTGTTAACAGATACTTAATCTTTGGGAAATACTTTTTATGTCACTTTCCAGTAACAGGAAAACCTGATTACCATGGAAGACTCATGGATGAAGAGTACTGCAAGTTTGTAAAGGCTACACGTGGCTTTATTGGTGAAAAAACAGGTTTCTGTACCAGGATTATTCACGGTCACACCCATACTCAAAGAGTAGATGAGGATGACGGGATTACTCGTTATAACTGCTGTGTTGACTATAAACCTAATCACTATGCTCCTGTGGAGTTTACAAAAGAGATGTTTCCAGAGCTTTACACAGAGGTAGCAGCCTATTTTCAAACTCTTGAGACAAAACAGACAGAAGGGCAAAACTAAATTTTTTTTAATCAGTAATAAATAGGTATAGACTACACCTATTTTTTATAAAAACACTTTTAAGGAGAGAGCTATGTTATCTCTTGAGAATAAAAATACCAAAGTAAACGGTTCAAACAATATCAGATCATTAAACCAAAACTTTAAGGCAAGACTTAAGGATAAGTTAGGTTTCACCCTTAATCCTTATACACTTGTAAATAATGCTTTAAGATGTAAAAAATCAGGCTCTTTGCAGTTTAAAGGCGAGTTGTTAGAAGAGGTGACATCAAAACTTATTAAAGATAATAGTGCTTTCTCTTATGATAAGTTTGCTTATAACTACTTTACAAAGTTGCTTTACAGACAAAAATGCACTGAGATAAATTGCGATAATGAAGCCTTTGAATGCTACGAAAAGTTCTCAAATGATGACTTTCGTCCTTCTTCTTTTGATGAAAGCTTTTGTTTTAAGGTATTAGATTGCTGCAAAGGTAAAGGTACTTTAAAGACAGAGCTAATCTGTAACTTTGCTCATTTTATGTTAGATAATGGAGACTTTACACCATTATCTGCTCGTTATGACTTTGCAAAAAATAATGCTGACAGTGCTGATGATAGTGCCTTAGCAGTGATCTTAGTCTCTCATCTTTTACAGGAGACTCCTTTAATTGATCTTGATACTCTGTTTTATAACCATTGTGTTAAAGACAGTAATAATACAGAAAAGAGCGAAAATGATGATAATGGAAGTGCTCTAATTCCAGAAAAAAACTCTATCTTAAAAACAGACAATCAAAATCATGAACCTAATGTTAAACAGGATCCATGTAAGTTTTCAGTTGATGACTATGGTTTGTCTGAAGAGGGACACAGAGCCTATCTTCAGTTTTTATATATCTGTTCAAATCGCTTATTTGCTTATGATCTGATTGAAAATAAGGGAATTCATGGTAAATTTAAAAATCATTTTGGCTCTTTTATAGCAAAAGAAATAGCTTTATCACAGAATTCAGATAAGAATTCACCTTTGGATAAGGTTATTGTCCATTCCTTCATTTATCTTGAAAAATACCTCTTTAAGACTGATGCGATGCATGACATTATTCTCTTTGTAAATGAGATTAAGAGCGCAATTGAAGAGGGCATAAGTGAGAGTGAGTTATCTGATCTTGTAAGCTCAAAAAAGGCTCTGCTTTTAAATAACCTTTTATCACATAGAAAAGAAATTACCCGTTCAACTCTCTATGTCTTAAGATTAGTTCGTGACTGCCTTTTACTTACTTATCTCTTACAGGGTAATGATGCCTCTTTAAAAGCAAATCGCCTTTATAACTATCTGAAAGATCAAAGCCTGAAGGCACGTTACCCCTCAGTACGCAAGAGCTATGACCGTACCTTTGGTATCAGTTTAGCAAAAGACTATATAAGAGAAAGTACTTCATTAAATACTGACAGTGGCAGTATTGAGTCAACAGCTGTAAATGCTGATGATGTAGCTTTTACAAAACTTCAAGACAGTACTGAAGTGCCTTTAGTGAATGTAATAAACAGCCAAAATCCCCCTAAGTCTGGATGCAGGCACTTAGCTGATGCTTTGTATGACATCCCTGTTTTTAAATCCTTTATTTTAAAAAATATGGTGCTTTTGTCACCTGTATTTAAAGACTGCCTTGACCTCTTCTTAAGTGTTCATGGAACAGGTGATCCTGAATTTGAAAGCTTCATAAATGAACTTTCAGGTTTTGATTTTATCTTCAATGATCCTGATTTTGGGAAGATCACAAATGACATCTTAGTAAAGAACGGTGCTTACAATAAAGATGAAAAGGGACTTTTAGATAAAAATCATGGCAAAAACTTACTATTAGCTCAGTATGAGAATTTGATTACAACCTTAAAGAGCTTCTATAAGTTAATTGAGCACACTGTAGATATCTTAAAAGATAATACCATTGATGATGTTTCAGCTCATAACCATGATGGTTATGACAGTGAGATCTTTGAAAATGAGAATATAGAAACAGCAAGAAAAGAAAAAGCTGAACACAAAAATGTAAAGAGAAACGAAAAAGCTGTCAATGAAGCTCTTTTGAGTATTGCAGCTTTCATGAGAGCTCATTACCTGCCATATGATGCAGCAAGCTCTAATGCCTATAAAAAGCTTATCTACTGCATGGTAGCTCATAAGCTTCCATTGATGAGAATTGATGGGTACAGAGGTAAAGAGTCTCTCTATCCATCCTATGTAATCAATCATAATAAGTCAGCAATCAATGCACTTTACAAAGATCTGTTAGAAACTAATTTGCCAAATTCTCTTTGCTCTAATTATGAGTATGAGACACCATCATACTTAATCAGATTGCCTAAGAGTTGTCTGTCTTCAAAGAGTAATGCAGTGCCAAAGGGCAAAGTGCTCACTTTAGAGCCTTTAATGACAGTCTATGATAAGCAGCTTTATCACAGCCTTTATAAAAGTGCCTTTTTAAAGTATCTGTGTGCTACAGGCTCAATGGAGACAATCTGTGAGTTTATTGATAAGCACTATAAGGTTGGTAACTGTGAAGATGTTCTAATGCTTTTAGATTGCTTGCATCTCTACTGTGACAACTGCTTAAAAACAAAAGTTAAGTCTCAACCTGACGATGACTGTGTTAAAGAGCTAAACTTAATAAGTATTGCTCTGTCTTTCTGCATTGAGAGCGCAAATGTAAGCTTCCATGAGAACAACAGTATTTACATGAGTAACTGCTATGCCTATAGAACATACAAAGTCGAGGAAATAACAGAGCTTTTAAACTCCCGTTTGTCTTACTTTTACTTTACTCATCAATACGTATTTTTTGCAATGCAAAGTGTAAAGAACCTATCTTTACAGCGCTACCAGTTACCTGTAACTGAGGATGCAGCTAATGTAGCCTATCTTGTAAAAGCACTTTGTGAGCATGATGTAAAAGATGCCTTGTATACACTTGAGCTTTTACCATATCTGCCAGGCTATACCTTTATGAAGTCCTATCTTAAATCTTTACAGGATAAGACTGTCAAAGATGATATCAATGTTGTAGCTCAACCTTTACAAGTAGCCTCTACAACAGCTGACTGCACTCCTGTATTTGAAGAGTCAACTGTAGTTTACGATCTAATAAAGGGTAAATATGGCAATGTTCCTTTATCACTTATTTACCAGAGCATGGTCTTTTATCAACTAAGACAGGATAGCTTTGTGGTAAAAAATGCAAATTATGCTCAACGCTTTTTAAAGACTACCTTTTTTAACAGCTTTTACATGCCTGAGTATGATTATCTGTTAAAAGCTTTTATAGAACACAGGAAGCCACGTCGTTTTGATGGAGAGTACTTTAATGAATATTCACTCCTGTTTACTGTAGGATCAGTAAACAGCGCTTCATACTGCGAATTCTCACAGTCATTTTTTAAGCCTGAGCCTGATTATTTAGAAGCTGTACCAGCTTACTTTAAAGCAGGTTCAGATGAAAACAACTTTTCATTAAGATTAAGCTCTCGCTATACTCATGATCTTTTTGCAGAAAAAATGACAGAAAAAGAGCGTCAAAAGCAAAGATCTAGAATTGAAGAGAAGATGCGCTCTCATGGAATTGATCCTAAGAACAGTGATTACCTGAAAAGAGATGATGGTAAAACTAACGCCACTTTAACAAACTCAAAGAGTATGGACGATTGCAGCTTTCATATTGCAGGTAATAGGAAACTTCAAGATTACCTTTATGACCACTATCTTAAAGACTTTGAAGACTGCAAGAGCTTACACTCAGTCTCTTGTTTAGCCAAAGAGTCTGGAGAAAAAATAAATAACAACGGCAGTTCTTCCATGAAGCGTTTTAGTATTGCTCATAAGAGAGCAAATTTAGTGTTATTCGGAGAGCATGGCTCTGGAAAAACTAAAGCTGTTGAGATTTTATTAAAAGCACTGAATATAAAGGAGCATAAGATAAATCTTGCGAGTCTCTCAAACTCAGGTATCCATGACTTTGCTAAAAACATTACAGAACAGTTCAAAAAAATTGACACTAGAAAACCATCAGTTGTGGTTATGGAAAACGTTGATGCCTATTTCTCTGATGTGCGCTATGTACGTGATGACAACGATTGGACAATAGAAGAGGTTAATGCTACAAAACAGGCAATTGAAGATATTGAAAAGAAAAATTGCTTTGTCATCATGACAGCAAATTATAGAGAAAAGATTGACTCTGGTCTTTTAGATTTATTCCCAAATACCTTTGAGATCTCAAGACCTGATGCAGATGATATTGTAGATTGTTTTACCTCAAGCTTTTCAAGGCAAGAGTTGAGTCTGTCTTGTATTAAGAATCTCTCAACTCAGTTGGAAGGTATGTCTTTAAACTCAGTCTTTAAATTCATAAAGATGGTAAATGCAGAGCTAGCTTTGGACAAGAATAAAAAAGGCAGATTTAATTTTGATCTTCAAGATACTTTAAATGCTCTTTTAAAGAAGTTCTTAGGCTTTACCTTAGATAAAGATGCCTTTTTCTCTCTACCTGGACAGACAGAACTTGAAAAGTTTATCAATGATAACTTTATTGATTACATTAAGTATCCAGAAAAGTATCAGCGCTTTAAGCTTAAAATGCTGGATCCTATCATGCTCTATGGAGCTCCAGGCACTGGTAAAACCTATGCTGCTAATGCCTTAGCAAAGTTTTTAGGCTGGAAATTCTTTACCATTGATGCCACTCAATATGAACAGAATTCAGTAGGATCAGCAAAAAAGATAACTGAGATCTTTAACAAGGCCAAAGATGCTGCTCCTTCTATTGTCTTTATAGATGAAGCTGACTCCATGTTTGCTAAAAGAAGAAGTTGTAATAACAACGAAGGTATTTCCCAGTTCTTACGCTCAATTTCAGATACAGCTAAAGACAGAGTCTTAGTAATTGCAGCTACCAATCGTATTGATGATATGGATGAGGCTATCTTACGTAATGGCAGATTCTCAAACAAAATCGAGATTAGCTATGCTGATACTAAAGGCGTTTTAGCTGTAATGGAGGAGTATTTAAAAGATAAACCTGTAAGTAACGATCTCTCCTTAATTAAGGCTGTATCAAAATTGTCAGGTCATCCTCTTTGTGATACCAAATCCTTTTTAGATTCAGTTTGTAAGGAAGCAGCCTGGCGTGATTCTAACAAGATAGAGCAATGCGATGTCGATGAAGCTTTATTACATCTAAATCTCACCAGGATTGAGGATAACTACTCCTATCGTGAAACAACTCATAAAAGAGCAGGTTTTATCTAGTAAGTATAAGTGAAGGCTTTAAGCCTTCACTATAAAGACTTGAAATCAAGCTGTTCAAGGAGTTTCTATGTCAGATCTGAAGCATTTACCAAAAGGCTATCAATTGCCAGAGAACAACTTTTCAAAAGAAGAGTGGAGAGAGTACTTTCAATATCGCAAAGAGCGCGATATAGAAATGTCACTAGATGAAATTGAGTTTTGGCTTGAGCTTATGGAGCAAGAGTTTAAAAAGGGTAATCTTAAAAGGGCAAAAGAGATCTTACATAAAATCCCTTATAACCCAGACTTTGCCTTAGGTATTAAGAAAACTCAGGGACTAGGCACATTAGCTGCCTGCAACTTGTCATTAGCAAAACAGGTTTATCTAGATGTGTTCTGATTGAGGAAATTTTAAGAACTACTTATCTGTAAGTCCTTGATGCAATGAGTGAGTACGCTTATCTTCGTTTTGGAAGATCGTTTTAACTTCACAGAAGCGGAACATATATTCACAAAACACTTTTGCTAGAGCATGAGTTTTTTTCAAAATTCAAAAATAATATCTTTTAATAACGATTTACTAGCATTAAATGCCACCAGTCAAAATTCTCAAAATTTTTATCATGTATAATTAAAGTAGAACTAATGAGTTGAGAACAAGACAATGACTACTAAACAATTCTTACCTTTGCCATACGGAAAAGACGTCTATAGTGAGCTAAAAAATAATGGATGCTACTTTGTAGATAAGACACCTTATCTTAAAAACATTATTGATGAAGATGAGTCAAATGTAATGTTATTTACTAGACCAAGACGTTTTGGTAAGACACTGTTTATGTCCATGGTTGAGTATTTTTTGAAAATAAACTCGGCAAATCCAGGAGACACCATACTTCAGCAAAAGTTGTTTAAAGATACCAAGATATTAGAAGACAGAGAGTTCTGTGCAAAATACATGGGACAGCATCCTGTTATCTGTCTTACCTTAAAAGGTGTTCAAGGAGTTGATTTTGAGGATGCCTATTATAAATTAGCAGAAGTTGTATCAGCAAAAGCAAACGAATACAGTTTTTTAAAAGACAGTCCATCACTTGATGAAAAAGAAAAAGCTAAGTTTGAGAAATTATGTGATGAGGATTACCTAAAAAGCTTTGATAAGAGGGCACAATCATATGTAACCTCTGCCATCATATCTTTAGCAAGGATGCTGTATAAGCATTTTAAAAAGCAGGTCTATGTCTTAATTGACGAGTATGATGTGCCATTAGCTAAAGCGCAGGAAAAAGACTACCATGATGAGATGGTAACTTTAATCTCATCTTTGTTTGATTTCTTTAAAACCATTCCTCAAGATCCTGAGACTGGCGAACAATATGTAAGTAAAGTCATAATGACAGGATGTCTGAAGGTTGCAAAAAACAGCATCTTTACAGGTGTAAATAACTTATATGTGAATACTGTGCTCTCTACAGAGATGGATTTGACAGGAATCATCGGTTTTACCAAAGATGAAACCTATAAGTTCTTAGATGACTATGAGATGGCTGATTACGCTCAAGTTGTTAAGAACAACTATGACGGTTACAAGTTCTGTGACAAAGAGATGTTCTGTCCATGGGATGTGGTAAATTTCATTAAAGAAAATTATAAAAATAAACTAAATGGTCATGTCGAACTTATAAAAGCTAATAACTACTGGGCAACATCAACCTCAAGTCCTGCTGTATATGAATACCTAGGATATTTAACTGACAGTGATACTCAAAAGATGCAGGATTTAGTTGATGGCAAGTCAATCTGCTTTAAGTTAAACGATTCCATGAACTATGACTGTTTATCAGAGCATGATCCTAATGATTTCTGGTCATTATTACTTCATACAGGTTACTTAACTGTAGATTGGGAAAAGATTGATGCTTTAACTCCAAATGAAAATAATCCCGATGATATTGTAGTAAGACTGCCTAACTTAGAGATTAAAGACTGCTTTACTAAGAATATTCAAAAGAGATTTAATAATGTCTTTGTAAATCTGAAACTACCTAGTAAGTTTGTAAATGCTTTAGTAAAAGGACAGCAACAAGATATTGCCAATATCCTCTTTGATATGCTGCAAAAATATGTATCAATCAGAGATACTGCAACTAAAGCTCCTTTAGAAAATTACTACCATGGCTTTATCAATGGTATTTTTACAAGTTGTGAAAAACTTGTCTCTGAATACCACTCTAACTATGAAGCAGGTAATGGATATCCTGATATTACCTTTAAATCTGAACGTAATACCAAAGCTGTAATCATTGAGATTAAAGCTACCTCTAAAGCTGAAGAAATGGATGAATTAGCAGCTATAGCTCTAAGTCAGATTGAAGAGAAGAACTATGCAGGGCCTTTTACTAAGATTGCAAAGATTACTGATATCTATGCTTATGGTATAGCTTTTTGCAAAAAAGATTGCACTGTAGCTTGTAAAAAAATAAAGTAATGCTACTCATCAATTGATAAGAAAATAGATCAACACACATAAAGGTATGTCTCTTGAGTGTTATTGATGTTTCTTACCTTTTAAGCTTAGGATTATTCAAACATGAATAAGAATGTAATTGCCTTCTAAAGTTTTATTTTTGAACTGCAGAAGTAGAGTAAGAATAAAAACAAGGAAAAACAATATAAAAAAACTACGACTTAACAGTTTGTTTAAAATCGTCAAAGTAGGCTGGTTGCATTTCTAACATGCCTTGAAGCATTGATTCGAAGTCTTTTATACAGGTATCTATATCAGTTTTGTTTTTTAATCCGTTTTTAACTGCATCTTCTAATTTATTTACAAAAGGAGAAATCTTATTTAAAAGTAAATTCCAGTTTTTTATTGCATCTTGCAATTTTGAAATATCGTTAAATGAAGTTTTATTTAAATTTAATGCTGGTTTTGACAAAATAGTTTCAAAACATTTTGATATAGCAAATACAAGAAGAAATTTTGCTCCTCTATACTTGAGAAAATTTAGAATTTTTTCTTCATTTTTATCTTTGCTTGTTTTCTTTTTTATTTGCAAGTACCTTTCGTCAATACTTTTGACTAGACTATAGCAAAAAATGACATGATCAGCGGTTGTCGCTTCATTAAACGCTGCTGTATATAATTCATTATTGCTCCAAATTTCTCTTTTTTTGTTGTAAGCAACAATCGGATCTTTATGGAATGCAATTAAAACCTGACCTACGTAATAAGAGTCTATAACCTTTTTTGATCTTTTAATTTTGTCAAAAAAACTTCCTCTTCTACCAGCTTCATATTCAATATTTTTAAGAGATTCAAATTCTTTTTTTAATTTCTTTTGAATTTTATCTGTGCTTCTAAAGTCAGATGCTTCTACTTGATTTTGGCTATTATTAAATTTGATAATGTTCTGTATTAAATCAGGATCTTGCTTATTTACAGAAATTATTTTTACCTGAACTTTCGCTTCATCATCAACCTTTTTTGAACTTCCTATCGCACCTGTTGTTTGAGCTCCATTTACAATTGAAATTCCGTTAATGGTTATTTGCGAGTCTTCGATTAGAAAAGAATGTGTAAGAATTGTTATTCCATTGTTATAGACCCAAAAGTTTTGGCTTTCTTTTGCTATTGTTGTTTTTATCCCGTAATTTATATTACCGTTTGAATTTCTAGAGCCTAAATAATCTCTAATATTTGCGGAAAATAATGCTGTTTTATGTTTTTTATAAAGTTTTGATATATCTTTAGCAAGAATAACTGTTGAATAAGCTGTCCAATTTTCACCAGATAAACTATACCCTCCAAAAGTTTTTAGAGAAACTTTATCTGTTACAAGAATAGGTGTATTACAAGAGCTGTATAACTCTTGAAGGCGATTGGTTCCAATTTCCTCTACAATTGGAGTTATAGACGCATCATTGTAAATTGATTTTAATATTGTGGTAAGTGTGTTTTCTACTGTTTTTAATTCTGCTTGAACATTCTTTGATTCAGGAAGATTGTGAACAAACCAAACGTAAATTTTGGATATTTCACCGCAGTTTATTCCGTTTCTCAACTCTATACTAGCAGAACGTATAGTATCTGGTAGATCTTCTATATTTCTATTTAGAAGCCAAGATAGTCCAGTATTTAAATCACTTGCTTTATTAGATTTTGCTTCAGGTTTATCTGTTTTCTCGCTATAGAAGCATTGTGCAATTACAGCATAATGATCTTCTGTATTGGTATAAACCATGTCTATCTTTTTGTCATCTTGCCCATCAGTGATAGAATCGATACCCACGGATCTAAGGTCTTCAACGCCAAAATTTAATCCTAAAGCAAATAGTGCTAGAGCATTATCTTTGAAATCTTTTAGGTCAGTTAATGATTCATATTCTTTAACCCAGCTACTACTTCTGTCTAAAGAATTTTCGTTTGAAATATTACTCATTTTCTATATATCCAACTTGACCATTCATAAGCAGAGGAAGCAAGAACTCTCTTAAAGAAGATAATTCTCTGTTTTCTTTTAGTATTATTCCTTTTTTACTATGAATCTTCTTTATTATGTTTGAAAACTTATTTTGTAATTCCATAGGCGGAATCCATGTTTTATACCAACTTATTCCATCTAGATTCAGGTGGAGAACATTCGTTCCTGAAGCCCATTTTTTAATATAATTGTGGTAAAAGTCTGTTCTTAAGCACATGTACAAATAATATTTGTCAAATATGTCTTTATTCGGTATCAATTTTACCAAATCCATTGAAAATATGAAATTTTCTCCTGTTTGAGGAACAAGAATAGGTGAACCAACAATATCAGCATTTCTTGTAAGATCTGTGCAAGCTACAATTAAATCACCTGAACTTAAAAATTCCGCTTTAGCTTTTCCTGAATAAAATTTTAACTCTCCATCTCTGTAATTTCTGTTTGTATCAATGCATGCTAAATTAAGCATTGGTATTCCATTATTATTTTTAATGTCATCTGATGTGTAAGATACGCCTCTCTTTATAGAGAATTTATCTTTAAGCAAACTGTAAGCCCAACCTTCAGGAATTTCTCTTTTTAACTCTTCATTCCAAACCAACTTTCCACCTGAAGATTTATAAGGCTTACCTTCTTCATTTGGAAATTCAAATTGTAAGAACCAATAGTCATAGATGGTCTTAGCTAATGACTCTAGTTCTGCATTGATTTTGTTGTTGTTTTCAATTTTTTTATCAATATTTGAAAGAACAGAAGATAATCTTTTTTGATTTTTAAAAGGAATATTGCTAATTTCAAAAGCATCCAAAATTTTCATTGTTAGAAATTTCGTTTGAGAGCCTTGAGAAATTTTCTTTAAATATTTTAAGTTTATGAGCAAATTATAATAAATAAAATCTATGTCATATCCTTCTTTTGCTGTTATGACATAAGTTCTTTGGTATGCATTAAATTTTCCTGTAAATCTTTGACAATGAAAATTACCTGCTGCATTATTTCCAGCTAGCAATATAACATCATCATCAAAAGCAAAAGAGTTAATCCTTAGAGGTTCTGGTGCACATGTAAAATATGGATAAATTCCATTTTCTTCTGCAGCATTAGAATCTAGTTTTCCTGTAGTTATATTGCAAATTTGAGTTAATCTAACCTTACTCATACTTCAACTCTCCTAAGCTCTTTTTAATCTCAGCTTCAAGAGAATTGCCTTCTTTGAATAACTCGTCAAGTTTTGAAGTATAGTCAGCAATCTTTTGATTAAACTCTTCATGGGTAAGTTCTACGTACTCAATCTTAATCTCAAAATATTGACCAGCAGATAAAGAGTAATTCTTCTCTTTTATTTCATCGTATTTAACGTTAACACTAAAATCGTCAATAGATTTATTCTCAGCAAAAGCTTCAATGATCTTATTGATATCATCAGTATTTAAAACTGTCTTTTGGTTCTTGCCATCTTTGATTGTTTCACCAAGTTTTGATGCATCAATAAGAACAGCTGTATCTGTTAAAGCAGTTTTATCAATAAATACTACTGATACGTTAGTACCCGTGTTAGCAAAGATGTTACTTGGCATACTAATAACACCTTTTAAGAATCTATTATCAACAAGGTATTGTTTTATCTTTTGGGCAATTCCTGATTGTGCAGTTAAGAATCCTGTTGGAACTACAATAGCTCCTTTACCGCCATCTTTTATTGAATAGAGCACATGTTGAAGGAAGCATAAATAAATCTCCATTGAGGATTTCTTTGACTTTGAAATATTTGGAATACCAGCAAAGAATCTTCCTTTATTAGGATCATTTTTTAGATCAGATTGATAATCACTAAAATCTAACTTAAATGGAGGATTACTTACTACGTAATCAAATTGCTTTAGCTTTTCTCCTTCTTTATGGAACGGATGCAATAAAGTATTACCTTTAATCACATTAGTTAAAGAGTGACTCATTCCATTTAGAATTAGGTTTAGCATCATCATTGTTGATGACTTATCACTAATATCCTGAGTGTATACAGAGCACTTTTGCTCACCTATGGCATGAGCAAGAGCAATTACTAAAGTTCCAGTACCAGCTGCAGGATCGTAGCAGGTCATACTCTTTAGATTTGGATTATCTCCAACTAATAGTTTTGCAATAATCTGAGCAACAGAGTGAGGTGTGTAGTATTCAGCATAAGTACCACCACCATTAGAGTTATAGTCTTTTAATAAGTACTCAAAGATGGTTGAGAAGAAATCATATCCAGCATCAAATACCTTCTCAAAAGAGAAAGCTGATATATCTCCAATCAATGACTTGCAAAAAGCATTCTTCTTAACAGAACTTCCAGAGACTAAATCTGAAATAGGGTGAATAATGGAGATATGGGCATTACCATCATCTTGGATAAAAAAGAAAGACTCATTCTTTTTAGCAATACCTTCTAAAGTTGCATCAAAAATCTTAGCAAAGTTATCTTCATTTTGTCTTGATGATATGTATGGTAGCAAGTGCTCTTTTTCAAGAATAACTGTATCCATCATTTCATCACAGAGCTCTTCATAATCGTCTTCAGACATATCTAAAAGAACTTTGTAAGGATCTTCTGCATCAGCAATTTCTGGTCTTTCTAGCTTTGCTTGATATACAAACTTATCATTCAAAAACTTGTATAGAAAGGTTTCTACAATAACGGTGTACTCGTGACCTGAGTTACCTAAACCATTATTATTAGTTGTGCTTTTTAATCTATCAATAAGATCTTTTGTCTGTTGCTGAACTTCTAGTGCAGTCATTCTTTATACCCTTGTAGTGTTGTATTCTTTTTCAATTAAGTCTGTTACATATGAGCGAATATTAGAATCAGTTTTAATATCTTCAGCTCTAAAGCTCTTGGTAACAGCACTCTTGATAACCTTTGTAAAATAACCAACAGCATTTGCAATTGCTTGATTATCAAAATATGAATCATCAACAGCTTCTTTAATATTCAAAAGAATATGAGTCAATTGCTCTTGCTTCTTGGTGAATTTAAATGCATTGTTGTCATCTGTTGCATTCTCGTTAGCTTTTTCAGTTAAACGTTTTTCAATGCGTACAAACTTTTTGTCGCCATGATATTTTATAGCTATGATTTCATCTTCTTCATTTTTACGTCTAATACGCTTTAAAATATCATCCATAACCTTAATATGTTCGTGCATATTGAAGTCATCTAAAGGGCCTACACCTTTCTTGGTCATTTCTTCAATAAAGGCTTCGTATAAAGTTTTGTATTCAGGATCGGCAGGATCGATGTTTCTACAAATTTGAGCTCTTGTGTATTTTATGGTTTGCAAATATTGCTCTTTTAGTTCAAGCTCTTCCTCACCTGTCTTTGTAAATTCAAACTCAATTCCATCAATTGCAGCATTTAATGCTTCTTCAACAGATTCACGCTCTTCTGAACCATTTTGAATACGTAAGAGCACTAATCTGTTCTTAGTTGCTTTAATTAAGTTTGATATCTCTTTAATGTTAATAATATCTGAAGCATCAGTTCCTTGAGATGTCAGCATATTCTCAATGCTTTGCATAGTCTCAAGAGCTTTGAAGATCTTATTTACAGTAGGTAAATCAGTGATTAGGTTTAACTGTTTAGAAAATACTGTTGCATTATCCAACTCATACTGTTCTAAAACATCTAGAGCCTCGTCAACTTGCTTTCGTGCTTCCTCAGTACTTACAAATAGCTTACTCATGCTACGCAAGTGCTCTTTGCCAATTTCTCGTTCAAGCTCTTGCTGGTAGTTCTGGTTTGTCTTTGAGTATTCTTCTTCGATGTTTGCAAAATCAACGACATAACCATACTTTAAGTTTTTATATGGTCTGTTTACTCGAGTTAGAGTTTGTAAGAGGTTATGCTCTTTAACCATACGGTTAAGGTATAGTTTTTTAAGACGTGGCGCATCAAATCCAGTTTGTAACATCTGGAATACAATCAGAATATCAACCTTACCTTCTTTAAATAGCTTAATCCACTTTGTTCTAGTCTCTTTATCATAACTGTCACATAGGATTAAAGCTGAACGGTATTTTCCTTTTTGTGGTAAGGAAGTTTTAGCATCAATGACATCTGGAGCAACACTTTGTACTATCTCTTCACCATCCTCGATTTTATGTAAAACTTCTTGTCCATCAGCATATTCTCTTAAAAAGATGTCATACATATTTAATGCTTGCTCTTTGCTATTGCAAACTACCATAGCTCCCAGAGTTCTATCGTTTTGAGTAACTCTAAACTTTTCAAGATCATCCATTATGTATTTTAGAAGAGGTCCTACATAATTTTCATGAGCAAAAACGGTTGTTGAGTTTACAAAACGCTCATTTACCTTTAATTCACGCAACCTCTCTTGCATTTCTCCTTTAAAATCAGAGTGAATGTTTTCTCTGATGAGGCGTAAGGTATAGCCATCAGCAATAGATGCGTTGTAGTAATAAGTATGTATGTAATCGCCAAAGATATCTTTAGTATTAAAGTCCTTACTTACAATAGGAGTTCCTGTAAGCGCAATTTTAATCGCATCAGGATCACTTGTAAGTAGATTCTTTAAGAAACTGCCTTTAGGATCATAGTTACGGTGAGCTTCATCAATAAAGTAAATTCTCTTAACCTTTAGGTTATAAGCATTCTTAGCTAGAGCTTTACTATCTTGAGAGAACTTTTGAATATTAACCACTGTAATTTCAAGAGCACCACTTTGATTTTGAGTGGTAAGAGGGCTTGAAATGATATTTGTAAAATCGTCTTTAGTTTGAACAGGAACAACCTTTAATCCACGGCAAGTAAATTCCATTTTTGCTTGCTCCATCAAATCTAATCTATCAACGATAAAGAAGAATTGAGGAATAATACCTTGCTTTGAATAATAGTCTGTTAGGTATTTTACATTGTAGTAGGCTAAGGCTGTTTTACCACTACCTTGAGTATGCCAAATAATGCCTTTGTCGTTGCCTTTATCAAGGTATTGCTCGATTGCTTTTGTTGCAAATAATTGAGGGTAGCGCATTAAATGCTTTTGCAATCCACTAGTATAGTTTGCATAAGCAATGCCGTACTTTAAGAAGAAATGGAATCTTTCATAGCTAAATAAACTGTCGCAAATACTCTTAGTTGGAGTATTGATACTACAGTTAGTTTGATATTCACTAAAATTCTTGTACTGAACTACATTGTTATCACGAAGCATTGCTTCTTCAAGGTCTGCAGGAACTTCAGTTTTATATACTTTTAATGGGAAGCTCTCTTGACCATCTTCTCTGAATGCACTGTATTTACTTGTCTTTCTTCCTATAGCACCATAGAACGCACCTTGTGTTGGTGCTGCACCTTCATCTTCATAGTTCATGTCATTACTAAATACCATGATTTGAGTGATATTTAGATAACGTCTAAAGGTAGGAACGATAAAACGGCGTTCCATTCTCTGAAACTCAGCTTGAACGCCATCTTTGTTATTCTCTTTTTTTACTTCAATAAAGGCTAAAGGAAGACCATTTACAAACAGGGTAATGTCGGGTCTAAAATTATCAGAATCTTTTTTACCGCAAGTAAGTTCTGTTGCAACCTGAAAAGTATTTCTTGTTCTGAAATTATCAGGTGTAGATAAATCAACTATTTTATTGTCAGTATCTAACAAAATAGTCTCGTAGAATTCTCTTCCTAAATCCTCATTATTTAATGTAGATTGGATCTTACCTAATAGCTTATTAAAGTCATCCTCAGTTTTATTCTCATTTAACTTAAAATAAGCTGCTTTAAGGTAATCAATTAAGATATTTGTATCTGGCTCTATATTTGTCTTGTCTAAACTATATCTTTTGGATTCAAGACCATTTTGAGAAATATACTTATATCCCTTTTCCATTAAGTGTTTAATGGTAGGAAATTTAACTCTACTATCTTCACTAAATGCAGACATGACTCACCAAAATAATTTGCATAATTTAATCAAACTTTTCCGTAAGAATTTTTGAAAAATCCTTATTTTAGTATGAACCCCATTATTGATCACATGATTGATAATAGGGTTTTGTTATGAAATTAACTTATGAAGAAAGACTTCTAGTTGTTGAAGATCAT
>ERZ857775.1110-NODE-1110-length-33977-cov-4.241731_pt1 | contig 33977 bp, 29 predicted proteins | sample MGYA00519698_ERZ857775 | MGnify/ENA primary metagenome ERZ857775 (study PRJEB31778, sample SAMEA3449363) | human gut metagenome | biome: human gut; feature: human-associated habitat; material: faeces | place: United Kingdom | collected 2010/2012 ...
CTTCTGTATCTGATGTCTACGGTGCTTGGGGTATCCAGACAGGATACCGTCTATCAGGCGGATGTTTCCTATGGACAGGATGCGGCGCAAATGCCATCGACTGTTTTGAAACATCTGGAACAGCTGGGCAGCGATAGTTTATATACGATGCTTGCAGTTGGTATCCTTGCGGGAGTGTTTCTTTTTGTGGTCTATTTCCTGTTTCTGACAAGGGGACTGACCCGTGATCTTTCCAATCTTGCGGCGGGCATTTCGTCCATGACCATGGAACGACCGCGAAGACTTCCGGTGAAACGACAGGATGAGATCGGGGAGATCGCCCGCTCCGTCAATGAGATGACGGAGGAACTTACCAGGCTGATGGATGCGGAGAGAGAGGCACTGCAGACCAATAAGGAGATGATCGCCTGCCTGGCACATGATTTAGGAAATCCGCCCTTCGGACATTCGGGCGAGAGAGCCATCGGGACGTTCTTCAGCGAAGGCAAAGGCAACTGGCTGAGGACCTACTGCGACCCCACGAACGGGGACCGGCTCAGCGAACGGGAATGGAACGACCTGATTCATTTCGAAGGAAACGCCAACGCATTCAGGTTGCTGACCCACCACTTCAAAGGCCGGCGCGACGGAGGGTTTGTCATGACTTACACCACCTTGGCTTCCATCGTCAAATACCCCTTTTCGTCCAATCTGGCTGGCGGACATGCCAAATTCGGTTTCTTTCAAAGCGAAATCCCCGTCTACCAACGGATAGCTGAAGAACTGGGCATTCCTCGTCAGGCCAGCGTAGAAGGCAGCCTGCGATATATGCGCCATCCCTTCGTATATTTGGTAGAAGCGGCCGATGACATTTGTTATGAGATTATGGACATCGAGGATGCGCATAAACTGAAAATCCTCAGTACGGACGAGACTCAAAGCTTATTGCTGGGCTTCTTCGAGGAAGAACGCCAAAAAAGTATCCGAAAAAACCTGCAATACGTCAGCGACATCAACGAACAAATCGTCTACCTGCGTTCCTGTGTCATCGGTTGCCTGGAAAGTGAATGCGTAAAGGTCTTTTTGGACAATGAAGAAGAAATCCTGGCCGGTACCTTTGAAGGTTGCCTCATCGACCACATTTCCGAAACGCCGCGAAGGGCTTACAAAGCTTGCGAAAGCATGGCATACGCCAAGATTTACCGGAGCAAGGATGTCGTGGATATCGAACTGGCCGGTTTTCAGGTTATCACCACGCTGTTGGAACTCATGACAGAAGCGGTATGCCACCCAGAAAAAGCGTATTCGCAGTTACTCATCAACCGCGTGTCGCAACAGTACGACATCGGCGCCGAACGGCTCTACGACCGCATCATGGCCGTATTGGATTACATCTCCGGCATGACGGACGTATATGCGTTGGATTTATATCGTAAAATCAATGGCATGAGCCTGCCTTTCGTATAACCGAGAGGATCAGGCCGCCCTCTTCCGTTATCCGCGTCCGGAGAAGGTTTCAATGTGCCGCCTGCGCTTTTCCTCCCGAATCTCGTCCACAGCAATCAGGATGCCGGTCTCCTCCACGTCGCCGAATTCGTCGTTGATAGCCGTGCCGAACATCTTCATCGTGGGCGACAACCCCATGTAAGCGTTCACCAAAGGCGGGATATTATAACCCAGCTTGCGAACTTCCGAATTCAATATCTTATAGTCTTCCTTGAAATCCTCGTAAACGAACAATTTACGCAATTCTTCCGTATCGGCTTCCAGTTGCAAGGGATGAATCGGCACTATCAGCCTGTCCTTATCCTCGAAATGCTTTTTCAGAAAATACAGAATCATATCACGCCCATAACGGTTATAAGACGGATACATGGTCATCTTGCCGAAATAATAGCGTACGTCAGGCACTAAAACCGTCAATGCCCCCAGACCGTCCCACAAGTTGTCCAAAGTGAACAGGCCTTTTGAACCTTGGCGCGTACTCTGGTATTCCAACGTCACGAACGAACGTCCGAGTTCTATCGTATAAGGCATATAGTTTCTCATAAAGTTTTCCGAGAAGTGGAACATGTGGGAAGTGGCCAAAATGGGTTGCCCGTCCTCCCTCAGCTTCACCTTTGCCCCCAACAGGTAACGATAACCGCCTAAAATGGCTTCTACATCGGGGTCCCACACGATCAACTGCTTATAGGGTTCTTCCATCATGTCGAAGTCGTCCAAATCGAGCGACATCCCCGTACCTCCACCGGCAGCCCGGAAAGCGATTTCACGCAAACGGCCGATTTCACGAAGCACATTCGGTGAATCCTGCCACGTCACCACGTATATCTCATTGTGGCTTTTGTTCGTATAACGCAACCTCTTATCCGCGGTCAGTTCTGCCTTCAGCAGTTCTTTACTCACCGGAGCTATGATTTCTTCCATATCATCAATCTGTTTTCTTCTCTTTATAACTTATACACTTGTTCCTTCACTTCCTGCGCCCACTGTTGGGGGCTTTTGGATTTGTCGAACGTGCTCCATGGTATCGGTTTCCCGATTACGACCCGATACTCGCCATGCCTGCTGCGGTACATCTCATCGGGTAAAAACAGCATGGCCAGGTTAAACTTGAGATGCAACCGTTTGCACCATTCCGCGATGGAATAAAAGCGGTCGGAATTCTGCCCTATAAAATGTATAGGCACCACATCCCGCCGGGTAGCCACACTCTTCACGATAAACGTCTTGTTCCATGCCAAGTCCCTTATGCTGCCGTCTTTCATACGCCGCGAACAAATGCCGGCCGGAAACATGATGACCTGGTCGTCGGAACGAAAAGTATTCTCTACCATTTGAGGGAAATTACGCGCCTGTTTCCCCAACTTATTGATAGGTACACATAGGGGAGCCAATCCTTTCAGGTTCATCAGAAGGTCATTCACCAAATACTTAATCTTCCCGTCGTAATGACGACCGAGCACCATTCCCAAAGTCACCCCGTCTATGGCTCCCAACGGATGGTTGGACACAAAAGTATATTTTCGGGATAAATCGGAAATGTTTTCCAAACCGTCCACCTTTACCTTCACATCCAAATAAGCCAGTGTGTGTTCACAAAAGTCAACACCGACATAACCTTGACGCAGATACTCATTAATGAAATCCTGATGAATGAGACGTTTGAGCCCGTTAATCAGAAAACCGGGAATATATTTGGCTTTCTTTCCGGCACGCGTCCGTATGATGTCATCAAGATCGATTAATGTCACAGCTTTATCCGGCATGATTCTTTCCTTTGTCTCCATTGCAACAGCAAACCTCCATCTTTAACTTAATCTCCCATATTCGTAAAGATGTCTCACGATACCGTCACTTTAGAGTTGTTAATGATATAAGTACCCTTCGGCAATCCACTAATCCAGTTTGTCCCTTTGTTCAGTCGAAACAACCCGTAAAATACACCATTGCCCTTATACACCGGAAGCATCTGGGAATGTTGGCTCGTAACCAACAACGAACCTCCCTTCATCTTAATCTTAATCGGATAAGTCGAAGAGACCCTTTTCGTTCTGTAAATATGAGTATATTCGGAAAAAGACACATCACGTCCTACCGAATCGGCTTTGGCCCGGATGGACACGCGGTCTACAGCCGAAGCGCTTACGGTACTAAAGAACGTCAATAGTGCCCACAAACTAACCTTTTTCCAACTATACCTACACATTACGTTTAAAATTAACTTCTATTTTGCAAAAATAGAATGAAACTATCAGTATCCAAGGTGAAGGCCGAATATTTTAAGAAATATTAGACATATAAGGTTTGAAATCCCCGTTCCGCTCTCATTTCCGTTTCAATATCCCGCCCTTCAAAACCGGATAAGAACCAACAAAAGCCGGATGTCACTCTACTTTCATTTCGTATCGTTACATCCGGCCTTCGTTAATTTTATGCCCAACCGTCAGGCCAATAATTGCTTTACTAAGGCACTGATAGCCTTACCGTCAGCTTTGCCTGCCAACTGTTTCGTGGCCGTACCCATCACTTTGCCCATATCCTTGGCACTCGTAGCGCCCACGGCAGCTATGATGGCTTTGATTTCCTGTTCCAGTTCTTCTGCCGAGAGCTGTCTGGGCAGGTAACGGCTGATGACTTCCACCTGGGCCAGCTCTTCATCGGCCAAGTCCTGGCGTCCCTGCTCCACGTATAAAGCCGCAGTGTCCTTACCCTGCTTGGCCAGTTTAGCTAAAATCTTCATAGCCGCATTATCCGTCAACTCATCGTTTGCCCCCGGAGCGGTTTTGGCTTCCAGGAAGAACTTCTTGATGTTCCGCAACGCTTCCAACGCGACTTTATCCTTGGCCTTCATGGCCACTACGATATCCTTGCTGATTTGTTCAAAAAGTGCCATATCTTATTCCTTTTATTATATACTAAAAAACTATCATCGACTTTTCCTCTCCATTAGTTCCTGCCGCCATGCTATCGGCCGCGTTATCCATTCCGGCCGTCTTGCTCTTGATGCTGGCCAGCACTTCCTTGCTACGCTTGTAGGTAGGCGTATCTTCCACCATGGAAATCACATCGTCATTATCCAAATCGTCTTCTCCGAAAATATAAAGATGATGCGGACGCTTGATTTCTCTTTGATTCATGTCATGCGTGTAAAACTCACGCCGACGTTCGGCCTTCTTTACGGCTATTTCCTCTTTCTGAGCCCGCGCCTCTTCATCTTCAATGCCATGCTTGGCCATCACATTATCCATGCCCGGCACGTTCTTCAGACCGAATCCGGTAGCCAGCACCGTGATCTTCACCTTCTTCTCCAACGTGGCATCCGTGGCCAGTCCGAACTTCGTCTCCACATCGTCACCGAACTTACTCATGAATTCATGCACTTCGTTCATCTCTTCCATGGTCAACTGGTCGCTCTCTTCCTGATCACAGAACGAAATGCTCAGCAACACCTTCTTGGAGTTGAATATGTCGTTGTTATTGAGCAACGGAGAATGAAGCGCACTTTCGATAGCTTGGCGCACACGTCCTTCACCCTCTCCGAATCCAGTACTCATGATGGCCACACCACCGTCTTTCAACACCGTGGTCACATCCTGGAAGTCGAGGTTTACAATACCATGTACCGTAATAATTTCGGCTATGCTCTTGGCGGCAACGGACAACGTATCGTCTGCCTTGGCAAAGGCATTCAGCACCGTAAGCTCCGGATAAATCTCGCGCAAGCGTTCATTATTGATAACCAACAGCGCATCGACATGCTTGGATATTTCCTCCACCCCGTCCAATGCCTGGTCTATTTTCTTCAACCCCTCAAAACGGAACGGTATAGTCACGATACCGACCGTCAGGATACCCATTTCCTTGGCACATTGCGCTATCACGGGAGCCGCACCGGTTCCGGTACCGCCGCCCATTCCGGCCGTAATGAAAACCATACGGGTTCCGTCGTTCAGCATTTCTTTTATACCGTCCAGACTCTCCATGGCCGCCTGACGCGCACGCTCGGGGCGGTTTCCGGCTCCCAAGCCTTCTGTCCCCAATTGCAGACGTGTCGGGATAGGAGAGTCGCTCAAAGCCTGATTGTCGGTATTACACAGCACAAAACTCACATCATGAATACCTTCCTTATACATGTGATTGACGGCGTTACCTCCGCCACCTCCCACTCCGATCACCTTAATGATGCTCGGGCTGTTCGTTTTGAAGTTAAACCGAATATCTGTTTCTTCTTGCATAATCTATTTTGTTTTTCTATGTTATTCTTCAGTTACCGTTTTAGTCAAATCCACAAGCTTCTCCTTAAACTTCTTCCAAATTCCCCCTTTATTCTTCGGTTCCTCTCTTTCGTAGACTTCCTTATGCGTTTCCTCTACCGGAACAAAATTGGGAGCAGTCTGCGGTATTTCCTTTTCTTCTACAACCTCCTCGGGCACTTCCTCCTTCACTACGACCTTGGGTTCCACACAATTCTGGTTTCCTTCGTTCATCAACGCCAACAAAGTATTTAAAGAACCGTCCTTCACCACCTGCTCGGCATGAACAGCTTGCAGTGCAAAAGGTACGATACGTGCAAAACGCGTTTTATCCGGATGAAGACGGACTGAAGCCGCTTTATCGAGATTCTTCACATTGGATGCCGCACCCGAAATGACAATTCCGGCCAACAACTTATCCTGATAGCCGCTATTACGAATCTGCGCTGCCACATTGCTCAAGATTTCTTCCTCACGAGCCTCTACAATGTCCACCAACAAACGCTCCTCAATCGTACGACCGTTGTTCACCAAAAGATTCTTGGCCAGTTCTTCACTGCTCAGATCGGAATAAGCCGAACCGTATTTCATTTTCAGCCCTTCCGCTTCATCCTCATCAATTTGCAGGCTGCAAAGATCCTGAGTGATATTATTTCCTCCTAACGGTATCACTGCCAGATGACGCAACAAGTTGCCCTTATATACTGCGACAGTAGTCGTTCCGTAACCGAAATCCACAAGAGCACAGCCCGAACGCTTCTCCGTATCCGTCAGCACGCAACCGGCTAAAGCCATCGGTGCCACAAACATGCCGGCCACGTCAAGCCCGACCGCCTCCACACATTTCAGAATATATTCTTTGATTTCCGTTTTAGCGATGATATTCAGATAGGTTCCGTCTATCTGGCTGCTCAAGACCCCGACCGGGTCTACCGTAGTATCCAAACCCACATGATATTCCTGCGGAACCACTTCCAGTATTTCATAGCCGGCATATACCGTATTCCTGTTGGTTTTGAGCAAAGAATCCACCAACTCTTGCGAAACCACGGTTTTTGTGGCAAACTGACGTGACACCGTGTTCTTCTTTGCCCGTAACGACTGGCCTCCTATTCCGACAAAGACCTTACGCACACGCATATCCAGTGCATTCTCCATCTTGTCGACAATGTGTTTCAAACACATCACGGTCTTGTCTATATTATAAACCACACCCTTTCGGATACAGTGCCGTGCATCTACCTGTTCGATATCCAGCACCTGCACACTGCCGTCTATATTCTTGCACCCGGCCACACCTCGTATCTTCGAGGAGCCGAATTCTACCGCTACAATGATTTCTTTCTCTACAGCCATATCATTTCTTATTTTTCTTGCAAATAATTTGATTGTTATACTTCAGGCTGATCTGGGAGTACTTATTCCACCCCACCTTGTTCAGTCCTTCCGTATAAAATTCTTTCATCCTGCCCAGTTTGTCTTCCACATTTGTGGGACGCCCCAAAAGGATCGTATGTTCCCCTACTCGGGGCACTAATTCCACCTCGCCATTCTCCAGCACATGAATCTGCTGGATTTGGTGGTTCCAGAACGGGTTATCTTGTATCAGCCTCCCCAGACGAGTCAGATTCTGCCGGGCATACTGCGGTGTGATATCTCCGGTCGCCACGACCAAGTCGGCGTAATAGGACGATTTCGGCATCTGCCGGCCCGCACGGTCCAGATAGTAGTTCTGTCCGTCGGAAGACATGACATGCAATATAGGCAGACGCTGCTTGACGCGCACACACACCTTCCCGCCGGGCGTCTTATAGCTTGTTACGTCCTCGATATAAGGATTCTTCCGCAAAGCCTCTTCTATCCGGCTCAACATCACCTGGTCCATTTTTTGTCCCGTCGGGTTGCATTTACGGCCTTCCAACAGCCTCAACACTTCTCCCGACTGGATAAAACCGGTCTGCAGACTGTCTTCGACCACAACCTCCACGCCATTGCACACAAGCCCTTCCTTGGGTTTGTTCAACACCGTGACTGCTGCGATAAAATAGCAAAACAGTCCCACCAACAACAATATAATGGCCAGCTTCTTAATCATCTCTCTTTCAATATCTCCGTAATCTGCGGAGCATAGGATTCCAAATCCCCGGCTCCTAACAATATAAATACATCCGCATCCGACTGCCGCACTATCTCCGGCACGTCTTCCTTCCGGCACAGGCATTTCTTCACCGTAGGAGCCAGACGGTCATATATCAACCGGCTCGTCACGCCCGGGATAGGCGTTTCACGGGCAGGATAAATATCCGTAAGAATCACCTCGTCCAACAGCGAGAGGCTCTCGGCAAACTCTTTATAAAAATCACGCGTACGCGTATAAAGATGGGGTTGGAATATCGCTGCAATCTTCTTTCCCCGGTACAGTTCGCGGATGGATATCACGCTTTGGCGTATCTCGGCCGGATGATGGGCATAGTCTGTCAGGAAAACGGCCTTATCGTCTTTCAACCGGAAGTCGAAACGGCGGTCCACTCCTCTGAACGAAGCCATACCCCGCTTTATCTCTTCCGGTGTCACGCCACTGATTTGCGCCAAGGCCATAGCCGCTATCCCGTTCTCGATATTAATGCTTACGGGAACTCCCAACTGCACATCCTTGATATGCCCTAACGGAGAGATAAAATCAAAATATATTTCACCGTCACCGATACGGATGTTCTCCGCATGGAAATCCCCGTGTCCCCGGCTATAGGAATAGGTCGTCACCCCCTCTTGTACATCCGGCTGCATCTCCAGTCCCTCGTGCAAGACCAGGAAACCTCCCGGACGAATCAAGGAAGTATATTTTCTGAAACTTTCCAGATAGGCCTCTTTCGTCCCGTAGATATCCAAGTGGTCGGGGTCGGTGGCTGTAATCACAGACGCATATGGCGTCAGCCAATGAAAAGAACGGTCGAACTCGTCGGCTTCGATGACCACGTAATCGCTCTTCGGAGAAAGAATGTAATTCGTACCGTAATTCTTGGTGATGCCGCCCAAAAAGGCATTGCAGTCCACGTGACTCTGATGCAGGATATGAGCCGCCATGGACGATGTGGTGGTTTTCCCATGCGTCCCGGCCACACAAAGCCCTTTATGGGCACGCGTCAACGTACCCAACACCTGCGCACGTTTCTCTATCTCGAATCCGTTCGCCTTGAAATAGGCCAGCTCGGCATGCTCGCCGGGGATGGCCGGTGTATAAACCACCAGGCAAGTGTCTTTGTCCCGACAGGCGGAAGGGATTTGTTCCACATCCTCTTCATAGTGAATCCGGGCACCCTCTTCCTGCAACTTCCGCGTGAGTTCGGAAGGCGTGCGGTCGTAGCCTCCCACACAAAGCCCTTTCTGCAGGAAATAACGGGCTATGGCACTCATGCCGATTCCCCCTATTCCTACGAAATACACAGCTTTTATCGCGTTCATTTCCATCTTCTACTTCTTCCTTTAAATAAACCGCTCCCGCTCGGCAGAGGCAAGCAAGCTTGCCTCCGCGCTCGCTTAATCGCGGTTTTCCCTATATGCCACGGCGAGTTTGCAAACCTCTTCCGCAATGCGGTCGGCAGAGTCCGTAAAGGCCATGGCTTTGATATTCCGGCCCAATGCAGACAATTTGTCCGCATCCCGGATGACATTCAGGGCCAATCCGATTAATTTGTCCACGGCCTCGTCATCTTTGACGTAAAGCGCGGCTTGTTTGTCGACCAAAGCCAACGCGTTTTTAGTCTGGTGGTCCTCGGCCACGTTCGGCGAAGGCACCAATATGGCCGGCTTGCCCAACAGGCACAATTCCGAGATGCTACTGGCCCCGGCCCTTGAAATGACCAAATCGACAGCCGCGTATGCGTCCTCCATCTTGGCGATGAAATCCGTCACGAACAGATTGTCGGGCTGCCCTTTCAGTTTCAACTGTTCCTGTATATGGGCAAAATAATAACCTCCCGTCTGCCAGATAAACTGCACACCGGAAGCCGAAATAGCCGTAAGATTAGCGAGCACGCTCTCGTTCAAAGTACGCGCCCCCAAGCTGCCGCCTATCAGGAGCACCGTTTTCAGCCCCGGCAGCAAGCCGAAATCCGCCAAAGCCTCTTCACGGCTTTTGGTATTTTCCAACAAACCTTGACGGACAGGATTCCCCGTCAGGATGATTTTCTCTTTCGGGAAAAAACGCTCCATTCCATCGTAAGCCACACAAATCTTATCGGCTCGCTTGGCCAACAACTTATTGGTCACTCCGGCATACGAATTCTGCTCCTGTATCAATGTGGGGATTCCCATTGCCCCGGCCACATTCAACGTGGGACCACTGGCATATCCTCCCACTCCCACGGCCGCCATCGGCCTGAAATCACTGATAATCTTCCTCGCCATTCTCCGGCTTTTCCAAATCTTGAAAAGCACGGCAATATTCTTCAGCAAATGCTTGCGGTCGAAACCGCAAATCGGCAATGCCTTGATAGGATAACCGGCAGCCGGAACACGCTGCATCTCCATCCGCCCCTCGGCTCCGACGAACAATATCTCGGCTTCCGGATGCTGCGATTTGATGGCATTCGCAATGGACACGGCAGGGAATATATGTCCGCCCGTTCCTCCTCCGCTCACGATAATCCTTAACTCTTCTCTCATGAAACTGAATTTTATCAGCAAAAATAATAATAAATCCGGTATTTCTATCCTTTTTTCTTCCTTATTTTATTCCGGACAAGAATTATTCCTTACAAAATCATTTGATTCAGCCCATTGTCCCACCCACTTGCGGCAAACGTTTTTTCAATCTGCGCCAAATGATTTTTCATTCTCAGTCGAACGATTTTTCAATCTCCTGAGACCGGTTTTCCAATCTACGGCAAGAAATCCAAAGAATACAACCTCTTGAAAACAAGCCTTCTATACACGAAACCACCCACAAGCTTTCCACAAAGGGCAAGCAGCGGATGGAGAATCATAAATCATGACATAAAGGAAAGTCCGTTCCCTTCCCGGGAACATTACCGTCCCTCATGTGAATCTTTCTTCAATCTTCAGTTTCTTCCGTTACCTGGGGCTTTTTCTTGGCCGAACGGCTTACGCTCAGGATGACTCCCATATACACGCAATTAATCAAAGTGGAGGTACCCCCTTTACTGATTAGCGGCAAGGGTTGCCCCGTCACCGGAAAGACCCCGACGGCCACTGCCATATTAATCATGGCTTGCGTGACGAGCATCAACGATAGCCCCATCACAAGGAAAGCCGGGAAGTTCCGCTCGCACCGGCTGGCTATCCTGGCCGACCGGAAGAGCAACACGATATACAGGAACATGACGAAAGCTCCGCCGCCCAATCCGAGTTCCTCTATGACGATGGCATAAATAAAGTCGGAAAACGACTGTGGCAGGAAATCGCGTTCCACGGAATTTCCCGGCCCCCGGCCTATCACATTACATGTGGCAATGGCTATCTTGGCATGCGTCACCTGCGGATTCTTGGTCAGGTCGTAATCCGCCGCATCCTCCGGTATATTCCCATGCCCGCGTACACGACTGGCCCACGTAGGCAAACGGTGCAAGCCGGGCCATTCGCTCATGGATTCTGTCGTAGAGTCCGGTGCAAAACGCAAAAATGAGAACAAACCGGCTCCGGCAATAACGATAATGCCCAATAAGGTGCCCAACTGTTTCCAAGGTATCCCGCCTATGAACATCATCACCAGAATGACCAGGAAAGTCATGGCGGCCGTAGAGAAGTTTTCGGGGACAATCAGCGCACAGATTACCATCGAAACGCCCATAATCCACTTGAACGCACGACGTTGCGCACCGGCCTCGTCACGCATGCTCGAAAGAATCATGGCTGTCGTGGCTATCAATACGCCTTTGGCTATCTCGGAAGGCTGAAAACCGATACCGCCCACCTCAAGCCATCGGCTCGCGTTGTTCACCTTCGTGGTGAACATGGCTATCCCAAGCAAGAATACGGACAACGGTATGCCGGCCAAAGGTATCAACTTAAAATAACGGCACGGTATCTTATGCACCAAAATCGTGGCCAACACGCCTACGACGAAATATGAGGCATGCTGCAGAATCGGCTTCCAATAATACCCTGTCTTGTAACTCATATTACTGGAGGCACTATACACTTCTATGATGGATATCATGCCGAGGAAGAACAAAATCATCCAAATGACCTTGTCACCTTCGAACAGGCTCCACTTCTTTAAAACTTTTACAGGTGTGACCATCCTTTCGCTCCCTTACTTTACAACGCCCTTACCAATGATTTGAACTGTTCGCCACGGTCTTCCATGTTCTTGAACAAATCGAAGCTGGCACAACAAGGGCTCAACAATACGGTATCGCCGGGACGGGCCATTCTGTAACATGCCTCCACGCAGTCTTTCATGCTATGGGTGTCGGCAATGGGAATACCGAATGAATCGAAAAAGGCATGCAGTTTCCCGTTGTCTGCCCCAAGGAACACCAGTCCCACACATTTTTTCCGCACCAGTTCGGCTATGGCCTCATAATCATTCCCTTTGTCTTTTCCTCCCAAAATCAATACCGTGGGCGTTTTCATGCTCTCCAATGCGTACCAACAGGCATCCACGTTGGTGGCCTTGGAATCGTTGATATAATCCACGCCACGCACACGCACCACTTTCTCCAAGCGGTGTTCCACGCCTTCAAAATCACTCAGGCTCTGACGAATCACCTCGTTCTTCACCCCGGCAATGTCGGCCGTGATGCCTGCCGCCAAAGAGTTATACATATTGTGCTTCCCGGTCAAAGCCAATGACTCCTGTTCCATGTTGAACGGCGTGGGATATTCTATCACATATTGCCCGTCGGCCAAATAACCTATCATCCCTTCTTTCTTCAAGATGGAGAACGGACACTTCTTGGCCTTGATTTGGTATTTCTCCAATTCTTTCCGGATAATCGGGTCGTCATTCCAATAAACGAAGGCATCCGTCTCTTCCTGGTTCTGCAAGATGCGCATTTTGGCATCCACATAATTCTGCATGCAATGGTCGTAACGGTCCAGATGGTCGGGCGTGATGTTGAGCAATACGGCAATGTTGGCCCGGAAACGGTACATGTTGTCCAACTGGAAACTGCTCAGTTCTATCACATAGTAGTCATAATCTTTCTCGGCCACCTGCAGAGCCAGGCTTTGGCCGATATTCCCGGCCAACCCGACATTGTAACCCGCTTTCTTGAAGATATGGTAAATCAAGGATGTCGTGGTAGTCTTGCCGTTGCTGCCCGTAATGCAAATCATCTTGGCATGCGTATAACGTCCAGCAAACTCGATTTCCGAAATGATAGGGATACCGGCCTCTTTCACTTTCAACACCATCGGGGCATCTTCCGGTATGCCCGGGCTTTTTATCACCTCGTCCGCATTCAGGACTAATCCTTCCGTATGGCCGCCGTCTTCCCACGCAATCCCGTAACGGTCCAACATGTCTACATAATGAGGTTTGATTTTTCCCATATCGGAAACAAAGACATCAAAGCCTTTTTTCTGAGCCAGCACTGCAGCACCCACGCCGCTTTCGGCCGCTCCCAATATTACCATTCTTTTCCCCATAGCTTCTTCCTTATCTAATTTTTAACGTTATAATCGTCATGGCCGCCAAGATGATCGTGATAATCCAAAAACGGACCGTAACTTTCGACTCTAACCAACATCCTTTAGGCCAGTTGCACAGCACTTTCACGTCCGGGGCCAACTGCCCCGGGCGCACCCGGAAAGTATCATGGATCGGGGCTCGCTTGAACACTCTTAACTTCAGTCCTTTCCGGTTCCCCCATTTCGCATAGTTCACTTGCAGAATCACGCTCAGGCTCTCCATCAGGAACACGAAACACATCAAGGGGATAAGCAATTCTTTATGTATGATGATGGCCGTCACGGCAATGATGCCTCCAATGGACAAACTGCCCGTATCCCCCATGAATATCTGGGCAGGATAGGCGTTATACCACAAGAAACCGACCAATGCCCCGACAAAAGCACAGATGAAGATGACCAGTTCCTCCGAACCGGGTATATACATGATATTCAGATAACTGGCAAAGGCTATATGACTGGACACGTAGGCCAATACGCCCAACGCCACACCGATAATAGCCGAATTGCCCGCCGCCATGCCGTCCATGCCGTCGTTCAGGTTCGACCCGTTGGACACGGCTACCACGACCAAGGTCGTCATGACCACAAACAAGAACCACCCGGCAGCCGTCTTGTATTTTCCGCAAAAGCTCATCATCTCGGCATAATCCAAATTGTTGTCCTTCACGAACGGAATCGTGGTAATAGTCGATTTCACTTTCTCGCTTTTGTGCACAACGACTTCTGTATTGCCCAAGCGCTGTGTCGAAACATTCTCCCGGATCACTGCGTCGGGACTAAGCCACAATGTCAGGCCGACAAAAAGTCCCAAAAGGGTCTGTCCCGCCAACTTGTAAATGGGGCGCAAACCATCCTTGCTTACTTTCATCTTGATATAGTCGTCCGCAAACCCCAAAACGCCCAACCACACAGTCGTAATCAGCATCAGTATCATATAGATGTTACGCAAACGCCCGAAAAGCAAACAGGGGATGATGATGGACACAATGATAATGACACCGCCCATCGTGGGCACACCCTTCTTCTCCACGCCATAGGGATCTATGGAAGCATCGCGTTGCGCCTCACTCACGTTGTGGCGTTTCATCCATTTGATGAAGTATTCCCCGAACCAGACGGAAATGACCAACGACAGAATCAAGGTCAGCAAAGCCCGGAAAGAGATGTAGGTCCACATGTGCGAACCGGGAATCCCGTACTCTCCTAAAAATCGAAACAAATAATACAACATGCGCGCAACGGTTAAATGCCAAATACTCCTTTTATTACCTCATGGTCGTCAAAATGATGCTTCACGCCTTTCACCTCCTGGTAATCTTCATGCCCCTTCCCGGCCACCAACACCACATCGCCGGGACGTGCCATCATGCAGGCCGTACGGATGGCCTCTTTACGGTCGACAATGGAGATTACCTTGCGCATTTGCTCCTTGTCCAGTCCGGCCAGCATATCGTTGATAATTTCCTGCGGCTCTTCGAAACGCGGATTGTCACTGGTAATGATTACCCTGTCGCTGTTTTTCACCGCTTCCTGCGCCATAATCGGACGCTTACCCTTGTCACGGTTGCCTCCGGCACCGCAGACCGTAATGACTTCGCCGCGCCGTTTCAGTATCTCGTTCACGGTCGACAACACATTGACCAACGCATCCGGCGTATGGGCGTAATCGACAATGGCTGTCACTCCCTCCCGAGAACGAATCGTCTCGAAACGTCCGTTCACCGGGCGCAATGTACTAAGGGCTACCAAAACGTCCTCAGCCCCGCGCCCCATACAAACGGCTGCAGCGTACACAGCTAACAAGTTGGACACATTGAAACGGCCTATGAAAGGGACGCTCACCTCTTTGCCATTGACATCCAAGCACATTCCTTCAAACGACTCTTCCAACACTTTTGCCTTGAAATCGGCAGCCGCACGCAAAGAATAAGTCTTCACGACGGCCTTTGTGTTCTGCACCATGATCATTCCGTTACGGTCATCGACATTCGTCACGGCAAAAGCCCCCTTGGGCAAACCGTCGAAAAATGCCTTCTTGGCATCGCGGTAGTTCTCGAATGTCTTATGGTAATCCAGATGGTCGCGCGTAAGGTTCGTAAAAATACCTCCTGCGAACTTCAGACCTGCGATACGGTGCTGGGCCACGGCATGCGAACTGACTTCCATGAAAACATATTTGCATCCTTCGTCTGCCATACGCCCCAACAAACGGTTCAACGTAATCGGGTCTGGCGTGGTATGCTCTGTCGGGACAGCCTCGTCATCTATATAGTTGCAAACCGTGGAACAAAGTCCGCACTTATAACCGAACACCCGGAACATATTATATAATAAGGTGGCAATCGTAGTTTTCCCGTTCGTACCAGTCACTCCGACAAGTTGCAATTTGGAGGTCGGGTCACCGTAAAACACCGTAGCCAACCGCCCCACCGCACTTTCGGAATCCTTCACTTGTACGTACGTCACCCCCTCAGCCTGCACCTCCGGCCATGCTTCGCACACTACGGCCACGGCTCCTTTCTCTATCGCCTTGCCGATATAAGCGTGACCGTCGGCCTGCGTCCCTTTGACGGCGACAAACAAATCGCCCGGCTGCACAAGCCGGGAATCCATATTGATTCCCGTAATGTTCCGTGCGGTATCGCCTTCGACCCGTACGACACTCACGCTTTTCAGCAAAATATCCAACTCCATCATCATGCTTCCCTCTTATCTTTTTAATTTAATCTGTATGGTTTGCCCTTTCTTATATTTGACGTACGGCGGGATGCTCTGCGAAACCACACGCCCCACGCCTTCCAATTTCACTTTCAATCCCCGGCTCTCCAACATATACACGGCGTCTTTCGCCCCCATGCCTTTCACGTCCGGTACGATTTCCATCGGCGTATTGTCACCGCGCAACGTCACGGCATTCCCGCTGTTCACCGCTTTCCCCCAAACGCTCTTTCCACCTTTGTCCGTGCTCCAGTCTTGTTTAAAAGGAATATCCAGTTCTTTCAGTACTGCCCGCGTGGCATTCAAGTCACCGTCCAACACATCCGGGACGAAGACGGAAGCCGAATCTGATGCTTCCGACACATCGCGATATACCCCTTTCGCCATGACGCTTTGGGCAATCTCGCTGAACACCGGACCGCAATGCCCCCCTCCCGAAGCAGGCAGGCCGGACTTTTGTATCGCGACGATGCAACTGTATTTCGGCCGGTCTGAAGGATAATAGCCGCAGAAACTGATAAGATATTTCATCCGGCCTCCATGATAGCCGCCCTTGCCTTGGGCCACTTGTGCCGTACCGGTTTTCCCCGACACCTTGAAATCCTTGCATCCGGCTTTCTTGCCCAGTCCCTTACTTACTACCATTTCCAGTATTTCCTGAATGTCGTCCAGGGTCTTCGGAGAGCATATCCGCTCTTTGATGACTTCCACCGGGAATTCGCGCACGATTTCGCCATTCTTCCGGACGGCTTTTACAAAACGCGGACGTACCATCTTTCCACCGTTGGCTATGGCATTATAGAAAGTCAATGTGGCTATCGGCGGTATCTGGGTCTCATACCCGATGCTCATCCACGGCAAGGCCGTCTTCGACCAATTGCTGCCGTCCTTCTTCGGGCGGCGCACCCGCGGCTCTCCGCTTCCCATCAAAGGTATATTCAGGGGAATGCCCACTCCTTCACGATACAGCCCGTCCACGAATTTTTCCGGATGGTCTTTATAGTTGTCGTCTATCAAGCGGCTGACCCCGATATTGGAAGAATACATCAGCACTTCAGGCACACTGATTCTTCCGTAACCGCCACGCCGCCAGTTGTGATCCTTCATCACCCGCCCGTGCATCTCCCACTGTCCGTTACCGGTGTCTACGAAATCATTCTTCGAAATCTTTCCGTCCTCCAGTGCCACCATGATGGACGCGGTCTTAAAAGTAGAACCGGGCTCCATTAAGTCAGACACGGCGTTGTTCTTTACCTCGCGATACTCGCCATCCGCACATTTCGTCATGTTCACAATGGCCTTCACATCTCCCGTGGCCACCTCCATCAGCACCACCACGCCCACGTCGCCATTGATGTTTTTCAACTGTTTCAACAACGCCTTTTCCGCCGCATCCTGCATGGACACATCGATGGTCGTTTCAATATCATTACCATCCACCGGAGGGGCATCCACCAGACTCAACCACTTGTTACGCACCTTGGCACGATGGGACACGCCTTCCTTGCCCCTCAAAATGGAGTCGTAGGAAAGCTCCAGGCCGTAACGCGCCGAATCCTTACTGGCATACAAAGCCCCCAACGTACGCGTGGCCAATGAGCCGTAAGGCTTCTTTCGTTGATTGAATTCCTCTGCATAGAACCCGCCCTTGAAAGGAGACTCACGGAACAACGGCAGTTTCTTGCACTCCTTATACTGGATATAAGAGATTCGCCGACCGTATATCTGCCAGTTCCTCCGTCTCAACTTTTTTCCCTTTTTCAGCCGTTTCTTGAAATATCCGGCGGTTTTATCGGGAAAGATTTTACTCAACCCCCGGGAAATGGAATCCAAGTCGGCCATCAACACGCTGTCCCTCCAAGCCTGCAGTTCCTTGGCCGTCTCCGGATTCTTGTCCGACGCGACATAATCCATATAGATCTTATATTCCGGCAAGGAGCTGGCCATAATCTGCCCGTCTGCCGAAAGGATGTTTCCACGCTTGGCAGGAATGGGCACATTCTCTTTTACCAGTTTACGGCTCACCTGCGTCCAATACTCGCTCTCCACGAACATCAGGTAGGCCGCATTGCCCAATATATACAAACCGCCCAAGCTCATCAGTACGATGACCACGAAGAAACGGGGCATTATCTTTTTATTGTCGAAGTTCATTCTTCTTCCTCGTTTTGGGATTTAATCAAAAAAGGAGGTTCTTTCGGACTTTGCAGCACGCTGTCCGGAGTCTGTCTCAAACTTTTTTCTATCTGGCTTTGCCGTGTCTTTACGGTCAACTCGCTAGAACGGGTCAGCGCACGGTATCTCACCTCCGTCAATTCCGTCTTCAACTTTTCAATCTCAATCATCTCCTGCTCTGCGGAATAACGGTTCGTGATATAAATGATGGCAAAAAACGTACAGAGTAAAATCAATCCCATCTGGCGACGCAACCACCCGGCCGTAAGGATATCCCCACCCAATATCTCGCGTAAAGACACGTTAGGACGTTGGTCCACGCCCTCACTCTCCGTGAAAGCCTTGATAGGAGACAGTTCACCCGGCCCGGCCTTTTCCTCGTCGCCCGGCACCACGCCATCCCCCTCGGACAGCCCCCCGCCCGGCTCGGCCTCCTCTGCTCCGGGACTTCCGGCAGCTTCCTCCGTGGGCACACCGACGAGTTCCGCGTCCGTTTTTTCTTCCAAATCCAGTTCTTCCTTCATCCTTTATTTCTTTTCCGCGATTCTCAACTTGGCACTGCGGCTACGGGGATTCGCACGCTGCTCCTCTTCTCCCGGCACTATCACTTTATTATGGACAGCCCTGAGCGGACAATCCACATTGCCATAGAAATCCTGTATCCGCTTGCCCTCCACATTTCCGGTTTTGACTAAATTCTTCACCATCCGGTCCTCCAAAGAATGATAGGTCAACACCACCAAGCGGCCTCCCGGGCGGAGCAATTCGACCGCAGCCGTCAACATCTCCTTCAAGGCGTCCATCTCCTGGTTCACTTCTATACGCAAAGCCTGGAACACCTTAGCCAATTCTTTCTTCTCCCGGTCACGCTCAAACAAAGGCTTTACGACCTCCATGAACTCTTCCGTCGTCTCAATCCTCCTGTGCATACGGGCTTTCACCACCCATGAGGCTAATTTACGGGCATTCTTCAATTCGCCGTACAGGTAGAAAATGTCGACCAACCGCTCTTCCGCGTAATCATTCAACACATCCGCCGCTGTCAACCGCGCCCGCTGGTTCATCCGCATGTCCAACCTCCCGTCGAAACGAAACGAGAAGCCCCGTTCCGCATCATCGAAATGGTGGCTCGACACGCCCAAATCAGCCAGCAGGCCGTCCAACTCTCCCACGCCGTAATAGCGCATCCAGTTCTTCAGGTACCGGAAATTGCTCCGGACAAACGTAAAACGTCCGTCAGCAACGATATTCGCCTCGGCATCTTCGTCTTGGTCAAAACTATACAAATGCCCGGCCGTATCCAGTCGGGACACAATCGCCCGGCTGTGCCCTCCTCCTCCGAAAGTGACATCGGCATATACCCCGGCAGGATTGACCACCAGACCGTCTACACATTCTTTCAACAAGACAGGGACGTGATAAACTGCTTCTTCCATCAATATTTTACATTACGCGAGGTCAAAGGTACGAATTTTCATAGACACATACACCTTATTATAATAAAATATTTATCGACATGCTGTTAATAACTTCATGAAGAAAGAACGCGAGGCATCTGCAAGAAAAAGAGCGATTTATTTCCCGGCAGAAATAGTTTTTACTATCTTTGCCCACAGTTAGACTGGAACCTTATGAAAAAACTCTTGTTATTGGTATTCCTAATAGGAACAACCGCATTTCACACCCAAGGGAAAATCCGCGAAAAACGTTCGATTGTGCGACTGGAAACCGCAATGGGCAACATTCGTATCGCGCTGAACGACGAAACACCAGTCCACCGGGATAATTTCCTCAAATTAGTTTCAGAAGGATTCTACGACGGAACGCTCTTCCACCGCGTCGTGAAAGACTTCGTCATCCAGGCAGGCGACCCGGATTCCAAACAGGCCCCGGGCGGAAAGATATTGGGAGAAGGAGGGCCGGGATATATGTTGGCTCCCGAAATAGACCTGCCTTTCCAATACCATAAAAGAGGAGCGGTGGCCATGGCGCGCGAAAATGACGCAAACAACCCGGACCGCCTAAGCAACGGGTCGCAATTTTACATCGTATGGGGAAAGAAATACCGCCCCCGGGAACTGGCCTTTGCCTGGACCGCGCTGAAAGGCGGTGTGTACGGTGATTTTGAAACCAACAGGGAAATGGAGCAAGAATACCTCACCACCGGAGGCACACCCGGGTTAGACGGAGGATACACCGTATTCGGCGAAGTCATAGAAGGGCTCAATGTGGTGGAAAACATCCAATCCACCGCAACAGACTCCCACGACCGCCCGCAAACCGACATCGTAATCCTGCATGCCGTGGTAGAACAAAAATCAAAGAAGGCCGGAACAACAGGTAAAAGACAGCATTTGCCAGGATTATATTAAAAACATCCGATTTCATCGGTGTTTTCTTTTCTATCCGTCTGCCTGCGCACGAAAGGAAATAATGGTAAAATAACTCTTTATACCGTTTTTTGCGATTTAACCAACCTTTTTCATTACCTTTGCCTTGGTTTTAATCTAAGACTTATATATTCATGAAGAAAATCTTATGCGGACTTTCTCTTTTTGCCGCTTTTTCGTTAAGCTCTTGCATACAAAACGAACCCGCCAACTCAGAGTGTGATATAGAAGAGGCTTATGTTCTCGCATCTGACGAGGAGGCTTTGTTCTTCACCCCGAATGACGCAGTGAAGGACGTGGCGTCGTCCGACACGTCCATCGTGTTTTATCTGCGCGAAGACTTCACAGACTCCACGCAGTTGCAAGCGTTGAAAATAAACTTCAAGATCACTCCGGGTGCCTCCATCACACCCGAAAACGGTAGTGTGCAAGACTTCACGCACGGCGGCATACGCTACCGGGTCATGTCCGAAGACCGGCAATGGCACCGGGATTATCATGTAAAGTTTGCACTCATACAGCCCATAGAGACCGACCTTTCTTTTGAAAACATTAAGATGGAAGCCAATGGACGTTATTACGAGTGGTTCGAAAAATCGGCACACGGCAACGACGTCCCCCAATGGGCTACCGGCAACCCGGGTTACGCCATCAGCCGTTCGTCAGCCAAACCCGACGAGTTCCCTACGATACCGTGGACAAAGGATGCCATAAACGGACAATCCGTCAAGCTCGAAACGTGTGACACCGGTCCTTTCGGTGTCATGGTCAATATGCGCATCGCAGCAGGCAACTTGTTTATCGGGACGTTTGATGTGGCCAACGCCTTGAAAGATGCCATGGCCGCCACGCGCTTCGGCCTGCCGTTCAACAAAAAACCATTGCGCTTTGAAGGATATTACAAATTCAAGCCGGGCGAAAAATTCCAGAACAGAAAAGGCACCATCATCGAAGACCGCATTGACGAACCGGACTTATATGCCGTATTATACAAGAACACGGACGGGCACGGGCAACCTGTCACCCTGAAAGGCGATGACGTATTGACCCACCCTAACATCGTGGCTTTGGCACGCATCCAAAATCCGGTGCATGATTTCAACACATGGACCCGCTTTGACATCCCCTTTGAATATAGCGGCAACGTAAACGAGAAACTACTAAAGGCTTACGGCTACAACCTGGCTGTCGTCTTCACTTCCAGCATCGAAGGAGCCAGTTTCTGCGGCGCCGTTGGAAGCACGCTGCTAGTAGATGAAGTGAAAGTGGTTTGTGAAGAATAACCCATAATAAAGAAGAGAACATGAAACATCTGAAATATATCCTAATCTTTGCCCTGTCATCAGCCATGGGCACGTTACAGGCACAAGACCTCAAAGAACTGATGAAGGAAAACCGCGAGAACCGGGAAGCCAACTATGCGAAATGGGGACCGACATCCGACCACGACGGTATGGGCTATGTCGTCAGGGCCGGATTCGTGCTGGGCGGAACGACTCCTCTTCCTCTTCCCAAGGAAATCCGTAAAATCAACGAATTCGCTCCGAAGGGCGGTTTCAGTTTAGGAATAGACGGATATAAGTATTTCAATACGAGATGGGGACTTTCCACCGGACTTCGTTTTTTCATGCAAGGCATGCGCACGGGGGCTGAAGTGAAAAACTACAACATGGCCATCGTGATGGGCGAAGACGTAGTAGAAGGACGTTTCACGGGTACGGACATTACCGAGACCCGCATGACGGGCTTTACGATTCCCGTAACGGCCACCTACCGTGTAGGAGCCAGATGGACATTCAATCTCGGCCCTTACGTCAGCTATTGGATCTATCGTGACTTCGACGGCGAAGTCTTCGACGGCTATTTGCGCGAAGGCTCACCCGTGGGACAAAAGATAACCATCGGTACCGACAATCCGGCTTCTTACGACTTCAGCGACAACATGCGCCATTTTTCTTGGGGGATGGAATTCTGCGCCGACTTCCGCATAAAGAAGCATCTCAACGTCTTTGGACTGTTGGACTGGGGTATGAACGATGTGTTCAAAAGCGACTTTGAAACCGTCACGTTCTCACTCTTCCCACTCTATGCCACTTTCGGAATGGCTTATTATTATTGATCACTTAAAAAAATATGAATATGAAGAAGTTATTTACCTTATTATTATTATTTTGTGCAAGCCTCACGCAAGGGTACGCCATGAACGCTGCTTCAACAGGAAGCAAGGCATCTAAAGAGTACACAGACAAACTCGTTGTCACCATTAACGGTGAATCCAGTCCTGAACAAACTACTAAAATCACGGTAGAGACCCCCAAAGACGGCATCATGAACATTACACTTCCCAACTTCTGTCTTAGCGCAGGAGAAGACATGATGTATGTAGGGACAATCAAGGTGAATGAAATCCCGTTGACAGCTTCTGGATTGTATAACACATTCACCACGAACCAGACCATACAAATCGAGGCCGGAGACATACCTATTGAAGGCATGTGGCTCGGTCCTATGTTAGGCGATGTGCCCCTACAAATGGTAGGTAAAATTTCCGATGACAAATTCTACACTACAATCGACATTGAAATGGTCTTGCTCGGACAAACTATCCACGTCGTATTCGGCACGGACGATTTTGGTTCTTCCATTCATTCTGCCCTGTCTGAAAAGCAAATGCAAACGACAAACGTCTACACCCTGCAAGGCATTCTCGTGAAGGGCAATGTGGAAAAAGCCCATGCCCTCGACGGATTGCAGAAAGGCATTTATATTGTAGACGGCAAGAAAGTTATCAGGAAATAAAGAAACGGGCACCGAGTCCCATAAAAAAAAGACGACAAATGCCGATGGAGTCTCCTCCATCGGCATTTGTCGTATAAACAGCTGAATACAAGCCACTTCCCAAACCTCAACGACCTTCTTCGAAAAACTGCGGAGAACGAAAAATCAATCTGCTTAGAATGATTTTCCATTCTCCTGAGATCAATTTTTCAATCTCCTGAGATTGATTCGCCCCCTTCTGCCAATGGCATCCGGTTTTTCGTTATCTTGACACAACGCCCCACCTGCCCCCTTTCTCTTCTTACCCTGCCCCATCCCGTCGGGCAAAAACGGTAAACCCGTGATTCTACTGAAATTACTACCGTAAAAGCCGAAAATACTACCGAAACAGGAAATGCCCTTTTGACCTTTCTGCCTACTTTTGTATTGGCAAAACGAACTAAAAGCGGCTATTTACAAACTATAAAAAGATAGATAAGAATGAAGAGATTGTTTACTTTGTTATTCATGGGGAGCGTAAGTGCATTTACCGCACACGCACAATACCAACTTCCCAACTCGGGATTTGAAGAGTGGGAGGATGTTTCCTACAAGACTTATACAGGAAAAGAGCCTGTAGGTTGGAACTCCTTCCTTACAGGAAGCGGTTCATTAAAAGGAACGGCCGGAAGAAATCAGTTGGAAATAATGTCAGAAAGCCGCCCAGGTTCCACGGGTAGCAAAAGTGCCAAATTATTTGCAAGGAAAGTTTTGCCTTCGATATTCGCACAAGGGAATCTGACCACCGGTTGTATCAATATGGGCAGTATGAGTGCCACTAATGCAGATGGAAATTACAATTACACAGAAATTGGTGACGGAAAACAGAATCAAAAATTCACAGGACTTCCCGATGCCATGCGCATTTGGGTAAAATACAACTCTAAGCACGAAAACCACCCGTATGGCAAGGTCTGCACGATACTCCACACAGAAGGATACTACCAAGACCCTATGGGTAACACAGAGAAAATAACAGCCAAACTTGTAGGAACAGCTGCAAAAACCGACATTACAAGCCAAGCAGAATGGCAAGAACTCACCATCCCGTTCATTTATGAAGCAACCACGGAAAGACCGGCTTACGCCTTGGTTTCATTCTCTTCCAACACCACTCCCGGACAAGGCATGAATGGTGATTACATGATGGTGGACGATTTAGAATACCTTTACTACTCCGAATTGGAATCGCTAAGCTATAACGGTTCTGAAATCTTCGATATAAAAAAGACCGACTACAACATCAATGCCTTTTATCAGGAAGGTAAATTAGCCTACACCTCAAACGGAAAAGGAGCCACCGTAACCCATTCCTACAACAAGAGCACCGGGTTGGTTACCTTGACCGTAAAAGGAGATGACTGGAGCAACACCAACCTCAACCAACACGTTTACACCCTCCAATTCAAAAAAGTAACAGGAGAAATTTCTTCCATCTCTTACAACGGCACACCAATCGAAGGATTTACCCAAGGAACAAACCACTATTATGCCGTGACGGGAGAATATACCGAAGGCTGCCTCACAGCCACGCCGCAGGACGAAGGTGCAAACGTACAATGTGACTACGACGCAACAACACGCATAGCCACCATCTCCATCCCCGAGAGCGGAATGGACATCAAATACTATGTGAAATTTGCAGAGAAAGCCACTGGCTATAATAGCAAGTTAGTCATTGGTATGGCAGGAGGTTTCTTAAGCGCCCCAACTCAGGAAGTAGGAATAACAAGCGAAAAAGAAAGTAAAGTAGACCTGCAACTGACCAACTTCTCACTCGAGGGTTTGGGACACATCGGAGATATTTACGTTTATGACGTGGCCATCTCACCGGACGGCAGCATTTCCAAGACAGACAATATCACCATATTCGGCGAAATGGGAGCTATGTTAGGCATACTTCCATTGGAACTTACCGGAAAACTCTCTAATGGCGAACTGTCTGCCACCCTCAACATAACTTGGGAAGGTATGGACATCACCGTAAACGTCTACCCCCTCTCCACAACCTCCGTAGACTTAAAGGCAATGGGATTATCCGATGTTGCCACATCCATAAGCCAGATAAAACAAGATTTGACCAACCCGAACTGCATCATCTATACAGCCGACGGAACCGTTGCCACGGGGCTTGAGAATGTCGTGACCGGAACGGCTTGCGAAACCTTGAACCTTGGCAAGGACGGAAACATCTCTATATCCAATGGTTTCAATGCCACTAACGTCAACATTAACCGTACATTTGCAAGCGGTTGGCACACCATCTGCGTTCCATTTGAAACCACGCCCGAAGCTCTCGGTGCTGCACAAGCACAAGCTTTCACGGAATTCGACGGCAAGATATTGACATTTGGAAAGGTAACCGCCATGAGCGCAAACACGCCATATTTGGTTCTTTTCGAGAATGAAAAGGCTCTCATCAAACTTCAAAACATCGCCATAAGCGCAACCGTCCCCACTTCCGTAACCCACGGCAACGTGACCTTCGTCGGCAACTATGAAGCAGGCAAGAACATGGAAGGCCTTTACGGCGTGGCCGAGAAAGCAGGCGAACAGTACATCATGCGCGGCGGAAAGGGCAGTACACTGGGCAGCACAGGAGCCTATTTCACCGTAAGCGGACCTGAAGTGAATACCCTGCGCATCCGCCTTGAGGGAACCGGAACCGGTATCTCCGACGTGGAAGCCGGGAAAGGCGGCCAAACCTTCGACGTCTATAGCCTGAACGGCATCAAGGTGCGCAACCAAGCCACCACTACCGACGGCCTGCCCAAAGGCATCTACCTCATCAACGGAAAAAAACATATCGTAAAATAAAAACAGGAGACACCGAAATGAAAAAGAACATTTATACCACGCCCGTTGTGGGAATAGTGAAATTGGACACAACAGGAATTATCGCGACATCCGCACTGGGCACCGGGGACAGGAACGACATCGAAATAAAGGATGAAATCTTCGAAGGCGAATTCCGTTCCAACCGGAATCACTGGGAAGGACTCTGGTAAGGCTAAACCTGAACTTTATCCATAACGCAAGTGTGGGGCGCAGCACGGAACGCAGTTCCGGCCCGCCCCACATTTCTGTTTCCCGGCACTTTGCCAAACAGGAAACAAGCACAATGCTAAGCCTTGGCGTTGAGGGCAGACCTTTTCTTCAGGTAATCGTCCAACTTCATGCCTTCCATACGCTCAAAGCAAATACGGGCGGTCTTGGACGAGCCGAAACCGACAACGACACAATCGGCCACCGAGACGATTGAGCCTTCGGCCACTCCGCGCTTCAATGCACTGATACGGTAAGAATTGATGTAGTCGTGGCAATTGTTATAACCTTGGCTCCGGAGGCACTGCAATAACAAATGGCGGTTGATTCCCGTGGCCTCGCACAGGCGGTCGCGCCCGAACGTGTTGTCTTGCCACCCACGGTCATGTTGCATGAAGAACTCCACCCGCTCGAAACGATGCCGGTTGGTTTCGTTGAAGTCCTCCTTTTCGGCCTGCACGATAACCTCTTCCGTGGGTGCTTCATCCACCTCTACAATCTCTGGCTTAGGCAAATGGATGGCCATGGTCTCCAATGTCCGATAGAACAAATACATATTCAAAAGACAGAACAAATAGAAATAGACTAATAACAACATGGCATTGAATACTGCCGTAACTACTATATAGAACACCATATTCAGCCCCATGGCGGTCACGTAACCTTTCAAATAACGGGGTATCTCGGCATTCTTGACCAACAAGCGGGGCAGGCGAAGTATATTGGTCACATAGTAGACAGACAACCCCAAACCTGCCAGACGGAACAACATGTCCGGCCCCCACCAACACTCTGCCAGTTCGGAGTAGGTATGGACAATCACCGGACGGTTTCCCAAAAGCAGACTGGCGACATATAATATAATAAGGAATATGGCCGGCGAAGCATAACGCCACATTCGTCCCCACTGCAAATATCCCGGCATAGGAATACTCAGAGGATAAATACCTTGCAGGAAACAAGTGCCCACCAAAGCTAAAAGCATGAAAGGATGAAGCAAACCGATATTTTCAAACCTGAGCAGATAACTGAATGGTATGGCTACACAGCACAGAGCACCGAATATACCCATAATCCACGCCAAGGAGAGATATTGTACTTTATATCGGGAATACAACGACAAGACGGAGGCCATCATCAAATGAATGGTGGCGATAACAACAATGGTGATAAGAATAAATGTCTGCATACCAGGCAAAGTTAATAAAAAACAAGGATTCAGGCAAAGACTTCTTTCAATACGTCCAAAGATTTCAGTTCGGGAAATTCCGGGACATGCAACCGGTAATAATCATTCAACACTTCGATATAGCGCTCCCGTTCCCTGCGGTTCATCGCAAAAAAACGCATGGAGTCGTAATTCATCCGCATAAAAATCGGAATGGCCGCCGCTTCTTTGGGTTCCAGATAGGCATGATGGAAAGGACGGGAAGGGACAAAACAGGCATTCATCATGTCGAAATAATCCCCTTCATGCCAGGCCTCCACATTGGGATAAAAGCCGAGAAAACGCGTCAACCGCGTGATGAAAACCAAATGGAAGTTGGAAAAAGCCCGCTCGCTGGCATCCAGCCATTGCAAAGAATAAAGTATATAGGAAAAGAGCGGGCCGCCTCCCGCCTCGTGTTTCAACACCCGGCACAGGAATTCGGCCAGGAACAAAGCGATGGAAGACTTATACGGGTCGTACGGCAGCGACTGGTAAGTATAATCGAACCGCACATCCCGTATGCGTTGCAAAGCCGACTTCTGCCGGTAGTCGAAATCTATTTCCAGAATGGAAAGCGGCCGAAAGAATACACCTTTAAGGGTTGCCTTACGCGATTTCGGCAACTTTACCATAAAAGACACCGTCCCACGCGTGGCCGTATAGATATCCACAATCAAAGAATTGTCGTTGTATTTTAGCGTACGCAACACCACGCCTTGCGTTTTTTCCTGCATAAATCTCCATTTTTGGGGACTAAAATTAGGAAAAACGACCGAAATACGGGAAAAAATCACCAAAAACACATTTTTTTGAAAGATTTTCCTCGATTTATTTTGTCGGTTCAAAGAAAAGCCATACCTTTGCATCGCAAATGAGAACGGTAGTCTGCAAATGACTTGAAAACGGTTTCAGAAAGCAAAAGAGCGAAAGCTCAAATCGCGTTGGTCCCTTCGTCTATCGGTTAGGACGAGAGATTTTCATTCTCTAAAGAGGAGTTCGACTCTCCTAGGGACTACTAAGTTGAACGAATTATTTAAACGTAAAGATGGCAAACCATAAATCATCAGTAAAAAGAATACGTCAGGAGGAAAAAAGAAGACTCCACAACAGATATTACGCGAAGACCATGCGTAATGCTGTACGTAAGCTTCGCGCTACGACAGATAAGGCTGAGGCTACAGCGATGTATCCCAGTGTACAAAAGATGTTAGACAAATTGGCTAAGGTAAACATTATCCATAAGAACAAAGCTGCCAATCTGAAATCTAAATTGGCCGTTTATATCAACAAGTTGGGATAATAGATAATAATCATATATAGAAAAGAGTTGGAGTTTCTTCAACTCTTTTTTTGTATCCGTACGCATCAGGCAAGCCGCCCCTAAGAAACCGACGGCATATTGATGAACACTAAATATTCCCCCTCCCCACGTATTACGAACTCTTCACCGGTCGCCTCGTTCAATGTCCCTTGCCACCAGTTGGTAAAATCGCGCAAAGGATAGGCCAAACCTTCCCCACGTAAGCCTTGCGTACCGAAAGCAAAAATCGAAACCTGTACTCCCTTACGACAGAAAAAACGGCAATCCCCTTTCATCGGTACGAAAAAGCCGTAATCTGTATACATACGTACTTCTGCCCCCATCCGCATATATTCCATCAACAGACTGATGTTCCCCAGAGTATGGTCTTCCCTGCGCCCCGTGGCACCGACGATGGCAATCCGGCGAAATCCCTTTTCCATCAGATAGTTCACAGCCTTAGTCTGGTCGTTTGTCTCTTGGTCCGGATTATACCGGATAATGGACGCATATCTTTTCTGATTTTCCACGCTCAACGAATCCCCGTCCCCCACAATCCGATCCGGCACGCGTCCCGATGCCAAATAACGGTCGGCCGCTCCGTCACAACATACCGTAAAAGAAGCTGTATCCAGCATCCTCAAAGGCAAAGCCGACACAGGAAACTCCCCGTTCCCCACAACTACCGCTTCCGGCACGAAATCCCAATCGACCCGTCTCATTTCTCTTCTTCCATCATTCGTATCCATTTCTTATATCCTCCGATAGCAATTAGGGCATAAAGGCCATACAGCCCTGCCGTAAAATAAAGTTCCTTATAGACATACAATCCGCAGCAAACCACATCGACTACAATCCACACCAACCACTGCTCTACGTATTTACGGGCCAACATCCACATTCCCACGATACTCAAAGCCGTCGTAAAACTGTCCGACCAAGGCACGTCACTATTGGTAAACTCTGTCAAGACCCAGGCAATCAATACCAAAGTGACCACAAAGACCGAGCACAAAGGCACATAAATCCGGGGAGGAGTATGGGTTATCGACAGAGCAGAAGCAGCGTCCTCCTTTCCGCCCCGTCCGTAATTCCAGCTCAACCATCCGTATGCTGCCGCCAACAGATAGTAAATATTGATAGCAAAATCCGCATACAATCCCGCTTCATAATACACGAAAATATAGATGGCGGGCATGACTATGCCTACTATCCATAAATAAATACTGGCTTTATACTCCAGCCAAAGATAAATCAGACCGACGCAAGTACCGGCTATCTCCAGATAATTATCCATCACCTCTTTTTCTCATTATTAAAAAACCGACATCATGCCCCGGCAACTTCTTTAAACGGCAAAATTACACTTTTCGACCGACGCAAGCAAACATCCTCGTCTAAACCCGACAAACCTATAGGATTTTCACGGTTACATAAAGGGCAAAACCCTCCTTTTTCCTTTCCCCTTTCAAAGTTTTTGCGTATATTTGTGCGTTAAATATGAACGAATTAAAACTATGTCAGAAGAAGAAATAAAAGGCACAAATTATTCGGCCAGCAGCATTCAGGTGCTGGAAGGACTGGAAGCCGTACGCAAACGTCCGGCGATGTATATCGGAGACATCAGCGAGAAAGGTTTGCACCACTTGGTTTATGAAACCGTGGATAACTCCATCGACGAAGCACTTGCCGGCTATTGTACTCACATAGAAGTCACTATCAATGAAGACAACTCCATCACCGTACAAGACAACGGCCGCGGTATTCCGGTAGACATGCATGAAAAAGAGCACAAGTCCGCACTGGAAGTCGTCATGACCGTACTTCATGCGGGCGGCAAGTTCGACAAGGGCTCCTATAAGGTGTCCGGAGGTCTTCATGGTGTCGGTGTGTCTTGCGTAAACGCCCTTTCTACCCACATGCTTTCGCAAGTCTTCCGGGAAGGTAAGATCTACCAGCAAGAATACGAATGCGGTAAGCCGCTCTATCCGGTCAAGGTCGTAGGCGAAACCGAACTTCGAGGCACACGCCAACAGTTCTGGCCGGACGGCAGCATCTTCATTACTACGACTTACAAATATGAGATTCTGGCTAACCGTATGCGCGAACTGGCATTCCTGAATGCCGGTATCACAATTACCCTGACCGACATGCGCGAGAAGGACGAGAACGGTGTGCCGCGCAGCGAGACATTCCATAGCAAGGACGGTCTGAAAGAATTCGTGCGCTACATTGATTCCAGCCGTATCCACCTGTTCAACGACGTGATATACCTGAACACGGAAAAGCAAGGGGTTCCTATCGAAGTAGCCATCATGTACAACAACGGTTATACGGAAAACATCCATTCTTACGTCAACAACATCAATACCATAGAAGGCGGTACGCACTTGGCCGGTTTCCGCACGGCACTGACCCGTACGCTGAAGAAATACGCTGAAGACGAATACGCCAAGGAATTGGAAAAGCTGGAGAAGAACAAGGTAGAAATCTCCGGCGAGGACTTCCGCGAGGGGCTCACCGCCGTCATTTCCATCAAAGTAGCCGAACCGCAGTTTGAAGGGCAGACCAAAACCAAATTGGGTAACAGCGAAGTAGCCGGCGCCGTACAGCAAGCCGTAGGCGAAGCCTTAAGCTATTATTTGGAGGAGCATCCGAAAGAAGCCAAACTGATTGTGGACAAAGTCATCCTGGCTGCGACAGCACGTGTGGCTGCCCGCAAGGCCCGTGAAAGCGTACAGCGCAAGAGTCCGATGTCGGGCGGTGGCATGCCGGGCAAGCTGGCCGACTGTTCGGACAAGGATGCAGCCAACTGCGAATTGTTCATCGTCGAGGGTGATTCGGCCGGCGGTTCTGCCAAACAAGGGCGCAGCCGTCAATATCAGGCTATCCTCCCCATCCGCGGTAAGATATTCAACGTGGAGCGCGTCATGTGGCACAAAGCCTTTGAACATGAGGAAGTGAACAACATCATACAAGCTTTGGGCGTACGTTTCGGTTTAGGCGAAGACAGCAAGGAAGCCAATTATGAAAAGCTACGCTATTATAAAGTAATCATCATGACCGATGCCGATGTCGATGGTTCCCACATCGACACACTGCTGATGACGCTTTTCTACCGCTACATGCCCGAACTCATCCAGAAGGGTCACTTGTATATCGCTACTCCTCCGCTTTATCGTTGCAAGAAGGGTAAAATCGAAGAGTATTGCTACACGGAAGCCGACCGCCTGCGCTTCATGCAACAATATAACAACGGTTCCGAACAAGGTATGACGACCCAACGTTACAAAGGTTTGGGAGAGATGAATCCGGAACAGTTATGGGAAACTACCATGAACCCGGAAACCCGCCTGTTGAAGCAAGTCACCATCGAAGACGCAGCCGGAGCCGATTATGTATTCTCCATGCTGATGGGAGAAGATGTCGGACCACGCCGTGAGTTCATCGAACAGAACGCTACTTATGCGAATATCGACGCATAAGCAACCTACAATCTTCATTTAACTATTAAGCCGCTTTAGCTCATCGTTCGAAGCTAAAGCGGCTTAATAGTCAGAGGTAAGCCTTCATACCTCTCATAAGAAAACAGGCCTTTTTTCCTGCCATCAATAGGCAGCTTCCAATACGGTGGTATAGATACTTCTCAGAACGAGGTCATCTTCTTCAGAATAGTCCGTAAAGTTCTCTATCACATTGACACGGTTTCCATAGAAAACGGTTGTGGCTGTGGCTCCGTCGGCCATCTCACCCTCATCATAGGCATACAATGTACCATTGGCCTTGTCTGCCCATTTCCAATAGGAAAGTTCCATCGAACCGTCACGGTAGAACTGCAAGTAAGTACCTGCCTGTGAGAAAAGCACACGTACCATTGCATCACCTCCTATATCAAAAATACCGTCTTCCGCCCAATCTATACCGTAACGGTTCACATACGTAGTCACATCATCGGCATCCACACGGTAAATGGCATCATATATGGCTATGCGCTCCATATAATACTGTGCGCGTTCCTCCACAGCAGTCCACATGCGACAGAGATTGCCGGAATTTCCTGTCAGGTCATCGTCTACATTCGCAGCCTTCCGGACGGGTACATCCGTCACCGTACCATCACTGCCTATCAGCTTGAAGGCCGATATATTGCCGTTTCCGTCACGCCCGTCTATCACCAACGTGCCGAATCCCTCCAGGCTGTATTCATTGTCACTGATTTGTTCAAAACTTCCAGCTACCAATATCGAATTATCGAAATTGCGCTTGAACACCGGACGGCGGTTGAACAAACCGGCCACCTTTGTAGTCCTACGCGCCACGGCCTTCACGCTATAAGGATAAGACGAAGCCTTCATCGCCACATACTGCCCGCCAGCCGTCAGTTCAATAGAACTGTAAGGTATTTCGGTCGTATTGACTTCATATTTTCCGCTTACGTCCGCATAACGTCCGGCATCAGGCAAATCGACTGGAGTTGATGTATCATACTCAGGCGCCGACTGAGAAACATCGCCCCCTTCTTCGCCATCACCTCCGGATGCTCCCGGACGTAAGAAAACATCCTCATATCCGTCCTCATCCACAGCAACCATTTTAGAGTTTGAAATCGAAACGATAGTCCAACGCATAACTTCACCATCGGCCGAGACGGTCAACGTTTTAGAAGCTGCATCATAAGTAAACGAGAACGGATAACTCTCGCCATCCTCTACAAGCACGCCACTGCCATTAGCATTGAATGTGATTTCTTCTCCGTACCACAACCATGTCCCTAATAACTCTTTAGGTGCACCAACGTCTCCCTCATCATCATCGTCGCACGACACAAAACTTACTCCCACCATCAAAGCCAAGAGCAATGTCCATAAATAACTTAGGGACAGTCGCGAAATAGGCTTAAAATTATAACAAATTGATTGTCAATGTGA
>ERZ857775.1128-NODE-1128-length-33672-cov-8.257281_pt1 | contig 33672 bp, 30 predicted proteins | sample MGYA00519698_ERZ857775 | MGnify/ENA primary metagenome ERZ857775 (study PRJEB31778, sample SAMEA3449363) | human gut metagenome | biome: human gut; feature: human-associated habitat; material: faeces | place: United Kingdom | collected 2010/2012 ...
CGGACTGCTCATGGCCTCTTTCCACTGGTGGCGCAGGAAAGTTAACCGGCTGCCATCATGGGATGACGTGTAAACCGTGCTGGCATGTTTTTACGGAGTGACGCTTTCATTAACCTGTACACGAACTTCTATTCCGGCATCATGACAGGCCTGCAGCCACTGCGCCACTTCCAGCGGATCGCCCTCCCGGCGTACCACTCTGCCTTCTTTATTCCATAACTGCAGACAGGTGCTGCCGTCGAGACGCACCACAAAATCCCCACGGCAGGCCTGATACGTTATGCCGTTCAGCTCCACCGCCAGATCAGTGGCAGAAGTGCCGTCTGCGTGCAGACCTGCTGCCGGGACCAGCGGCAGTACGACGACTTCTGCCGCACGCTGTTCTGCCCGGAGGCGGTCCTGTTCTGCCAGCAGCAGAGGCTGTGCCACGGCCCGGCCGGCGTCCGTCAGCTCCACTGCCAGCTGCAGGTTCGGAGCGCGCAGGGTACGCAGCCAGCCGGCATCCTCCAGACGACGGCAGGAGGCGCGCAGGTTTGGCCCGTAGACCGGGGCTTCCCCGCTTCGCTCCAGCACCCGTTCTATGTCCCGCGTCAGCACGGGTCCTGGCCGTTTTTCATCAAGGGCAGCCAGCACAATCAGCACTCTCCGCTGCAGTGGCGACGGTCGGCGGCTCTGGGTCATTACCTGTCATCCTCCGGCCAGATGAGCTTTCTGAGGCGCTGAAAGTCGGCGTCAATGAGCTCCTGTCTCTTTATGGCATTCATTGAGGCATAGCCATTTATGGCCAGTTCATGCCAGAAGATCAGCACGGCTCCGGCTTTGGCTGACTCGCAGAGATAAATCGCGCCCTGGCTGTCCAGATTGCATTCCCGGATGCGTCGTTCCGCAAACCGGGTCAGTTGTTCATAGCTGAGTGAAAACGTCATTTCCTGATCCATCCTGCACGCTCCATCTGATTATGTTCTGACAGGTAAAAATCATATCATGTATGATTTGTGTGCTTTTGATTTCTGATAATATCAGATATTGTTTCATTTTTAATGATTAAAATCATATCTGATATGATTTTATGTATATTTCTTAATTATCATATCATTTGCGTCTTTTCTGCCGCGCAGATCCGGTTTCCGGCTGAAGTGGATCCAGACCTGATTTGTTGCTGAGTATCGGTAAAAGTGCGGCTTATAAGCTATTCTGAAACATGGCAACTGAATCTGGGCTGTATAATTCCGGCAAGTGTCATCTGTATTTAAAGGACGTGTGAGTATGAAATTTATGGAATGTGCTGTCCGGGATGTGATTTATGGGACCAATGTCCGTATTGTCAAACCGGTCAACATTTATGAATGTGAACTCAGGGACAATGTGTTTGTCGGCCCCTTCGTTGAGATACAGAAAGGCTGTGTCATTGGTAGTGGAAGTCGGATACAGTCGCACACGTTTATATGTGAGAACGTAACACTGGGGGAGAACTGCTTCATTGGTCATAACGTGACGTTCGCCAACGATCTGTTTCGTTCAGGAGCACCAGATCCGTCACCGGATAACTGGATCAGCATTACCCTGGGGGATTCGGTTACTGTTGGCAGTGGAGCCATTATTCTGTCTCCGTATATATGCAGCGGAGCTGTTATCGGTGCGGGGGCAGTTGTAGTAAAACCGGTTGAGAACAAAGGCATTTATGCAGGAAACCCGGCAAGACTGATCAGAATATTATGAAAAAAGAAAAGGGCCGTTACTGGCCCTTTTTATCAGAGGTAGGTCTGTGAATACGGCAGGTGTACAGAAATCGACTGCCGGGGATCGATTTCCAGGGCCGCCCGGTATTCTGCGTCAGTGATATCACCTTTTTTCAGTAAATAACCGAGAGCATCGTTTCCCAGCCCTGACAGTATGCGTATTCTGGCGATCCGGAAATCAAACAGGCTGTCCATCATACCATGCTCCGGAAATGCGGGAGGAGTGGCCAGATAGGCAGGTTTGACCATACTGCTGATGATGTTCCAGTATCGGGAAAAGTCGCGGGCCGGGTCCGGGAGAAGACCTGACAGCAGCCCAATCCGGATGGTTTCCAGCCAGCTGTCATAAAATCGCTTAACATGAAGTGAAGCCATGTGCTCAGCACACCATTTGCGCATAGCTTCTTTTTCCGGAAGGGAAGTCTTCCCGGAGAATACGTTCATTACCCACTGGCTGATGATATCAAAATAGGGAAACGCAGCCCCGAAACCGGCGGTATCCACCGGGGGATTAATGACGGCCAGAGAAGGGTCCTCTGTCCAGAAAAAGTGCTCATAGAGCTGTGTTCTGTCAAATCCCTGAATGAACGAGTAATCAGGCATTTCATAGCCTGTACAGGTTATGATTACATCATATTTTTCCTGAGATGCGTCGACGAACTCAATAGCGCCTTCTCCGGTGAAACGCTCTGCCAGGGGTTTAACTTTTATCAGACCGGCGGCTACATTCGGTATGATTTTTTCGTTAACATGTACTGCGTTATTGTTCGCCATGTCGGGCAACAGACCGGATGCTCGGTAGGCCTGCATGTAGTCAGGCATCATGGTGTCGAGATAACCGATAAAATCTTCATAATTCATTTGGCTCAGCAGACACCTGCCCAGATAGGAGTGCATCATGTCATTCGGGCCAGTCGGGAATTGTCTCGGCAGATAAAGTCCCATCTTTTTGACGGACAGACTTACGCTTCTGGCAAAGGGAACAAGGTCTGAGGCAATATCCGCACCGCTGACACCACCGCCAATGATGAGGATATTTTTTCCTTTAAATGCCTCTGGCTCCTGATAATCTCTCGACGTGATCAACGTTCCGGAGAAGTTTTCCTCACCTGGCAGGGGGGGCCGGCGGGGTTGCCAGAGTTCACCTGTTGCAATGATGACCCGGTCAAAAATGTCTTCCGTGTCTTTTCCTTCAGAAGCGCAGCGGATCACCCAGTGTCCGGCGTCTTTTCTGAGTGAAACAACTTCAGTATTCAGTCGGGTCGACTCACGGAGGGCATCCTCTCCGGCTACGGCCGAAAGATATCTGAATACCTGTTCCACTCCTGGAAATTCATCGATATCGCCAGGGGGAAAGCCAGTATAATGAAATGTATAACGGGAGTTCTGCATACAGGCATTACGGTAAGCGCCACCACTCCAGGGGTTCCAGATCCCCCCAATTCGGGTATTCTTCTCAAACAGAACCACGGAGTGACCTGCTTTAATCGCATTACGGGCAGAAATGATGCCGGCAGGACCCGCGCCGATGATTGCAATATTCATACGTGTTTTTTCCTGCGGTTGATAAGTGTTATTACAAGCACTGGTGCAGCCAGAAACAGTGTGACAATATTGGCGATCAGTACGGCAAAATCAGATCGCATAATGCCATACGCTATCCATGAGATTACACCTGTCAGGAACATGATATACATAACAACGGAGATACCTTCGGTATTGCGTGTCCTGATAGTTTTTATGCTCTGGGGAGCGAACGCAAACGTTGTGAAAAATGCAGCAAACAGCCCGGTTAAAAGAATTGTATCCATATCAGAATGCCTCAATTATTTCCTGTATATGAAGGCCGGATGACAGGTCCGCCAGCTTAGGAGACGAGTGACCATATTTAATAAGAGCACACCAGTCGTCATGAAGATGAATAAACGAATCAGACCAGAATGGAAGCTCCCGTGGTGGATCAGGCAAGCGTTTCAGAGCGTCGAAGCCAATTGTTTCCGTATTCGTATCATTAAATAGAATCAGGAGCAGGCGATTTTCATGGTGGGTTGAATATCTGATTTCACCATTTTCAAATACAAGCTGTATATGCAGTCCCAAATTCTGATCTGTTTCCGATTTACTGGCATGAACTCTGAAATAAGCTCCCTTTTCTGAACTGCCCATTACATAGCCGTTATCATCCACTTCAACCTGACCATCTGATTTTGTACCCACCCGTGTCCCCTTTACCGTTTTGATCCCATGAACCACTACCGGGCTTTCCCCTATAAAACAAAATAAATCAAGCAGATGACAGGATAGATCGCCCAGAGCACCGCTGCTTTTGCTCTGTTGTGCGGAGTCTCGCCAGGTCAGGTGATGGCGGGTCAGTGCAGAATTTTTATTAAATTCTGCTGAGAAGAAATGCAGTTCACCTAATTTCCTCTCATTTCTCAGACGCATTATCATGTCGATGACGGGGTTATATCGGTAGTTAAAAGACACGATACTACCTTTTGGAGCAATCTCCTGTAGATATCGTGCAGAGTTGAGATCTGTTGAGAGGGGTTTTTCACACACAAACGGGAGCTGTTTGTAGCGAAGCACTTCTTCTGCCACGCTAACGTGGAGATGGTTTGGTGTGCAGATAATGAACCCTTGACTGACTCCGGCAAGCTGCTCCAGATCCTGGCAGTTTGTTACCGGCAGGGAGCTTATTTCGCTGAGCTGTCGGACGTTGTCTGGATTCACATCGTACAGGGCCAGACCAGTTACTAGCGGATTGAGACAAAGTGCGTTGACATGGGCACGGGCAATCCCCCCACAGCCGACAATTCCGATAATCATCACTGTAGCTCCTTAAGAACGCTCAGTATCCCGTGGCAGTAAGCACTGTTCAGTCTGTTTCCGTACTGGCTGACTGCAAACGGGTCGGCATTACCCACCAGATAGCCACTTCCGGCCTGTGCAAACATGGCAAAATCATTCGCACTGTCACCAAAGGCAATAATGGCTTCTTTCGGTAGCCCGGTTTCCTCCATCAGAAAAGACACGGCCTGATCCTTGCCACAACAGAGGGGGATAAATTCAACGTCATAACAGCCAGAGGGATCGCCAGCCGCCGGGTTACAGCGGGTAAACACAACACGAATTCGTCGCTCGTCAGCCAGTTCCTGGATGGTGGCAAAATCGCTGGCAATAGATGGGCTCTCAGGGTAGTAATAGCTCACTTTAAAGGGGCCCTGATAATCCTCTGGTTGTTTCAGAAGGGGGATCTCTTTTTCCATCAGAATCTTAACCAGACAGTTGACATTCTGACGACTGTAGCCTGAACGGCTTATTCTTTCTGCCCAGGTTTCAGAGGGGATGAGACGACCATTTTTCACCCAGTAAAATTCGGTGCCGAGACTGCAACATATAAAGTGAGGGCTTCGCGATATATATCCCCTGGATTTTCGCCAGGCTGAATCCAGATTTGTTCCTGTGATCCAGCCAGCGAGAATCCCCTTTTTTTCGGCATGGGATGTAATATAGGATTCCAGCTGAACGATCCCACTCAGTTTTTTTTTATCGCTGTCCGAAGGAATATAAGTTTCATCAAGATCGCTGCACACCACAGTGCGGATTACTGTCGGGAACGGGAATTCGACGGGCCAGTCTTTATTTAAAATAGTCATGCAGTACCTCGATAACGATGTTTTGCTCCTGGAGCGACATATGGTTATGCAGCGGCAGATGAAGTAATGCAGAATGTATTTTTTCAGAATCACTGAACTGCTCTCGACGGGAATATCCGGTTGCCAATGGATGCTCTCCGCAATGTGAAAGGACGGGATAGTAAATATCTAACTCCACTCCCTTTTCACGAGCAAAGGCGAACAGAGAATCACGTTCGCCTTTGCAGAGCAGAATAGGGAAAAGGTGCCATGTATTCTGATGGGTCTCTGTCGGAAGTATTATGTTATGTGACAGGTCAGACAGTAAAAGATGGTAACGGGCTGCAAGAAGGCAGCGTTTTTTTGCATTATTTTCAAAATGGTGAAGTTTGACACTAAGCGTGGCAGCCTGCAGATTATCCATACGGCTGTTTAATCCCCAGTTCTGGGCCTTAATATTCTTTTTACCTTCAGCAAATCCGTGATATGAATATTGCCTTGCCAGGCGTGCCAGTTCAGGAGAAAGGGTCAGAACGGCTTTGTTGAATAAATCAGATTTCGGGTAAGTCTCCCCCGTAGCGGGTTGTGTTTTCAGGCAATACGCACGCTTTCAGGCATATCTGCTTTCGTCATTTTGTTCAGCGCTCGTACCAGGGCCATAGCCTCCGCAACCTGACCATCGTAGTCACGCAGCGTCAGTGAACCCCCGAACAGCTGTTTTACCCGGTACATCGCCGTTTCCGCTATCGAGCGACGGTTGTAATCTGTTGTCCATTTCCACCGCGCATTACTCCCGGTCATTCGCTGATTAGCCACTGCACGGTTACGGTCTGCATATTCACCGGGCCAGTAACCCGCACCTTTTCGGGGAGGGATAAGCGCGCTGATTTTCTTACGCCGCAGTTCATCGTGACATAGCCGGGTATCGTAAGCGCCATCGGCGGCGGCTGACCTGATTTTCCGGTGGGTTTGCCGGATTAACCCGGGGAAGGCCTCTGAGTCCGTAACGTTGTTCAGCGACAGGTCAGCGCAGATGATTTCATGTGTTTTACTGTCAACGGCGAGATGCAGCTTACGCCAGATACGGCGGCGTTCCTGGCCATGCTTTTTGACTTTCCACTCGCCTTCACCGAAGACCTTCAGCCCGGTGGAATCAATTACCAGGTGTGCGATTTCACCCCGGGTGGGCGTTTTGAAACTGACATTAACCGACTTTGCCCGCCTGCTGACACAGCTGTAATCCGGGCAGCGTAGCGGAACGTTCATCAGAGAAAAAATGGAATCAATAAAGCCCTGCGCAGCGCGCAGGGTCAGCCTGAATACGCGTTTAATGACCAGCACAGTCGTGATGGCAAGGTCAGAATAGCGCTGAGGTCTGTCTCGTGAAGAAGGTGTTGCTGACTCATACCAGGCCTGAATAGCTTCATCATCCAGCCAGAAAGTTATGGAGCCACGGTTGATGAGGGCTTTATTGTAGGTGGGCCAGTTGGTGATTTTGAACTTTTGCTTTGCCACGGAACGGTCTGCGTTGTCGGGAAGATACGTGATCTGATCCTTCAACTCAGCAAAAGTTCGATTTATTCAACAAAGCCCTCCGGGTTCCACCCCAACAGATTTAAGAGCTATTTTTAACGCATCGGTGCCGCTACTGGTGGCAATACAGGTATGAGCACCATAAAATAATCTTAATGTCTCTTCTACTTTTCCAATATAGGGGCCACTGGTAAAAAATCCGCTTTCAATTACAACTGAAATGATGTCCTGTACTTCTGAGCGTTCAGAATGGGAATTCAGTCTTGGAAGTGGCAGAAATTCGACTGAACCAGAATCATCATATTCACTCTCGTTGTTGATACGGTGATATATATCTTTAAATTTTTCCTGTAGTTCATTTTCTGTTGATGCGCTGAAGATCATTTCATTCAAAATACTGACATCTTTCATAAAGACCTCCATTTTATGTCGGGGAAAAATAAAGCACAGATAAACCATATTTTCACATTTGATTTACAAATTGGTGATATCAGTCACAAATAACTTACAGGTCCGGTAATATCGGTCTGTTAGTGATATTTACTGAAAATGATGGAAAGATATTGATAACGTGGTTGCCATAACCAATGCTTCAGGGAAGCCGATATGGTTAATGTCATTACAATCGTCGCCACAGTTGCCTGTGTATCCGGATATTTGAAATGGATCTTCCAGAAGCGGACTCGGGTAGTATCTTCATGGTTTGGCTTTCAGCAGATCTGTGACTCTGCTATTTATTGATGAATATGACCTTTACAATTCCAGTTATTGTTCTGATTGCAATAATCACTTCATCACAATAATCCACCATTTTTTGTGATTATCTGGCAATAATTTTCTTTTCTGCTCCAGAGATCCGAAAACCCCTGGTTACGGATCTTCTTCTCCCCCCACACAACGCACCTCCCGTCAGCACAACATGTGGTGCCGGATTCAGCTGCTGATGACACTATATGTTGTGTCTTATCCCTGACCTGTGATGCGTCACGCAGGGGCGGAAAACAGCGATATGATTATTTCCTCAGCGTGGTACACTTCCGGAAAGTTGTGATATTCCGGAAAGTCGGATCTGACGGAAACGGCTCTCCGGTAATTTAACGGCGTGGTTATATGGATGCTTGTTATCATGGTGATGATTATAACGGCATGATGTTATCAGACGGCGTGACGGTAAGGGCAGTGATGATGGATGACGTTATCGCATGACCGTCCCTGCCCGGAAAAGAAAAAAGGAGTCACCCATGTTTTTTATTGAGAATGAAGGTCAGGCTGTCGCCGGAACGGATTACTGGCAGTCTGTACAGGCGCAGGCCGGATATGTCTACCTCAGCTGGAATGCCGGCGCAGCCAGGCTGCTTGTCCCGGATGCGGCAAAACATTTACTCAGGGAGATGCGGGGGGCTGAGTACGTCATCATCAGTAAGGGAGCACTGCATGGCCGCGATGCGCTGGAACTGGTATTTGAAGACGGCAGCGATGCGCCGTTTGTGATCCACATGCTGAGTGAGCAGTGCGATCGCCTGCTCCCCGAAAACAACCAGGGCGGGGGTTTTGTTGTCACCGTCCGGACGCGTGGCGGTAACCAGCTCCGTTATCCGGGAAAATACCGTGTTGTGGAAAACCTGCCCGACGTTTCCCCGTGGAGTGAACACTGATATGCAGCACCTGCCGGCACCGATCCACCATGCCCGGGATGCCGCTCAGCTTCCTGTTGCCATCGATTATCCGGCAGCGCTGGCACTCCGCCAGATGTCGATGGTTCATGATGAACTGCCCAAATACCTGCTGGCCCCTGAAGTGAGCGCCCTGCTCCATTACGTCCCGGATCTGCGCCGCAAGATGCTGCTGGCCACACTGTGGAACACCGGTGCGCGCATTAATGAAGCACTGGCGCTGACGCGGGGGGATTTTTCGCTCACGCCTCCGTATCCGTTTGTGCAGCTTGCGACCCTGAAACAACGGACGGAAAAAGCCGCCAGGACGGCAGGAAGAATGCCCGCCGGTCAGCAGACTCACCGGCTGGTTCCGCTCTCCGACGCCTGGTACGTCAGCCAGCTGCAGACGATGGTGGCCACACTGAAAATCCCCATGGAACGGCGTAATAAACGAACAGGCAGGACAGAGAAAGCGCGGATATGGGAAGTGACGGACAGAACGGTCAGGACCTGGATTGGGGAGGCGGTTGCCGCCGCTGCCGCTGACGGTGTGACGTTCTCTGTCCCGGTCACGCCACATACGTTCCGCCATTCCTATGCGATGCATATGCTGTATGCCGGTATACCGCTGAAGGTCCTGCAGAGCCTGATGGGGCATAAGTCCATCAGCTCAACGGAGGTCTACACGAAGGTGTTTGCGCTGGATGTGGCTGCACGGCACCGGGTGCAGTTTGCGATGCCGGAATCTGATGCGGTTGTGATGCTGAAACAATTATCCTGAGAAAATGCTCTGGCCAGTATATGGGAAATACCCCAGGTTTTCCCGTTGGATGGGAAACAGGCATGATTAGGATGAGTCGCCAGACTGAACCGCCCCGGGAATCCTGGAGACTAAACTCGTTGAGAGAGAGGTAAACAGAATCTATGTATCGTTCCGGTGAACTCGCATTGCCGCCAGACATCATAGTTGCCATTCTGCACTTTCCCTGTATCTGAGCTGTCTCTTATACACAAGTCCCCTCCCGGGGATTTGTGATGTCTGTCAGTCTGCTTTAGTGGGGACTCTTTCCATCCGGTACTTTCCTTCCTCCCCGGTAGCCATTTTTTGAACTTTTTCTTCACCCGCTGATCTTCTCTTATATTTCATTTTTTTCGGGTCTGTTATGGTACTTTCTGATTGTTATTCATAGGATAACGAGCAGTTGTAAGCGCCCTTTTTAGAGCGTAGTGTAAGCTGGGGTTTACGCTACGCTCTAAAAAGGGTGCTTACTCTGAAACGGTGCGGGGAATTAATACAAGGGCATTGAGATCTGCCCGGGATGATACCGCCAGAACCCATTGCCCAGACTATGGGAAACACACCAAGTTTTCCCTGGAATGGAAAACAGGCCTGGTTAGTGTGTGTCGCTGGGCTGGTATGGGAAATAGCCCAGGTTCATTATTATGGGAAACAAACCTGGTTAGTTTTTCGAATCAACAATGGTGAAGACTAACCTGCCATCTTCATTCTGTGTCATTGCGGCTTTAAGTGGTGTATTTGCGTTTATCTTTTTCAGTGCCGGATTTATAAACGTTCTCTTCATTTCAGCGAAGTTTGATCTTTGCGATTCAGGAAGCATGAATCGCTCTGACAGCCATTCCTGAGTAGTAACCCATACTCCGCTGGAACGGTACTGGCACAGGCTTTCATACAGTCGAATGACCCTAACACTGTTTATTTTTCCGCAGTCATAGAGTGAATACGTGGTGAACTGGCTGGTCAGTCCCATCAGATAGGGCATGACTTTGTAATTAAATTCAATTTGCCATTTTCCGCGCCCTTTTTTTAGCCCAGCCTCAGCCAGCCAGGGCCGTTTGATCTCGTCAAACTCTCCGTCTTTGGGATAAAACACAACACTACTTTCAGCCAGTGCAGTGACGCCCTTTTTAACATCAGATGACGCTGTATCAACAGACACTTTGAAATACTTTTGATAATCAGCAACAAGAACTGTGAATACTGGCGATACCGAATCAGGATCATCTTTCAGTGGATAGCACTGAATAAGGCATAACCATAGCACCCTCTTGGCTTGCAACGGCAAGTAGTAAGCTGCTTCTGTCAGTTCATTGGATTGACTAATGTTGACTGATTTTTTCGCGGTACTTATTGTCATTGTCATTATCGTATGGGTTGTTTTTAACTCGCCCATATTGTCATGCAAAAGCCCATCCAACAAGGGAAATTAACGTGTTATCCACAGTCATAAAACACGAATTTAAACCAGGGGCGTTTCCCATAGCAATACGAGGTGTTTCCCATACCAACTCGTGGCATTTCCCATAAAAATTCGGGCTGTTACCCATATTAATCCGTGGTATTTCCCAGCATAACCCTGGGTGATTCCCATAAAGGAGGCCTGAAAGGCAGACATGACGCGGTCTCTGGGCATCCTAAAATGGACAAAAAGGAGAAAACTTTTAAAAAGGAATAAAAATAGCTTAAAAAACAGTCTGTGAGTATGTGGAAAAGTTGATCTGAACTGTCAGAGAAAACTTTGGGTGTTTCCCACAATATCCTTTAAATCAGGTGCGTACGAGCATTATGTGACTATAGTGCCGTTGCGCTTCCTCGCCAGTTCGCTCGCGATGCTCGGTCTCAAGGCTGCGGCGAGCACTACCTATTCCTTTTGGTGATAAATATAATGTCACGTACATTAATTTAATGTCGTGGTTATAAATGTTGTACGTTTTGTTATATTGTGTACAATGTGATTAAGCTTTACACATATTTGACGCGCAAGGAATCCATCTTTAGGGGAAGGGGAAAACAATGAGACGTGATTACGGTAGTGTTGGCACCATAGCTCTCAGAGCAAGTGCCTTACTTCAGGCTATGAGCAGGGATATTGAGGCTCAGAGAAAAGAATTTAATCTGACTCAATATCATCAGACATATACCAGAAATGCTGTGGCAAAACTGCCTAAGTTAAGCCGTCGCATCGTTGAACTTGCTGTAAAAGAGATGGAGGACAGCGGTTACGAATTCAATAAAAAGCAGGTTGGTAACGTAGAGCAATACGCTCTCACTATTCAGAACGTTATCGACATTTACGCCCACCGTCAAATACCTAAGTACCGCGATATTCACAAAGAACCATACGTGATTTTTGTCGTCAATCTTAAAGGCGGTGTATCAAAAACAGTCACGACAGTCACTCTCGCACATGCATTACGAGTACATCCGGACTTGCTTCGTCATGATCTCCGCATCCTGGTTATTGACCTTGATCCGCAGGCATCCAGTACTATGTTTCTTGATCACACTCATAGCATTGGTACTGTTCTTGAAACAGCAGCCCAGGCAATGCTGAATGATCTCGATGCAGAAACGTTGAGAGAAGCTGTAATTCGCCCAACTATTATCCCAGGCGTCGATATCATCCCTGCGTCGATCGACGACGGCTTTGTTGCCAGCCAGTGGGAGTCATTAGTTACAGAACATTTACCAGGTCTGAAACCTTCTGAGGTGCTCAAAAAAACAATTATTGACCGTATCGCAGGTGATTATGATTTTGTCTTTATTGATACAGGCCCTCACCTTGATCCGTTCCTCCTGAATGGACTGGCCGCGAGCGATTTGCTCTTGACCCCTACTCCACCGGCACAGGTTGATTTTCACTCCACGTTGAAATACCTGACACGTTTACCGGAGATGCTGGAACGCCTTGAAGAAGAAGGTGTGGAACCCAGGCTCAGCGCCAGTATTGGGTTTATGTCAAAAATGACCGGCAAACGTGACCACGAGACGTCACATAGTCTGGCGCGTGAAGTGTACGCAAGTAACATTCTTGATGCGTCACTGCCGCGACTTGACGGATTCGAACGGTGTGGTGAGTCGTTTGACACCATTATTAGTGCAAACCCCGTTTCCTACCCTGGAAGTGCTGAAGCACTGAAAAAAGCCCGAACTGAAGCTGAACGATTTACTAAGGCTGTTTTTGATCGAATTGAATATATCCGTGGAGCATCAAAATGAGGAAAGTTTTAGCTCGTGGCCGAGTTCTTGGCAACAGCAATTCAGAATTTGCGCGAATGCTTGAAAGCGATGGCGATGTGAAAACCTTTACTCTCAAATCTGGTAAACAGGCCAAATTTGTGAAAACGGTTGTGCTAAGCGGTGAGATCGAATCGAAGACATTTGTTGATTCATCTGTTAATGGTCGCGACCAGGCAATGTTATCCCCTGAGTCAGTCAGTGACATTTCCCGTACCATAAAACTGCAGCAGTTTTTCCCCGCTATTGGGAGAGAGGTCAACGGGCGAATTGAGATCCTGGACGGCACACGTCGCCGGGCAGCCTGCATTTATAACAATGTTAAATTCGAAATACTTGTTACAAAGGACGATATTGAACTGTCAGATGCACGACAACTGGCAAAAGACATACAAACCGCACGTGAGCATAGCTTGCGTGAGCTGGGAAAACGACTCGAAGTTACGTATGGAACCAGTATGACGAAGGAAGAGATTGCTCAGGCAGAAAATCTCTCTCCTGCGAAAGTGACTCGTGCGTTTCAGGCCGCAGCAGTGCCAGATGAAATGGTTGCAGTTTTCCCTGTGATAAATGATATTTCGTTGTCGGATTATCATTTTTTACTGAAACTAGCTGAAGAAGCAAACAACAAGCAAAGATCAGTAACAGAACTGATGGAAAAAGTTCAGCATCGGTTGAAGACCATGCCAGATTATCCGGCAATTGATAAAAGCAAAATTCTGGCTGTTATCAGAGCTGAGAGCAAATCGCTGATTGTTCGCCCGACCCGCACGGTTCAAACTGAGAAGCTGAGAGAATTTTCAGATCGCAACCAATTTGCAAGAAAGAAAATTGATTCAAAGAAACGACTTGTTGTTTATGAGTTTTCCCGCATTTCCGCTGAGGCACAGTCGGAGATAGATGAGGCAATAAAACGTATTCTGGAAAGACTTCCTGAGTCAAGTGAGTAAGCGACAAGGATGCCGGAGAGCATCCTTTTCTTATGTTTTTCACCATGCCTATTTCATGGTTACTTCTTTGATTATAAAAGAAAAATAATAATTCTTTCACACTGAAATCACCACTTTTTCTCAACTTCTACGTGACTCATAATTTCGCTACTGGTAGTTCAGACCAGCGAGTTGTATAGGCTGGTGAAAGCATCTCCCGTTTCATTTGCCATTCAGATGCAATCCCCCGGCCCGCAAACCACACTTTTCCGAGTCCTGAATGATTAATACCGTCCACAACTTTCATTAGCTGATTGCTGTTGCTTCGGAGCAGAGTATCATCGAACAGGTTCAACAGCGAAACCCCGTCAGGAGCGAAATCGTTCAGCATACAGCCTGCCTTTGCGTAACGGTGACCATCCACCCAGATCCTGTCCAGAGCTCTGACGGCAGCGGCAATGATGTCCTGTGTATCCTGCGTGGGGATGAGCAGTTTTTCACTGGCCAGATTACCGTAGTAGGGCTCATTTACGGCGAACGGCGATGTTTTCACAAACACGGCAATATGCCTGCAGAACTGACGCTCGCCGCGCAGCTTTTCAGCTGCACGCTCAGCGTACTGACAAACTGCCTGTCGCATGGCTTCATAAGTTGTGACACGTTCCCCAAAGCTCCTGCTGCAGACTATCTGCTGTTTGGGGGGCGGTGCTTCCTCCAGTGAAATACAGCTTTCTCCGGTGAGTTCCCGGACCGTTCTCTCCAGAACCACATTGAAGTTTTTCCTGATAAATACAGGGTTCGCGCGCGCCAGCTGCAGTGCAGTTGTTATCCCCATTGTGTTCAGCTTCTTTGAGATCCTGCGGCCTCCCCCCAGATTTCCTCCACCGGCTGCAGTGACAGCAGTTTTTCCGTACGGCGGATATTGCCTGGCGTTAACGCCAGCACGCCACCAAACTGTGGCCACTCTTTGGAAGCCCACTGTGCTGACTTTGCCAGCGTTTTGGTTGGCCCCATTCCGACACCGATAGTCAGGCCAGTCCCGTTCCTGACGTGTTCACGCAGCTGCCGGCCGAAATCCTCGAAATCGATGCAGCTGCCAATACCCCGCACGTCGAGAAACATCTCATCAATACTGTACTGCTCCACGCCCGGCACCAGCTCCTCGAGATGAGACATAACCCTGTTCGACATCGATGCGTATAGCGCGTAATTACTGGAGAAGGCGATGACCGGCTCCGGAAATTTCACCGACTTCAGCTGAAACCACGGTACTCCCATTTTTATGCCCAGCCGCTTCGCTTCTATGTTATTTGGAATTGACTATATTTCATACAACACATTCTGTTATCGAAAAGGGGGATGCTGTGCACAAGAAACTGCTGGATGCGCTGCCTTTCCTGTCGGCCGATCCTTCAGCTTGCCGGTGGGTGTGCCTGCAGGAGGACCTGCTGTGTGCTCCAAACACCATTGATGCCTATGCCCGTGGCGTCAATGACTGGCTCGCTTTCTGTCACTCTGTTGCCCTGACGGCTGCTGTCGCTGGACGTGATACGGTCGCACTCTATGTCCGCAGCCTGCATACCGGTCGCCAGCTGGCAGCTGCCACTATCCGCCACCGGCTGACGGTGGTACGACTGTACAACGATTGGCTTTGTGAGGAGGGGATACGGGAGAGAAATCCTGTCAGACGAGGTGTCTGGAAAAACGGAGGGAAAGGAAAAGCTGGTATAGTGCCGTTGCAGCGGCGGCTACCGTGGATCCCGGATGATGCGGAGTGGTTACGCTTTCTTGAGGTAGCCGGACAAGCTGATATCCGTACTCGTTTTATGCTGGCACTGGCCTACGACTGCGGATTACGCAGAGAAGAACTTTGCACAGTAGCTACCGGAGATATTGACCCTTCTCAACGCTTGCTCACTGTGCGCGCTGAGCATACCAAAAACCGCTTTGGTCGGGTTGTGCCCTATTCTCCTGTGACGGGGGAACTCTACACAGCATGGCTCACTGAACGTCGTATGCTAAGCTCATCTCGCGGTCCGTTGTTTCTCTCACGCTCTCCGCGTAATCGGGCAGAACCTATTAGCAACTGGACTTGGTCAAAAGTAGTTCGCGGTTTAGCTATTAAGGCTGATCTTCCACTCATCAGCACCCACACATTCCGACATCTTTGTCTGACAGAACTGGCACGCGTGGGGTGGGACATCCACGAAATTGCTGCATTCGCTGGCCACCGTCGTATCCAGTCAACTCTGCTCTATATTCATCTCAGCGCACGTGATCTGAGTAGTCGTTTCAATTACACGGTCGCATCCTTGCATACTTGCCGCCTTACTGTACTACAACAGCAGGATCCTTCTCCATGATGCAATCTGAACATACAGCGCCTTGTCCGACAACATCACTCAGTCTTCCTGCCCTACTTTGGGATACCCGACCGGAGATCTCTGAAAGCGAGCTTGCGGCACTGGATACATTGGTCGACCACTTCCAGCAAGGAGGTAAAAACTGGTCACCTGATATACAAAAACGGCTTTCCCGCCTTCTTTTACCACTACGCGACACGCTAACAAAAATGCATGCGGCCAAGGCCCCCTACAATTCATCTATTCACGATATAGTCCTGGAGATGCAGCGCATCCGGAAAACATACTGGGCCTGGACACAAGAAGAGTGGTTAGAAGTTATTTGCAACAGCGAAGGGGAATTTTGTCGACGGTTTGGAGCCAGAGGCAACTGTCGGCAATATGTTATAGCGTTAGCATGGTTGCTATGTGGGTTTGAGCGGCTGGAACACTGTGGCATATTCTATCAATATCGGCTCTGTCTTAAGGTTTTTGGCCGACAGAGCACCGATTTTGCCGTCAGCCAGCTTGACAATATGATGCAGGTGTCAACGACGGATGAAAAGTGGTTCTTCCGCAACTTGGGTGGAAGAAAATGGATGAAACTTTCTGGTGAACAAAGATCTAAGCTGTTTTAAGTCATGGGCAACTCAATGCACTCTCTTAAGACACTTCTACAGTTACCTTGCGGATGGCGATGCAGTCGACAAATTATTAGCTCTGACGGTATAACCCTCCATCTCCACGGAAAACGCAAAACAGCACAATGTCCTGAATGCTTTAAGCGTAGCGACTCTGTTCTGTAGATTCAATTGGTCAACGCAACAGTTATGTGAAAACATGGGGTTGCGGAGGTTTTTTGAATGAGACGAACATTTACAGCAGAGGAAAAAGCCTCTGTTTTTGAACTATGGAAGAACGGAACAGGCTTCAGTGAAATAGCGAATATCCTGGGTTCAAAACCCGGAACGATCTTCACTATGTTAAGGGATACTGGCGGCATAAAACCCCATGAGCGTAAGCGGGCTGTAGCTCACCTGACACTGTCTGAGCGCGAGGAGATACGAGCTGGTTTGTCAGCCAAAATGAGCATTCGTGCGATAGCTACTGCGCTGAATCGCAGTCCTTCGACGATCTCACGTGAAGTTCAGCGTAATCGGGGCAGACGCTATTACAAAGCTGTTGATGCTAATAACCGAGCCAACAGAATGGCGAAAAGGCCAAAACCGTGCTTACTGGATCAAAATTTACCATTGCGAAAGCTTGTTCTGGAAAAGCTGGAGATGAAATGGTCTCCAGAGCAAATATCAGGATGGTTAAGGCGAACAAAACCACGTCAAAAAACGCTGCGAATATCACCTGAGACAATTTATAAAACGCTGTACTTTCGTAGCCGTGAAGCGCTACACCACCTGAATATACAGCATCTGCGACGGTCGCATAGCCTTCGCCATGGCAGGCGTCATACCCGCAAAGGCGAAAGAGGTACGATTAACATAGTGAACGGAACACCAATTCACGAACGTTCCCGAAATATCGATAACAGACGCTCTCTGGGGCATTGGGAGGGCGATTTAGTCTCAGGTACAAAAAACTCTCATATAGCCACACTTGTAGACCGAAAATCACGTTATACGATCATCCTTAGACTCAGGGGCAAAGATTCTGTCTCAGTAAATCAGGCTCTTACCGACAAATTCCTGAGTTTACCGTCAGAACTCAGAAAATCACTGACATGGGACAGAGGAATGGAACTGGCCAGACATCTAGAATTTACTGTCAGCACCGGCGTTAAAGTTTACTTCTGCGATCCTCAGAGTCCTTGGCAGCGGGGAACAAATGAGAACACAAATGGGCTAATTCGGCAGTACTTTCCTAAAAAGACATGTCTTGCCCAATATACTCAACATGAACTAGATCTGGTTGCTGCTCAGCTAAACAACAGACCGAGAAAGACACTGAAGTTCAAAACACCGAAAGAGATAATTGAAAGGGGTGTTGCATTGACAGATTGAATCTACAGTGGCTTTTTTTAATATGTCCCGTTCGTCGGTAACCCGTTTCAGCTCTTTCTGGAGACGGCGGATCTCGGCCTGAGCATCTGACTGTTCTTTATTAGTGGAAGAATCCGGACCGTACTTCTTTATCCAGGCATAAAGGCTGTGGGTGGTGATATCGAGACGTGTTGCAACGCTGGCAACAGAATAACCGCGATCAACAACCTGTTTGACTGCTTCAGTTTTAAACTCTTCGGGATAACGCTTACCGCTCATGGGCACCTCTCTTTAAGCCATCTTAAATGACTCTGAGGTGTCTGTTAAACCCGTGGCGATTCAGATTGCTGTAATGATAATTATTTTCATTTATGTTCTCATGTGTCTATAATTATTGTCATCTTCATAAATTGTAAATATCAAACATTTTTGACCTTAATCATGTTTTTTGATAGATATTTTACGACTGAACATATCCGTCGTTTCCTCTGACTCGTGTCAGTCGGTCTCTGGTTGTATCCACGGACCGCACTCTTGACATAAGAGTGCGGTCCGTGGAAAACGGAGTTGAAAAAATGGTGTCTGAAAGAAGGTACCATCATTGTGATGACAAATACTTTGGCGTGGATAATGTAATTAATTGCTGAAATTAACCGTATATGCGGTAAGACTCATATCAGTATCAGGTCCGGTTAATTGCTGATACTAATATAAACTTTTTACAAAAGGATGAATGCAGAAGGTTACTCTAATGGCCAGAGTGATGACAATGATGGTCAGACGTTGACCTGCAGAAACTGCATTTTAATTGGTCTATAAAGTCTGCAAGAGGAATCAGGGTCAGATCAGTGAGTCTTATCGCGGCCCGAAGCTATGACTGAAAGAAGGCTGGATACAGAATTGCAACAATTTGGCAATGTCAGAACACAGAAGCTTTGCAAGCAGGTGAAAGGTTATGTCTAGCAAAAGGAGTATATCAGAATATATCTACTGATGTACAAAACACAACAATAGCTTCATGATATATAAATACGTGATGACGAGTGGTACTCCGCATGGTTATTTAACTTCTCAGCACCACTAATGATCCTGAGCAACTTCGTATTTGGGCCATTGCCATGGAGTAGAAAGCTGTGTCTGAGAATGCAGAATTTGAGAAAAGAATTCGCTTTCTTGGAGAGCTTCTGAAAATGGCACGCTAACAACGTTTTGTTAAAAAATGTGAATCACTTGCCGGGGCTGCATTTTCTATTCGAGGAGAATGTTGACGTAGATATTACAGAAATCTCAGCGCATCAGGATAAACTGCTACCTTAGGTCAACCACCAAAAGAAAATACAATACGTCCAGTTTGTATGCCTTTAATAACACATCTTCTAAATGTTGAAGAATTATCCCGCCTGCTGAAGAACGTTGCTCTGAGTGTGATAAACCTTTTTATTCTTGATGATGTCAGCGAGAAGATGGAATATATCCCCGACTGGGTCGTGGTTACCCGGTTAAACATCTGGTGGCGCTAATAAATCTGGCAAGTCACATTCTGTTGAATGCTGTGACAGTGCCTTACCGAGAGAGCGAAATTGTGGTGTTCTAGTGCATAGTCGCCACCATTCCGGATAATTCTATTGCGTTGTTTTACAAGTTCTTTTACAGCGCAGATCTGTCGCTGACGTTGAATCAATAGCCTGGATTTCAGAACACAATGCCCGTTTGCTGGTTGTTCCGGCAGTAGCATTAATTCATTATCTGAATGAAATGTGTCAATCCACAGAAACCGCTGTCAATGACGCATTTTGTCGGACGTTAACACGAGAAAGTCTGGCTATTCCGTAATGCCATCTTATTTCGTAATGGATTGAGAATGCTGGATTTTTAATTATATTACGCGCAGTATTAATCGCGTAAATGTTTTGCGGTCAGCAACGGTGGGGGATCCATTGTTCTGTTCAATGAATACCATCATACATTTGAATCAGGAGTCGGTATGATGATTTTGGTGACGGGGGGCGCACGGAGCGGGAAGAGTCGCCACGCAGAGGCGCTTATTGGGGACTCTTCACAGGTTCTGTATATCGCTACCTCGCAAATCCTTGATGACGAGATGGCTGCACGGATAGAACATCATCGGCAAGGCCGTCCGGCGCACTGGCGCACGGTGGAGCGTTGGCAACATCTTGATGAATTAATTCATGCAGACATTAACCCGCATGAAGCTGTGTTGCTGGAATGCGTTACCACAATGGTGACTAATCTGTTGTTTGATTATGGCGGCGATAAAGACCCTGATGAATGGGATTATCAGGCGATGGAACAGGCGATTAATGCTGAGATTCAGTCGTTGATTGCTGCCTGCCAACGTTGCCCCGCAAAGGTTGTATTAGTGACTAACGAAGTGGGAATGGGGATTGTGCCGGAGAGTCGTCTGGCACGACATTTTCGTGATATTGCCGGGCGGGTAAATCAGCAGCTGGCCGCTGCGGCAAATGAAATATGGCTGGTGGTTTCGGGTATTGGAGTAAAAATCAAATGAGTAAATTATTTTGGGCGATGCTCTCATTTATTACGCGTCTGCCTGTACCGCGTCGCTGGTCCCAGGGACTGGATTTCGAGCATTATTCTCGCGGTATTATTACTTTTCCTTTAATTGGATTATTGCTTGGCGCGATTAGCGGGCTGGTCTTCATGGTGCTGCAGGCATGGTGTGGCGTACCACTGGCGGCACTGTTTAGCGTACTTGTGCTGGCGCTGATGACCGGGGGATTCCATCTGGACGGCCTCGCCGATACCTGTGATGGCGTATTTTCTGCACGTAGCCGCGATCGCATGTTGGAAATCATGCGTGATAGCCGTTTAGGCACCCATGGCGGTCTGGCATTGATTTTTGTTGTACTGGCAAAGATTCTGGTATTAAGCGAGTTGGCTCTGCGTGGCGAACCGATCCTTGCATCGCTGGCGGCAGCATGTGCGGTCAGCCGCGGGACTGCCGCATTATTGATGTATCGTCATCGTTATGCCCGGGAAGAAGGGCTTGGCAATGTGTTCATTGGCAAAATTGATGGGCGACAAACCTGCGTCACACTCGGCTTAGCCGCTATTTTTGCTGCCGTATTATTGCCGGGTATGCATGGTGTGGCTGCTATGGTGGTGACGATGGTGGCGATTTTCATCCTCGGTCAGCTTCTCAAACGTACGCTGGGCGGGCAAACCGGCGATACGCTGGGAGCTGCTATAGAGCTTGGTGAACTGGTCTTCCTGCTGGCACTGCTATAAAGAGACGTGACATGCAAACACTTGCCGATTTACTGAATACGATCCCTGCTATCGATCCTGCCGCTATGTCGCGTGCACAACGGCATATTGACGGGTTACTCAAACCTGTTGGTAGCCTGGGAAGGCTGGAGGCGCTTGCCATACAACTGGCGGGAATGCCGGGGTTGAATGGCATACCGCATGTGGGCAAAAAAGCGGTACTGGTTATGTGTGCCGATCACGGCGTCTGGGAGGAAGGGGTCGCTATTTCCCCAAAAGAAGTGACAGCCATTCAGGCTGAAAATATGACCCGCGGAACAACCGGCGTGTGTGTGCTGGCAGCACAAGCGGGCGCTAACGTCCACGTAGTTGATGTTGGTATTGATAGTGCTGAGCCTATCCCCGGGCTTATCAACATGCGTGTCGCACGAGGTAGCGGCAATATTGCTTCAGCTCCGGCAATGAGTCGCCGTCAGGCTGAAAAGTTGCTTTTGGACGTCATATGTTATACGCGGGAGCTGGCAAAAAACGGTGTCACGCTGTTTGGTGTAGGTGAACTGGGGATGGCAAACACGACACCGGCAGCGGCAATAGTCAGCACAATCACTGGCCGGGATCCTGAAGAAGTGGTTGGGATTGGCGCAAACCTGCCGACAGATAAACTGGCTAATAAAATTGATGTTGTGCGCCGGGCGATTACGTTGAATCAACCAAATCCGCAGGATGGCGTTGATGTTCTGGCAAAAGTGGGGGGATTTGATTTGGTCGGAATGGCTGGCGTGATGTTAGGCGCTGCTTCCTGCGGTTTACCCGTGTTGCTGGATGGATTTCTTTCTTATGCTGCTGCGCTCGCAGCCTGCCAGATGTCTCCTGCAATCAAACCGTATCTCATTCCTTCTCACCTGTCGGCAGAAAAAGGGGCGCGTATAGCGCTGTCGCATTTGGGGCTGGAGCCTTATCTCAATATGGAGATGCGTTTAGGTGAGGGGAGTGGCGCAGCTCTGGCGATGCCCATCATCGAAGCTGCCTGTGCGATATATAACAACATGGGCGAACTTGCTGCCAGTAATATTGTTCTACCGGGGAATACGACTTCTGATTTGAACAGTTAAAAACGAAAAGTCTGATAAAAGCTATACTTAACGGATAGCTTTCGCGACATAGGAAAGGGACATGATGCGTCGTGTAAATATTCTTTGCTCATTTGCTCTGCTTTTTGCCAGCCATACTAGCCTGGCGGTAACTTATCCATTACCTCCAGAGGGTAGCCGTTTGGTGGGGCAGTCGCTTACTGTAACTGTTCCTGATCACAATACCCAGCCGCTGGAGACTTTTGCCGCACAATACGGGCAAGGGTTAAGTAACATGCTGGAAGCGAATCCGGGCGCTGATGTTTTCTTGCCGAAGTCTGGCTCGCAACTCACCATTCCGCAGCAACTGATTTTGCCCGCCACTGTTCGTAAAGGGATTGTGGTTAACGTCGCTGAGATGCGTCTTTATTACTACCCGCCAGACAGTAATACTGTGGAAGTCTTTCCTATTGGTATCGGCCAGGCTGGGCGAGAAACCCCGCGTAACTGGGTGACTACCGTTGAACGTAAACAAGAAGCTCCAACCTGGACGCCAACGCCGAACACTCGGCGCGAATATGCGAAACGAGGGGAGAGTTTGCCCGCATTTGTTCCTGCGGGGCCCGATAATCCCATGGGGCTGTACGCGATTTATATTGGCAGGTTGTATGCCATCCACGGTACCAATGCCAATTTTGGTATTGGACTTCGGGTAAGTCAGGGCTGTATTCGTCTGCGCAATGACGATATCAAATATCTGTTTGATAATGTTCCTGTTGGAACGCGTGTGCAAATTATCGACCAGCCAGTAAAATACACCACTGAACCAGATGGCTCGAACTGGCTGGAAGTTCATGAGCCGCTGTCGCGCAATCGTGCAGAATATGAGTCTGACCGAAAAGTGCCATTGCCGGTAACCCCATCTTTGCGGGCGTTTATCAACGGGCAAGAAGTTGATGTGAATCGCGCAAATGCTGCGTTGCAACGTCGATCGGGAATGCCTGTGCAAATTAGTTCTGGTTCAAGACAGATGTTTTAAGAGCGTTGGTAATTAGAAAGCAAAAAGCCTGCTAGAAAGCAGGCTTTTTTGAATTTGGCTCCTCTGACTGGACTCGAACCAGTGACATACGGATTAACAGTCCGCCGTTCTACCGACTGAACTACAGAGGAATCGTGTGAACGGGGCGCATATTAATGGCAGTGCATGGTGATGTCAAAGGGTGAAATGCATTTTTTTGTTTGTTTGCTGCCAATTTCAACAAAGTGATGAGATTTCAATCTTATTGGTAATGAACCATCGTGGTGCATACCCTCCTTTTATAGGGCAGGGGAACGCGACTGCTGGTGAAAAGAGCCAATGACGAATCTATCATAATCTCTTATTTGACAGTTGGTTAGCTTGTACATCAACGCCAAAATAAAACTGGCAAGCATCTTGCAGTCTGGTTGTAAGTAATGGCGGCACTTGGGCCGATTCTCAAAAACCGGAGGCAACATGAACTTCAGACGCCTGAAATACTTCGTAAAAATTGTAGATATTGGTAGCCTGACTCAGGCTGCTGAAGTATTGCATATCGCACAACCAGCGCTCAGCCAGCAGGTTGCCACACTGGAAGGTGAGTTAAATCAACAACTTTTGATTCGCACAAAACGGGGCGTTACGCCAACAGACGCCGGAAAAATTCTCTATACCCATGCGCGGGCCATTTTACGTCAGTGTGAGCAGGCCCAACTGGCGGTGCATAACGTTGGTCAGGCATTATCGGGGCAAGTCTCGATTGGCTTTGCGCCAGGAACCGCTGCGTCATCTATCACCATGCCCTTATTACAGGCGGTTCGCGCTGAATTCCCGGAGATCGTTATCTATCTTCATGAAAATAGCGGTGCAGTGCTTAACGAAAAACTGATAAATCACCAACTCGATATGGCGGTGATTTATGAGCATTCCCCTGTGGCTGGGGTATCCAGTCAGGCTTTGCTGAAAGAAGATCTTTTCCTGGTAGGAACTCAAGATTGCCCGGGGCAAAGCGTTGATGTTAATGCTATTGCGCAAATGAACCTCTTTCTCCCCAGTGATTACAGTGCTGTTAGACTTCGTGTTGATGAGGCTTTTTCCCTACGGCGGCTCACGGCAAAAGTCATTGGTGAAATTGAGTCTATTGCCACGCTTACCGCAGCGATTGCCAGCGGCATGGGCGTTGCAGTATTACCCGAATCGGCCGCGCGTTCGTTATGTGGCGCAGTAAATGGGTGGATGTCACGCATTACCACGCCTTCCATGAGTCTCTCTTTGTCATTAAATTTACCCGCCAGAGCGAACTTATCGCCACAGGCACAGGCAGTGAAAGAGTTGTTAATGTCAGTGATTAGTTCTCCAGTGATGGAAAAAAGGCAGTGGCAATTGGTGAGCTAAGCGTTATATCGGGATGGAATAAGATGCGGGTTTTTATTATTTGTTATGCCGGGCATTAGACTTTAACAATAACGGGAAATCTGAGCTGCCCGGAGTTTACCGTGAATTTCCAACAACTAAAGATAATCCGCGAGGCTGCACGTCAGGATTACAACCTGACAGAGGTTGCGAATATGCTTTTTACCTCACAGTCCGGCGTCAGCCGTCATATTCGGGAACTGGAGGATGAACTTGGCATCGAAATATTTGTTCGACGAGGTAAGCGACTGCTGGGCATGACTGAACCGGGCAAAGCATTACTGGTCATTGCAGAACGTATTCTGAATGAAGCCAGTAATGTTCGTCGGCTTGCAGACCTGTTTACCAACGATACGTCTGGCGTTCTCACTATTGCAACGACGCATACTCAGGCACGTTATAGCTTGCCTGAGGTCATTAAAGCTTTTCGCGAACTTTTCCCGGAGGTTCGGCTGGAGCTAATCCAGGGTACGCCACAGGAAATTGCGACGTTGTTGCAAAATGGCGAAGCTGATATTGGTATCGCCAGCGAGCGTTTGAGTAATGACCCGCAGCTCGTCGCCTTCCCGTGGTTTCGTTGGCACCATAGTTTGCTTGTTCCACACGATCATCCCTTGACGCAAATTACACCATTGACGCTGGAATCAATAGCGAAGTGGCCGTTAATCACTTACCGACAGGGGATTACGGGGCGCTCACGTATTGATGACGCATTTGCCCGCAAAGGTTTGCTGGCAGATATTGTATTAAGTGCGCAGGATTCTGATGTCATTAAAACCTATGTTGCTCTTGGGCTTGGGATCGGATTAGTTGCCGAACAATCCAGCGGTGAACAAGAGGAAAAGAATTTAATCCGCCTGGATACGCGGCATCTTTTCGATGCTAATACTGTCTGGTTGGGACTCAAGCGAGGACAACTTCAGCGTAACTATGTCTGGCGCTTTCTGGAACTTTGTAATGCAGGACTGTCAGTTGAGGATATCAAGCGCCAGGTGATGGAAAACAGTGAAGAGGAAATTGATTATCAGATATAGCAAAAGGCCCGCTATAAAAGCGGGCTTTTCAGAAATTTGGCTCCTCTGACTGGACTCGAACCAGTGACATACGGATTAACAGTCCGCCGTTCTACCGACTGAACTACAGAGGAATCGCTGTTGAGGCACATCTTAACGGCGAAAAATCTTTTGTCAAACCCGATTTTTAAATTTCCCAACTGTTTGCCGTTTCTATCAACAGTTTGTTGCATTTGCAGACAATTTGTTGGCGAAAATCTTTGCAGCTTTGCTGATTCTCCCTCATTATTTGAAATGTGGTTTCACTTTCTGCAATTAAGGTCGGCTTTGAATATCTCCTCTGCTTTACGCCAGGTTGTTCACGGCACTCGCTGGCACGCTAAACGCAAGAGCTACAAAGTGTTGTTCTGGCGCGAGATAACCCCGCTTGCTGTTCCTATCTTCATGGAGAATGCCTGTGTCCTGTTGATGGGGGTTCTGAGCACTTTTCTGGTCAGCTGGCTGGGAAAAGATGCGATGGCCGGCGTGGGATTGGCGGACAGCTTCAATATGGTCATTATGGCTTTTTTTGCTGCTATCGATCTTGGTACTACTGTCGTTGTGGCATTTAGTCTCGGTAAGCGGGATCGACGACGAGCGAGGGTGGCGACGCGGCAGTCATTGGTGATCATGACGTTGTTTGCCGTACTGTTGGCAACGCTTATTCATCATTTTGGCGAACAAATTATTGATTTCGTCGCGGGTGATGCCACGACAGAAGTTAAAGCACTGGCGTTGACTTATCTGGAGCTGACGGTACTCAGTTATCCAGCAGTTGCCATCACTTTGATTGGTAGCGGGGCACTTCGTGGTGCAGGGAATACGAAAATACCGCTACTGATTAACGGTAGCCTGAATATTCTTAATATTATTATTAGCGGCATATTGATTTACGGCCTTTTCTCCTGGCCGGGACTGGGATTTGTCGGGGCTGGGTTGGGTTTAACCATTTCTCGTTATATTGGCGCAGTTGCAATTTTGTGGGTGCTGGCGATTGGTTTTAATCCTGCGCTAAGGATTTCGTTAAAGAGCTATTTTAAACCGCTGAATTTTAGCATTATCTGGGAAGTCATGGGGATTGGTATTCCCGCTAGTGTCGAATCAGTGTTATTTACCAGTGGTCGGTTATTAACCCAAATGTTCGTTGCCGGGATGGGGACCAGTGTTATTGCCGGAAATTTTATCGCGTTTTCAATTGCGGCTCTTATCAACTTACCCGGAAGTGCGCTCGGCTCTGCTTCTACGATCATTACAGGCCGAAGGTTGGGGGTAGGGCAGATAGCGCAAGCAGAGATTCAGTTGCGGCATGTGTTCTGGCTGTCCACTCTTGGATTAACGGCCATCGCCTGGCTAACGGCTCCCTTTGCCGGGCTTATGGCATCGTTTTACACCCAGGATCCACAGGTTAAACATGTCGTTGTGATTCTGATTTGGCTAAATGCTTTATTTATGCCTATTTGGTCCGCCTCATGGGTGCTACCCGCTGGATTTAAAGGTGCTCGTGATGCCCGTTACGCCATGTGGGTTTCGATGTTGAGCATGTGGGGTTGTCGGGTTGTAGTCGGTTATGTGCTGGGAATCATGCTTGGCTGGGGTGTGGTTGGTGTCTGGATGGGAATGTTTGCCGACTGGGCTGTGCGGGCCGTGCTGTTTTACTGGCGAATGGTTACTGGACGTTGGCTATGGAAATACCCTCGACCCGAGCCGCAAAAGTGTGAAAAAAAGCCAGTTGTGTCGGAATAAACGACAAAATGCAGATTATTTCAGCAAACGATTTCAAATTTAAAAAACAGGCTTTGACATTGTGGGTGGGCATCGCTAATATTCGCCTCGTTCTCACGATTCCTCTGTAGTTCAGTCGGTAGAACGGCGGACTGTTAATCCGTATGTCACTGGTTCGAGTCCAGTCAGAGGAGCCAAATTTTAGTTTTGAGACATCTCTATGAGTCTCAAAACAGTTAAAAAATAAAAGTTATTTTTACCCGGTTACCTTGTAAAAAAGTGACCGGGTTTTTTGATTTCTGTGTTTCGTGCGCTTAATCGAGTCTCACGCTTCAGTGAGCAAGTTGCCCCCCAACAGACATCACGATTCGCAAGGTCAAAAACTCTGTTCCATGAAGTACCGTACAAAGATAAAGAGAAAAATGCCTTATGCGGGATGTCGCTATCGCGTCTTTATCGGGAAACTATGCGTAATTGCCACTTTGCCTTCTGTAATCAGAAAAAGAAGAACTGGAATTTTAATAAATATTATTTCTCTGGGAACGGGGATTTTTTATAATCAATATGACGAGTTGAGCATTATATTTTTTATAAGGGTTATATGAGATTAAAGAAATCTGCCGTAAAGACAGATTTCTTTAAAATATAATTAGAGATTTGCGACGTTATGATAAACTTTTTGTACATCGTCGTCATCTTCAAGGGCATCAACAAGCCCTTCAAAGATTTCTAAATCTTCTGGGGAAAGCTCAACTTCAGATTGCGCAATCATTTCTAATTCTGTTGTTGAGAACTCAGTGATTCCAGCTGCTTTTAGAGTCGCGATTCCTTTATGAAGGTCAGTAGGTTCGGTATAAATAACAATGTTACCTTCTTCTTCAGTCACATCACGAACATCAACTTCAGCTTCAAGCAAAATTTCAAAAATATGGTCAGGGTCTGTTCCTTTAAATACAATCACACCCGTATTGTCAAACATATAGCTGACAGAACCTGCCGCTCCGATATTGCCGCCTTTTTTATTGAAAATTGTGCGAACGTTAGCAATCGTACGGTTAACATTTGAAGTCAATGTCTCGGCGATAATCATTGAGCCATTAGGACCAAAGCCTTCATAACGGCCCTGCACGAACGTTTCATCTCCGCCGCCTTTGGCTTTATCAATTGCTTTATCAATAACGTGCTTTGGAACTTGTGCCTGCTTTGCACGTTCAATAACGAATTTTAAAGATGTGTTTAATTCTGGATCGGGTTCACCTTGTTTAGCAGCAGCATAGATTTCTACACCGAATTTTGCATAAATTTTAGACGTTGCACCGTCTTTAGCCGTTTTTTTAGCAACAATATTGGCCCATTTACGTCCCACTGGAATGATCTCCTCGAAAATTTATTTACATTACTGGTAAATCGTTAACATGTGTTAAATCAGCATATTATATCATAACAGGAAAAATCTCGTCTATTAGAAATAAAAATATTCTAAAGCCATAATCTTATATTTAATTTTATAAAAACTTATAATGTTGGTGGGGTTTTTTATAATTGTGTTTTGAAAGCATACTTGCTTTTAATATGTGGAAATCATTAAGACGATAATAAAACTCGTATCCGCCCAAGGAAGCAAACAGCCCGCGTTTATTGCGGGCTATTTGCCAGATGTCTTACTTAATCCTTCACATCTATTTCTGATGAGAAGGTTCAGAACTTATTATCGGAACGGCGGCTCATTAAAGGTTCGTAATTTACGCGAATGCAGTCGGTCGCCTTCTGCGCGCAGCAAATCGATCGCCCGAATGCCAATTTGCAGGTGTTCGGAAATAGCGCCTTCATAAAAACGGTTAGCCTGGCCGGGAAGTTTAATCTCGCCATGCAACGGTTTATCTGAAACACACAGTAGTGTCCCGTATGGCACGCGGAAACGATATCCTTGCGCGGCAATGGTTGCACTTTCCATATCAATTGCTACGGCCCGGCTTAAGTTAAAACGAAGTGCAGAAGCTGAGTAACGTAATTCCCAGTTCCTGTCATCTGTGGTTACCACAGTACCTGTACGCAGCCGCTGTTTGACTTCCTCACCGGGCCTGCCGCTGACTAACTTGGTAGCGTCATAAAGCGCACGTTGCACTTCAGCAATGCTTGGAATAGGAATATCGGGCGGCAGAACCGCATCAAGAACGTGATCATCGCGTAAATAAGCATGTGCAAGTACATAATCGCCAATGGCCTGGCTTTCACGTAATCCGCCACAGTGACCAATCATCAACCAGACATCCGGGCGTAGCACTGCCAGATGATCGCAGATGGTTTTAGCATTGGACGGTCCCACGCCAATATTCACCAGAGTAATACCCTGACCATCGGCGGTAATTAAATGCCACGCGGGCATCTGGTGTTTTTTCCATGCAAGGTCGGAAATGGCTTCTTCTGGCGCTTCGGTTTCGGCAGTGATCCAGTTCCCGCCAGCACAAGAAAGGGCAATGTAGGGACTATCAGGATCGAGGATCTGGCTGCATCCCCAACGAACGAATTCATCCACATAACGTGTGTAGTTGGTAAACAAGACGAACGGCTGAAAATGTTCAACTGGCGTACCGGTATAATGGCGCAACCGTGCGAGGGAAAAATCAACCCGGCGAGCATCAAAATGCGATAACGGGGAGAATTCCGTTGGATGATAAATGCCGTCTGCAGTTTCATCGCCGATTTGCGCCAGTTCTGTTGTCGGGAAGTAGCGAGTTAAACCAGCGCTCATTGAGCGATCAAGTGTCAATTCAGAGCCATCAATGACATAAGGATAAGGGATTTCATGCTGCGAGGGTTGCACCGAGATATGCGCACCATAATCCTGATACAGCAACGTAAGTTGTTCATTGAGATACGAACGAAAGAGAGTAGGGCGAGTAATCGTGGTGGTGTAGCTGCCTGCGTGAGTAAAACGACCAAATGCGCGCGTTTTAGGGGGATTGGTTGTGCTACCATCCCAAGTTACGGTCAGTGATGGATAGACAAAAAGACCTTGTTTGCGGGCGTTTTCATCAGGTAATTCGCCACTTGTAATATAGTTGCCAATGGCGTTGCGTAAAGCAACTACAGATTGCTCATACAGCGCGTCGAGTTTATCCAGTGCCTGAGCTGGGGTCAGACCGGAGCCCTTATTATTCATGTGTGTCTCCTGTTCTATACAATTACCGCACATCCGATAGTATGTCACAGGAATGTGAAACAAAAGTGTAAGGCGAAGATCGGATGATCTTCGCCAGGCTATCAAGCGCGTTGATTGTCTTTCATCAACAAAGCGGTTATTGCGGAAATCAGGCATCCAGCCAGCAAATAAATGGCGACGCTATGCCAGTTCCCGGCAAAGTAAGTGATGAGTGCAGCGGCAATAAAAGGTGTAAATCCACCGCCAACCACACTGGCAACCTGATAACCGACTCCAGCGCCACTATAGCGATAACTGGCACCAAACATTTCGGTAAACATCGGTTGTTGCACACACACCACCATGTCATGCGCAATGTTTGCCAGCATTATGGAGAAGAAAACTATCCAGAAAATAGATTGTGCTTCAAGCGCCATAAAGAAAGGAAATGCGCTCAACATTCCGATTAACGCACCTGTGATATAAACCCTGCGGCGACCAAAACGATCGGCAAGCCAGGCAAAACAGGGAATTGTCAGGCAGCTTAATCCACCTACCAGCAAACCAATATTAAGGAAAAGTTCGCGCGGTAACCCCATATTCTGGGTTGAATAATTAAGTGCAAAGGCGGTAACGATGTACATCGTCAGCAACTCGCACAGTCGTAGCGCAATAATCTTCAGGAAAGCACCGGGATGTCGTAACAGAGCTTCGATAACCGGGATGCGTTTTTTCGCGGCCGCTTGATTATGTTGCTGTTGTTCAAATTCCGCGGACTCCTCCATGCCATTGCGCACCCACAATGCTCCCAGTACCAGTACGATGCTAAACAGGAAAGGAATGCGCCAGCCCCAGCTTAAAAACTGTACGTCAGTCGTCATCATACTGATCAATGAAACCAGTCCGGTTGAAAGCAGTAAACCTACTCCGTAGCCAACTTGTACACCGCTACTGTAAAAGGCTTTTTTATTTTTCGGCGCACTTTCAACGGAAAGCAACGCTGCGCCTCCCCATTCGCCGCCGACGGCAAATCCCTGAATGGCACGCAGTGTCACCAGCAAAATAGGTGCCCACCACCCAATGGTCGAGAATGAAGGAAGAATACCAATCAAGGCTGTCGCGATGCCCATCATCCAGACGGTCAGCATTAACATGTGCTTACGTCCCAGCCGGTCACCAAAGTGACCGAAAATGACACCGCCGAGCGGTCGGAAAAGGAAGCCGACACCAAAGGTGGCAAATGCGGCGAGCGTTCCCATCGCCGGGCTTACTTGCGGGAAAAACTCGCGATTAAACACCAGTGCGGCGGTAATGCCATAGAGTAAAAAATCATACCAGTCGACGACGGCACCAGCGAAACTGCCTAACGCAGCTCGTCGGGCGCGACTTAACGAAAGCGTCCCTTCATCGGGACGAGTGGAGATGAGCGTGGAGTCCATAATGATCCTGTTTGTACTGTCTTTTTATAATTAGTATGGAAAAGGTAACTCACATTGCCGTCGATCTATAAACGAACCTTATGAGACTACCTCGACAGAGCGCATCTGCAAATGATTTTATGGCTGATTAGCGGCAACATGAAAAATTCGATGGAAGATGAAAGCGCAGGAGTTGCTGGTGTTGTTTAAGGATTAAGCAGAGGGCCCACAGGTTCGAGATATGAAACATAAAAGTCCGCATATGCACAAAATTGCACCCTGATGATTCTGATAGACTGCATTGCATTATAACCAGTAGGGAGGCGAGGTTAGTTATGTTTTTAGTATCATTGTTGAGACGTATTGCATTTAGTTACTACGATTATAAAGCTTATAATTTTAATATTGAAAAAACAGACTTTGTTGTCATACATATTCCCGATCAGATTGGCGATGCTATGGCCATCTTTCCTGTTATTCGGGCGCTTGAATTGCATAAAATTAAGCATCTATTAATTGTTACGTCGACAATTAATTTAGAAGTCTTTAATGCGCTCAAACTTGAACAGACTAAATTAACATTAGTCACAATGACTATGCAGGATCACGCAACATTAAAAGAAATAAAAGATTTAGCGAAGAATATAACACTGCAATACGGTACGCCGGATCTTTGTATAGAGGCGATGCGTAAAAAGAACCTGAAAACGATGATATTTATCAGTCAGTTGAAAGCAAAAACGAATTTCCAGGTCGTCGGTTTAACCATGAAGTGCTATTCCCCTTTGTGTAAGAACGCGTCCCGGATGGATCAGAATCTCCGGACTCCTGTACCCATGACATGGGCATTTATGATGCGTGAGGCGGGTTTTCCGGCAGTCAGGTCAATATATGAATTGCCATTAAGCGATGATGTACTCGATGAGGTACGCGAGGAAATGCGATCGTTAGGATCTTACATTGCGCTCAATTTAGACGGTAGCTCGCAGGAACGTACATTTTCATTATCGATTGCAGAAAATCTAATAGCAAAAATTCAAAGTGAAACAGATATTCCAATAGTGATCGTTTATGGACCCAAAGGGGAAGATAAAGCCAGGGCATTAGTGGATTGTTATAATAATGTCTACCGTTTATCCTTATCACCCTCGATTAAACGTTCAGCAGCAATCATAAAAGATGCTTATATTGCAATAACTCCTGACACCTCAATATTACATATGGCAAGTGCCTATAATACCCCTGTTGTTGCAATTTATGCTGATTACAAAACGCGATGGCCCGCAATGGCCGATGTTTCGGAGTCAGTCGTCGTTGGGCAAAAAATTGACAATATAAGTCTGGATGAATTCGCAAAGGCATTAAAAAGTGTTTTGGCGAGAATTTGAGGCAGTACTTATGCATAGTAATGCCGATCTGTTATGAACGGTGGTGTCATCAATACTCTGAGGCTGGTCAATCATCACAGAAAACCAGCCTTTGGATCAAAGCAATACTCACCGAAAATGATCATAGTCACACCGAACGCGATTCAGGAGGAACTGTTTGGTAAATAGCACCACCGGATCTTGGGGGCGCTGTGATTATTACAGTATTGCTATCACCGTCATTTTTGAATGTCACTTTACCAGTAGCATCAACGCCTACCCAGGAGGCCGAGCTTGAAAACTGGATTTGCCCCTATATTTCCAGACACCTGTTATCACTTAACCCATTACTGGC
>ERZ857775.1130-NODE-1130-length-33610-cov-13.073998_pt1 | contig 33610 bp, 27 predicted proteins | sample MGYA00519698_ERZ857775 | MGnify/ENA primary metagenome ERZ857775 (study PRJEB31778, sample SAMEA3449363) | human gut metagenome | biome: human gut; feature: human-associated habitat; material: faeces | place: United Kingdom | collected 2010/2012 ...
GTGCATAAAAATTCTTATAAAAGCAGACTCTATGAATGAATCAGTGCTTCCTTAAATACCCTCTGACAAAAGAGCAGGACTTCCCTCCTGCTCTTTCGTCATTCCTTTATGAAAATTTTAAAAATAGTTAAATCCACCAGACCACCTATCCGCTATAATACGAACATAGGGAAAGCCCATTTCCATAGGAAACAGGATAAAATATCAAAGTCCCTTTTCTGTGTTATAATATACATTGGCATACAGCCTGACCTGGAGGATTATTATGATATCTATTGTGACGCCTGTCTATAATGAAGAAGGCAACGTGGTTTACTTTCATGACGAAGTGACCCGGGTCATGAAAGACCTGGCCATGGACTATGAAATCATCTATGTAAATGATGGCTCCCGGGACAGAACCGACGAGCTCATTCACGAACTGGCCAGCCGCGACCCCCATGTGCGGGCCCTCACCTTTGCCCGGAACTTCGGCCACCAGATCGCCATTACCTGCGGCATGGACTTTGCCGGAGGGGACGCGGTGATTACCATGGACGGAGACATGCAGCACCCGCCGGCCCTCATACCCAAACTCATTGAAAAATGGCAGGAAGGCTATGACATCGTGCAGACCATCCGCACCGCTACCGAAGACGCAGGCCCTTTGAAAAAACTCACCTCCACCGGCTACTATGCGGTGATTAACTCCATTTCCACCACCCGGGTGGTGCCGGGAGGTTCGGATTTCCGTCTCATGGACAGAAAGGCGCTGGACACCTTCCGGAAATTCCGGGAGCACAGCCGCTTCATCCGGGGCATTGTAGGAGGCCTTGGATTCAAGCAGGCAGCCATCGAATTTGAAGCGCCTGCCCGCCATGCCGGCGTTTCCAAATTTTCCATGAAAAAAATGCTTCATTTTGCCATGGACGGCATTATTACCAACTCCACCATCCCCTTACGGATTTCCTTTTATATCGGCCTTCTGGCCGCCTTTGCAGGATTCCTGCTGATTCTCCACGTGCTCTACTGCGTCATCGCCGGACAGGCGGTGCCCGGCTGGGCCACCATGACCATCCTCATTTCCATCTTCGGAAGTTTGAACCTCATGTGCCTTGGGATTCTTGGAGAATACATAGGCCATGTATTCGAGGAAACGAGGAACCGCCCTCTGTACTGGCTCTCCGACGATACCGCCGCCCATCCCGATAACCCCTATCGTCAAACCCACGAAAAGGGAAATCCCCTTTGATTCCCCTTATTTCCAATTTCACAAGGCAGCAGGCAGCGGGATTTCCCGCTTCTTTGCCGTGAAATGCCGGCTGCCGGGAAGGATACAGTTATGAGTAATACCCCTTTTTTTGAAAGCGAACTTTTTGCAGAGCTGAAAGAAGACCTGACCCAGTCGTCCCGTTTCACCGCCACCTACCGCATTGCGGCTCCGGACTACGAAGAAGCCAAGAAGCTGGCCTTCGGCATCTGCGTAGAACAGACGGTGGAATGCCCCTACGAACTGGTGGAAGGCACCCCCATAGGAGACTCCATCGTCGGCCAGATCGAAGATCTGAAGAAAGCGGAACCCGGCGCCTACTACGCCACCATTTCCTATGACCCAACGGCTGTGGGAAATGAAATGGCCGAACTGATTAATATGCTCTTTGGAAATACAAGCCTCCAGCCTGGCATCAAGCTCATGTCCTTCGACCTGCCGGAAGCCATGTATGACAACTACCCCGGCCCCCGCTTCGGCCGTACCGGCATCCGCGACCTCTGTGGCGTGCCAAGGGGCCCCATCCTTATGAGCGCCATCAAGCCGCTGGGCAGAAGCCCCAAAGAACTGGGGAAAATGGTGTACGACCTGGCCATGGGCGGCTGCCCCATCATTAAAGACGACCACAGCCTTATGAACCAGGACTACGCCCCCTTCGAAGAAAGGGTGCTCCAGTGCGTCATGGCCCTGGCCGATGCCAAAGAAAAAACCGGTAAAAAGAGCATGTACATTGCCAACTGCACCGCCGACGGCCTCCAGTTCCTGGACCGGGCCTACAAAGCCAAGGAAATCGGTGCCGACGGCATTATGGCAGCCCCTGCCATCACCGGCTTCACCCTGATCCGCGACCTGGCCAGGGATCCGGACTTCAACCTCCCCATTTTCCTCCACCCCTGCTTCTCAGGGCCCCAGGTTCTCTCCAAAGACTCCGGCATCTCCCCCTTCTGCTACTACGGCCAGCTCTCCCGCCTCTCCGGCGCCGACGCCGTCATCTTCACCAGCTTCGGCGGCCGCTTCTCCTTCTCCCAGGACGTCTGCACCAGGATCTGCGACGGCACCAGCGAAAAAATGGCCTATCTCCGCTCCATCTTCCCCATCCCCTCCGGCGGCATGAGATGGCAGCTCTTCAAAGACATGTACCGCGTCTACGGCCCTGACACCATTTTCCTCGTAGGCGGCGCCCTGCAGACCGAAGGTCCGAATCTTACGGAAAATGTAAAATTCTTCCTGCAGAAACTGGAAGAAGCGCAGCATTAAAAAAAGATAATAAAAATGGGACTGTGAAAAAATGATTTACATTTTTTTCACAGCCCCATTTTTTATTGCCATAAATACTCCTCTCCTATACAAGTAATTATATCAGGAAAGCACTCATAGTGTCCCCACAATGCCGCTGCAATCTTTGCCCCTTGAGGGGCCACAGGGTGTACAGGGAGAACCGTAGGCAAATGATACTGCCACGCCCTAACCGCCTGCAGAAGGCCGGTTATTGAATGATTCCACCCGCTCCTGATTCCAACAGATTATGCCAAAGTGGTTTTCACGACATGACTCTTCATATCTTTCTTTTCTTCCTTCACTTCCCATTTCTTCTTGTCCACTTCATTCCGCCAGCGGAGTACGGCAGCAATGACGAAGGCCAGGGCCAGCATGGCTGCGAAAAGGTGAAGGGTGGCTGCATAGCCTCCGGTATTTTCCTTCATGAAAGCCAGGATGAGGGGGCCTGCCACGCCGGCAATGCCCCAGGCGGTCAAGATGGAGCCGTGAATGGAGGAAAGCTGCTTTACGCCGAAAATATCGGAAAGATAGGCAGGCATGCAGGAGAATCCGCCGCCGTAGCAGCTGATGATGAGGAGCACCAGGGCCTGGAAAATGAGGCCTTCCGTAGTCATGGAGAGCTGGTAGAACGCCCATACTTCCAAAGCAAAGAAGACCATGTAGGTAATGCCCCGGCCTATCCAGTCGGAAATGGTGGACCAGACGATACGGCCGCCGCCGTTCACAATGCCGATAATGCCTACCAGGGAAGCCGCCTCTACCGGTGTCATGCCGATGACTTCCTGGGCCATGGGGGAAGCCACTGCCAGAAGCCCGATGCCGCAGGTAATGTTAGTAAAGAAAATCCACCACAGTGCGTACCATTTCCAGGTATGCATCGCTTCTTTCCTTGTCATCTGAGGACCTACCACGGTGCGTTTTTTACCCATGGCCGCTTCCCTGCGGAGCACTTCTTCCAGCATAACCGGGATTTCACCCTTCTTCGGCGGGCGAAGATAGGATGCGGACAGGGAAATAATCACCGCATAGGCAATGCCCAGAATGAGGAAATTGGCGGTAAGGCCGTAGGTATCGGTGAGGAAACGCATGAGAGGGCCTGCCACCAGCGCCGCAAAGCCGAATCCCATAATAGCCAGGCCCGTAGCAAAGCCGCGGTGTTCAGGGAACCATTTCACCAGAGTGGATACTGGGGTAATGTAGCCGGTGCCAAGGCCTATGCCGCCGATCATGCCGTAAAAGATATAAAGAAGCAGGGACGACTGCAGGTACACCGCCAGCGCCGTGCCCAGAAGGCCGGTACCGAAGAAGGCCGCCGACACCAGACCGGACCGGGCCGGACCCATCCGTTCCACCACGCCGCCCAGGAAGCCGGCGGACAGTCCCAGAAACAGAATGGCAATAGAAAAGGCCCAGGTGGTTTCCGAAAGGGAAAGACCCATAGCCGCCATGACCGGCTTCGTCAGTACACTCCATGCATACACACTGCCGATGCAGATGTGGATGCCCACAGCTGCCAGGGCAATAAGCCAGCGATTTTTCTTTTTCATTTGAAATCCCTCCATAAGCAGTAAGCAATGAAGGGAAACCGGAGACGCAAAGACCGTCTGAGTAGGTTTCCCTGCCCAGACGGTCGGCTGATTCAGATAATACCGGTTCACGTGGTCAATTCCACATTTCTCCGTCAGTTCCGGTACCTCTTTCGTTTGTGCATACAGAATACCATGGAAAGAGACCTATGTCAAGGATTTTCTATATAGTTTAGTGGGATTGGGGACTGGGGATTGGGGTTGAGGTTGCCGCTTTACGGCAGAATCTTTGCCCTGCAGACAAAAGATTGTATTCGCTCAGCGAAGGAGTGGTCAGCTGATTCGGGGGCCCCGTCAATCTTCGCCGGCGAAAGCAGACCAGCCTTAGGGAATGCCGTTTCCCCATCAGGACAGGCAGATGGTCAATCCACCTTCACCAGCCTGGCCCTGAAGGCGATATCCCTGGTGGTATCCATGCTGTCAAAACGGATGCGGTAGGAATTATTCTTTTCATCCACCTCTTCAATGGTGCCTTCGCCGAAAACCGTATGGCGCACCCTTTCTCCCACCTGGAAGTGATCCGTTTCCCTATCATCCTTCAGGTAGGCGCCGGTTCTTTCCACATAGGCCTTTCCTGCCTTCCACAGGGCTTCATTCACCGGCGGGTCAAAGCAGAGGTATTCCCTGTCTATGTCCAGGATGAAGCGGGAAGGGAAACGGGGCGTGCCGTCCAGATTTGTCCCTTCCGCTTCCGTCAGGTAGAGAAGGTCTTCCGCCCTCGTCATGGCTACGAAGGCAAGGCGTCTTTCTTCTTCCATCCCTCTTTTCGTCCTTGTCTTCCGGGAGGGGAAGATGCCTTCATTCATGCCGCAGAGGAACACCACCGGAAATTCCAGACCCTTGGCGGTATGGACGGTCATAAGCCGCACCGCATCCCTCTCCGGCCCCCGGTCCATATTGGAAAAGAGAGCCGCATGGTCCAGATAGTCGGAAATGGACGTTTCTTCCCCCGCCGTTGATTCATACTCAAAAATAGACTGCTTCAGCTCTGCCAGATCATCCAGCCGCTCCTGGCTGCCTTCGGTGCGGAGCATTTTTTCGTAGCCGCTTTCATCCAGAATAGCAGATAAAACCTCGGACACCTGCTTCCCTTCGCTGTCCTTGGTAAAGTATTCGATGAGGTCGATGAAATCGCCGGCCTTTGTCGTTTTGAAAAGAGGATCCTCCACATATTTCTTCAGCGTTTCATAGAGGCTTGTGTTCTCTTCCTGCGCCTTTTCCGTGAGAAAATCCATACGTCGCCTTCCTATATTTCTCTTCGGCTTATTGACAATGCGGCGGAAAGCCATGTCATCTCTGCAGGCAATCATGCGGAGATAACAGAGGGCATCCTTGATTTCCATACGGTCGAAGAACTGGGCACCGCTGTAAATCACATAGGGAATATCCGCCTTTATCAGTCCTTCCTCCAGGTTTCGGGTCACATAATGGGCCCGGTAGAGAATGGCTATATCGCTGTATTTCCTGCCCGATGCATGAAGTTCTTTGACAGCCGACGCCACTGCTTTGGCCTCTTCCCCGCCGTTGGCAGCTGCCATCAGGGTCACAGGCCTTCCCTTTTCCTTATGGGAAATCAGATTCTTTGGGATGCGGTTCTCATTCTTGTCAATCAGGGAATTGGCAGCATCCAGGATGTCCGGCGTGGACCGGTAATTGTCATCCATAATGATGGTTTTCACATGGGGAAATTCCCTGTCAAAATGCAAAAGATACCGCACATCGGCGCCGCGCCAGGTATAAATGGTCTGGTCCGGATCTCCCACGATGAAAAGGTTGTTGTGATATCCGCAGAGGGCCTTCATGAGCCTGTACTGGAGAGGGTCGATATCCTGGAATTCATCAATCATGATATACTCCAGCCGCTTCTGCCACTTCAGACGGATGTCCTCATTTTCCTCAAAAATGTAAAGGGTAAACTTAATGAGGTCATTGTAGTCCAGGGCGAAGCATTTCTTTTCCTGGTACAGGTAGCCGTAGAAAATGATATCCTCCACCGTAAGGGCCTGGTGGTACTTTTCGTAAAGAAGGGACAGGGGCATGGCAATCATGTCCTTGTAATACTCCGGCTGCCACACGCACTTCTTCATTTCAATCATGTCCCTGGCTTTGTTGAAGGGCATGTCCCGAAGGGTCAGCCCCCGCTCCTCGTAAATCATCTGCAGCATGTCGTCAATGTCCGAATTGTCGATGACCAGGAAATTTTTCGGATAGGATACGGCATGGCTGTCTTCCTGCAGCACCGACACGCAGAAGCCGTGGAAGGTATTGATGTATCCCGTATCATTGTCTCCGGTGAGGCTGTGGATGCGCCGCGCCATTTCCCGGGCCGATTTATTGGTAAATGTAACGCAGAGGATATGCCCCGGCAGGATGCCCAGCTCATTCACCAGGTAGGCGAACCGGTAGGAAAGGGCTCTTGTCTTTCCTGACCCTGCCCCGGCAATGACCCGTACATAGCCTTCTGTGGAAGTGACTGCTTCCTTCTGCTTCTCATTCAGCTCATTCCATAAAGTATCCATAGCTGTCCTCCGAACTTATATTCTAAGAGTATTATACAATAGGAAGGACTGGATGAAAAGGGTTCATCAGTTAAAAGGGGCGCGGCTTCGCCGCAGGTTGTGGCCGCCTGACGGCGGCAGGTTGTGAAAAAGGGTTGTATAGAAGGGTTGTATAAAAGGGTTCAAAGGGTTAAGAGTGTTCAAAGGGTTGGTGGTGGCGGCTTACGCCGCAATAAAAAAGCGCGGCTTCGCCGCGGAGCATTACGGGACTGACTTCTCACCGGATGACATCATCCTGAACGAAGCAAAGAATCTCATTACCTTCCATAAGTGACTCATACGATAGTAACTGCCGTTCAGCGGGAAGGCTCCACTGAACAGCGGACAACGGATAGCTGGTTTCTCCTGCCCCTTGAGCGAAGCGATGCACAGCGAACATGATTTGAAGGAGCGCCAGCGACGCACAAATCATAGTGAGTCGTTTCCCCTGTGGGGACACAACCCTTTTATGCAACCTGCGGCGTCAGCCGCGCCCCTTATCAGCATACGGGAATGCCGCCACCTGCTTCCAATGGCTCCATCCTACTGCCACACAATGCAGACAATGCCTGCCAGTGTAAGCACCACCCCTGCCAGCTGGCGGAGCTTCAGTTTTTCCTTATAGAAAAGGGCGCCTGCTGCCATGAGGGCCGCCACAATAAGGCTGTTGGTCAGGATGAAGGATGTCTGCACTGTCCAGCCGGCCCGGTACATATACACCACCCCCAGCTCAATGCCTACGATGGAAAAGCCCAGCCCCAGGGCCGAAGGGTTCCAGGAAAAAATTTCCTTCTTTCGGTTCTCCCCTTGAGGCGCCAGAAAGAAATAGAGGATAAAGGACGCAAAAGAGGCGGAAAGATAGGTCAGCACCAGCGCTGTCAAAGGATGGATGCCGGTGGAGATTTCCTTTACCCCCACCTGGTAGGCAGTGCTGCAGAATACGATAAGCCCGATGGGCCACCAGAATTTCATAGGTCACCTCACGATACAGAACATACCTGCCGCAGCCAGCAGCACCCCCAGGTACTGCATGCCCCGCAGGGATTCGCCATACATCACATGGCCCACCACAAGGAGGGCCACAATGGCCAGGGCGGTGTATACAAGAAATCCGATATTCATGGGCCAGCCCACCCGGTACATATAAATGGAGCCCACCTCCAGCCCTGTAATGGAAAGGCCCACCAGGAGGGCTGCCGGATGGGGCGGGAAAATTTCCTGAAGGATATGGCCTTCCGGTACCATGATTTCAAAAAGAAGGGCGCAGAGAAAAGCACTCACCAGGTACGTCATCCCCAGTGCCGCCAGCGGACTTCTGTGGGAAGAAAGTTTTCTCGCACAGACCTGGTAGAAAACGTCTGCAAAAACTACAAGAAGTACAGGCCACCACAGGGCAAATAAATGATTCATAAGTCCTCACTGATATAAAAAAGGTGCTTCCTTCATTTCTCCCGGCCTGCGGGCCGTACCTGCGGAAATGAAGAAAACACCTGGATGATTCCAAGTCCGCCCCACCCGGTGGCGAAGCAGTATGTATGTATTATAGCATAATCAGGGCCGCTCTGCGGCCCCGGGTTCACTGCCCTTTGGGCAATGAAGGTTCTGAAGTTTAACGGGCCTTCCGGCCCGAAGGTTTTTAAGTTTGGCACAGCCTATGACGATGGGGCTGCGGATTGCCGCTGACGCGGCGCCTTTGCTACGCAAAGGCCTATCCTCACCGCTATCGCGGAGCTCCTTCCAAAGGAAGGAGCCTGCTTTACGTGCTCTTTCCCACCTCCCACTCATCATCCTGAGCGCCAGCGAAGGATCTCGGTATTGTTTACAGTGACTCATCTCCAAGAAAGCGGACAGCCAACAACTGATAGCAGCTTCAACCAGCTCACCAGCTCACTAGCTCACTAGCTCACTAGCTCACTAGTACACCAGTACACTAGTACACTAGCCCGCCAGCTCACTCCTCCTCCAGTTTCCTGAAGAATTCACTGACCGCTTCCAGTCCCTTCGCCAGTTTTTCTCCGTCATGGCCGTAGCCTACGCGGAAGGAGGAAGGTTCTTCGAAGCAGTCTCCCGGCACGGCGAAGGCGCCGGTTTCATGGTACATACGATGGCAGAAAAGGGAGGAAGGCATGTCCAGGTCATAATACACCAGGGCCATGGTGCCTGCCTTTGGTTTTACGAAGGATACGTGCTTTTCTCCTTCCACCCATCTTTCCAGGACAGGCAGGTTATGGCGAAGGATGGCACGGTTTCTCTCCAGTATTTTCTCCTTATGATGAAGGGCCAGGGCGGCCACCGATTCATCGAAAAGACTGCAGCTCACCAGGTCATAGTCCCTCACCCGCCGGAACTGGGAGAGGGCCGCCTTGTTCCTTGTGGCCAGCCACCCCAGCCGAAGGCCTGCCAGGGAGAAGGCCTTGGACATGGAGCCGGTGGCAATGCCCTTTTCATACAGGTCTGCCACCGAAGGACAGCTGTCTTCTTCCTTCTGGGAAACGCCGGCATACACTTCGTCACAGAAAAGGTAGGCCCCTGCATTTCTCGCGATGTCCACGATTTCTTCCATCATGTCTTTGGGAATGATGGAGCCGGTGGGGTTATTGGGGTTGTTGAGGCAGATCATGCGCACGCCCCGCCGGGCCGCCTGCTTAAGTTCCTCCAGATCCGGCAGATAGCCCTTTTCCTTTTTCAGATGAAGCACCGTCACCTGGGCTCCCAGGGACCGGGGCGCCGAATAGAACTGCTGGTAGCTGGGGGCATAGGCAATGACCCGGTCCCCGGGGCGGATGAGGGAAAAGAAGATATGCTGGTTGCCGCCGGTGGCGCCATGTTCCGTCAGGATTTCATCAGGGGAAATATGTTCATAGAGATGAGAAATTTCCTCCTTCAGCTTCCTGTCCCCCCAGATGGGGCCATAGGTCTGTTCCCTTTTGAAAAAGGTTTCCATGAAATCCTGCTTATCTTCCCCGGAAAGGGTGAAAAGTTCATCCAGGGTAAGAGGCTTGGCACAGGTATCGGTAATATTGTACTTTGCCCCTTCCTCGTACCTGTCCATCCAGTCTTCTACGCCAAACTGCTCAACAATCATATGCTTCTCCCTTTCCTTTTATTCCCAGTTCTTGCACACATCCACCCATCCCCTGGACCGGGATGCTTTTTCCAGCTCCTCCAGAGTCAGCTTCACGGCGCTGTGGTCCGTGCCTGCCGCCGGATATACGATGTCGAAACGTTTCATGGACACATCCAGGTACACCGGCACCGTGTCAGGCAGATCAAAGGGGCAGACTCCTCCGGGCCGGTGGCCGATATACTTTTCGCAGTCTGCGCCTGGAATCATTTTTGCCTTCTTATGGAAGGTTTCCTTGAATTTATGATTATCCACCCGGGCATCACCGGCCACCACCACGATAAGGGGTGTGTCATCCAGAAGGAAGGACATGGTCTTGGCAATCCGCGCTTCCTCCGTTCCAAGTGCCTGGGCCGCCAGTGCCACGGTGGCGCTGGAATCCTTCAAATCAATGCACCGGTCAGCAAGGCCGAAGGGTGCCAGATAGTTTTTTACTCTTTCAAAGGACATAAAAAAGTCTCCATTACTACACTGTAATCTTCTCATAATGTATTACTATACCACGAAGGGAGAGCCCTTTTCAATGAAAAGGGGCTGTGAAAAAATGTCGAAATGACACCACTGCCACTCCACCTCACTGTCATTTCGACCGCAGCTTAGTGGAGTGGAGAAATCCCACGTCCTAATGTCACAAGCAGCATGGTGGCAGGAGATTTCTCGGCTCAGAGCCTCAATAGAACAAAAGGCATTATCATCCATAACTATATGCAACATCGCTCGAAATGACGTAGAGGCAGGATGCAGACTGTCATTTGGCCAATTTACGTGAAAATTTTTGCATACAAAAAGGGCTGTGAAAAAAATGTAAATCATTTTCTCACAACCCCCTTACGTTACGTGCTTTACTCTTTTGCCACCAGTGCTGCATGACGAAGCGGATAGCTGACAGCGGTTAGCCGACAGCTGCTCCACCGGCCCTCAGCCCTTCATCACAGCCTTTGGCGTCTTATCTTCCGTTTCTCCCGTAAGGCTTTTGGACACGTCGGTCGGTACCCGGCGATAGGGAAAAGTTTTGTACACCTTCTTCATAATGTCATCAAGGATGTACACGTTTCTTACAGTGCCTTCATCTTCCGTGGCAAAGTAGGTACCCCGGTCATCCCGCACTGCCCCGTCCGTTTTCTTATAGCTGTAAATATCCACAACAGCCCTTGTCTGGATAATGTCATCACCATCATCAAAGAGGAAACGATGGAAAATCCACTGCTGCCACTGAATCACCGGCAGTACCACAATATCTGCTCCCGACTCATCGGCCAGCCGGGGAAGGTCGGCAGGAGTCAAAGCACCCTCATAGCCTGTGGTATCCAGGGTTCTGTAATAGGGATAGCGGAAAATCTGCTTCATCTCCCCCTTCACATAAGAAGCCGCTTCCCCGCCGTTTCCGCTGACTCGGGGAGACAGAAGAAGCACGGTGCGGGTATTATCGAAATACCCCATCTTCCGGTTCATCTCCCGGGTGTCTGACGCCTCCGACAGGAGAGCTGCAGAGAGGGAAAAGAAAAGTACCAGAATGAAAGTCATAAGTTTTTTCATAAAAGCCTCCTTTGGCGCCCTGCGGGCGCCGGGTTATAAGGGTTCACGGGGTTCAAAAGGGACTGTTGTGGATTGCCCTTCGGGCAATGAGTTTTGTAAACCGCCTTCGGCGGCTAACCCCTTCCGGCTCGCTGCGCCCCTGCCGCCTGACACAGTTATTCTGAGTGAAAGCGAAGAATCTTGGTGCCTGCCGATAGTGACTCATTGGCCGGCAAATGCCGGTCGGCGGGAAGCATATAGCGGTAAGCGGACAGCGGATATGTCTCACTGTCCCGCTGTCTCACTGTCCCGCTGTCTCACTGTCCCACCAGCTCACTAGTACACTAGTACACTACACCAGCCCACTGTATCTAGCCCCATTCTATCACTTTCCTTTGCCTCTACCAGTTATAAAAAGAGTATTCTTCTCTATAATATATTTTCTATATCAAAATGATTCTAGAATTTATTTTTCTTTTATACTGATTTTTATAAAATAACGCTTCCTGCGCCGGAGGCACCCCTGTTTCCTCTGCCGTCCTTCCATCTCCTCGGCGGTCATAGGCGGTGCTCGAGACTCCGCAATTTCCTTGTACTGCCTCCATATTTCAGGATATGGGAAAGAAAATCATAGAATGTTATAATCAAAACATAAAAGAACAATAACAATACTCCGGAGGGAATCTGTATGCCGTTCCTATTTTTCTGGTGCCTTTTTTTATGCGCCGTCAATGCTTACCTTGTATTTGCCTATAAAACAGACCTGACTGAAACTTTTGAGCAGAAAATGACCTATTTCCTCGGCGGCCACATCGCCTTTGCCTATAATCTCTGCTTTCCCTGGATGGTGTGGTTCATGATGGATGAAATCCGGCCGGCCCTTATCTCCATGTATCTCCTCTTGAACTACTGCACCCTGGCCCGCATGATGCATGTGGATTACCACGGCCTCATCCATGCCGTCTGGGGCGACGCCCGCCGTCACCGCCGCTTTGCGCTCCGCTTCAAGCTGGAAAAAATTTCCTGCGCCCTTTTCCTTGGCATTTCCACCTGGCTCTTCGGCGCACTGGGATTTCTTGTAAGGTTATGAAAAAAGCCTGTGAAATCACTGGATTTCACAGGCTTTTTATTATACTTTGAAATAGTTTCTGATGTACTCAACGAAGATTCTCACCGGCGTAGATTCCAGCATAGGCTGCTTGTAAATGAGGTGGCTTGGACGAAGAAGGGGCCGCTTCTGCTTGTCGTACACCATTTCCCGATTCACCTGGGGCGCACATTTCGGCAGAAGGTCCGCAGGAATGAGAGAGTGTCCCAGCCCCTGGTTCACGATTTCCACGCAGGTCAGACAGTCTGATACGGTAAGCATGAAATGGGGGGATTCGGTGAAATTCTGCCGCCACCACCGGGTACGGAGCTCATCCAGGGAAGGGTCGCTGCGATAGCGGATGGAAGGCTGGTCCGGCAGGGTGCTGTAGTCGATTTTCTTGGCGGAAATCAGGTACAGCGGCGCATCCTCCAGAAGAATATCTGCGTCAGGCCATTCCTGGTTGCCCCGCACGATGGCCAGGTGGATATCTTCCTTCTTCACCAGCTTCACCAGCTCATCACTGGTGTCGGTGGTAAGGGAAATTTCAATGTCACTGTACTGGTCTACAAACCCTTTCAGAATGGCAGGCATATGGGACTGGGCAAAGGACTGGCTGGCACCGATGCGAAGCACCCCGGAAATGGAATTCGGCTCATGGGTTACGTAATTCCTCATGTCCTGGTACTGCTGCAGTTCCTTTTCCGCAAAGGAGAAGAGACGATTTCCTGCGTCTGTGAAATGGACCCCCTTATTGGTACGGATAAATAAAGGACAGCCGATTTCCTTCTCCATCTGGCTCAGGCGATAGGTTAAAGACGGCTGGGTCATAAAAAGCCGCTTCGCCACCTTATTGATACTCCGCTCCTCACGAAGATAAATCAGGATCTTCCAGTCGGTGTTATTCATTGAACTACCCCTTAACTATATAAAAACCAATGACCTTGGTATAAAAAACTTTTGGTATAAAATTATTCTATTAGATTATATCATATTTATGTCAAGAGAAGTAGTAGAAAAAAAGGACGCTTGGCGGCTTGGGTTCAGAGGGGCGGAAAAGTGTAACAGCCGCTTCACGGCCGAAGGTTCTTAAGGTTACCAGCCGCCTTTGGCGGCTAACCCCTTCCACCGCTCACGCGGTCCCCCTCCCCCTGCGAGCAGGGGGAGGCAAGTTTTTGGAAGCGTCACGCCCCCTCCCCATTGAAGTGGTAAAGGCAAGGGGGGATGACGTGCTGACCTCCCCGCCGAACACGGTCATTCTGAGCCGCAGGCGAAGAATCTCAGTAAGAATCGTAAGTGATAGAAATATTAATAAATAATAGGGAGGGTATTGCGGGGCGTAGAGACGACAGCAGGAAGCAGCTGGCAGTTATCTCTGTGCGGCCTGCACTTTCTGAGCCCATATCTTTAGATAAACTCCCTTGGATACTCATAGAGCTTCTTTGTTCTTTCCTTATAGTCCGGAAGCCAGCGGGCCATGAGGGCGTGGAAGCGGGGCGTGTGGCCTGTTTCCAGCAGGTGGTTCAGTTCGTGCACCACCACGGATTCGATACATTCCTCCGACTTGGTGATAAGGTCAAGGGCAAAGGAAAGTTCTCCAGTTCTTACATTGCAGCTGCCCCATCGGCTCTTTAGAATGCGGATGGTCAGGGAAGAAGGCTGGACGCCCATGCGGGGCGCCCAGATTTCTATATATGTTTCTATAACCTTCCGCAGTTCTTCCTTCATAAGATTCCTGTAAGCACGGGGCCTGTCTTTCGTCCTAGGCCCTATCATAAGGCAGAGTTTTCCCTCCTTGACCGACACGGAGTTCACGGTGCCGCGGCCATAAACAATGGGGTATTCCCTGCCCAGAAAGAAATGTTTTTCGCCGCTGTCATAGGTATAGCAGGGGATGGCAGGCATACGGGCCAGCTTTTCCCGGATCCATCCATCCTTTGAGGCCACGAAACGTTCCACTTCCTTTAAAGCCATGGCCGATGGTGCTGATACAAGGACTCTCCCGGTCCTGGAAATCCGAAGGTAAATGGCCCTGAGTCCCCTCTTCCGTGTAATGGTTACAGGATAGGCGAAAGATTCCATTTTCTGCATCCTTTGCTTCATCACTTGTCCCCCTACTCCTTCCTCATGTCCTTTTCTCCTGCCCTGAGGCAGCATTCAAAAAACAGGGATGCATCGGATATGCACCCCTGCCATGACTGAATACCTGTTACACCTTCGTGCTTTCCTGCAGCACATGGTCATCTGTTTCAAAAAGAGCCTTCGCAAATTCATCAGGATTGAAGCGGTCCAGGTCATCTTCCCTTTCGCCCATGCCGATCCACTTGACAGGCACATGAAGTTCTTCATGAACGGAAAGCACCACGCCTCCTTTGGCAGTGCCATCCAGTTTGGTAAGAACTACGCCGGTGAGAGGCACGATTTCACCGAAATTCTTTGCCTGGCTGATAGCATTCTGACCGGTGGTGGCATCCAGCACCAGAAGCGTCTGGTGCGGTGCATCAGGAATCACTTTCTTCACCACCCGGCTGATTTTCCCCAATTCTTCCATGAGGTTTACCTTCGTCTGGAGACGGCCGGCCGTATCAATGAGGACCACATCAGCCCCTCTGGCTTTGGCCGCCGATACGGCATCAAACGCAACGGCTGCAGGATCGGCGCCTTCCGCATGCTTTACAATATCAGCGCCCGTCCTTTCCGCCCAGATGGTGAGCTGTTCCGATGCAGCAGCGCGGAAGGTATCAGCCGCTGCCAGAAGGACCTTCTTTCCTTCCTTGTGGAGACGACCGGAAAGCTTGCCAATGGTGGTGGTCTTGCCTACCCCGTTCACGCCGACCACCAGAATCACCTCGGGATGATGGGTAAATTCTTCTCCCGCCGTATCATCCTTCAAAAGCTCCTTCACCGTTTTCTCCATGAAAGGCATGACTTCGTTCGTATTATGAATTACCCCTTCCGTGACGCCCCGGCGAATCTGGCGCATCAGATAATCCGTAGTACGGACACCGATATCACCGGAAAGGAGTACCATTTCCAAATCTTCCAGGAAATCCTCATCAATCTGGGCATAGCCGATGACTACGCTTTCAATATTCTTAATCAAACTCTGCTTGGTCTTTGTAAGACCTCTTTTGATTTTGTCAAAAAATCCCATGCTCATTCCTCCGAACATACAATAATATATTCTATTGTACCATGAGTGACGATGAAATAGGAAAAGGCCGGTGAATCTTTCTTACATTCTCTATGAATTCCCAACAAAGGGCCCCTTCCCCAAAAGAATATGCCTTGGACAGCTGGCGCTGTACCTATAAAACTCATAGCCTTTCCTGTCATGCCCTCAAAGTCAGCAGACATAATCTCTGTATTTCCCATTTCCTGTCCCATCCGGTATATTAGAGAAAAAAGGAAAGGGCTCCGGGGGAACTCTTTCCTTTTATAAAATGACAGGATTTTTTGCCTTGCTTTACAACTTCCGTCCCGCTTTCACGAAGCCGAAACTTTCCTTCGGCTTCAGGGCCTTATCATCATTTGCCATGAATTTCATCGGCCATGCGCACCAGGGCATCTACCGTTCTGATACCCGGTGTGATTTCAGACAGCCGGACTTTCACGAAATGATTTTCTTTCACTGCTTTCACACTCTGGAGCTGGGGATTTTCTTTCAACTTTTCCACTCTTTCGTCGAAGGAGTCCTGGTTCCTGTCGCTGGTGCTGTAATCTACCACAAGGATATAGTCCGGATCCGCCTTAACCAGACTTTCCCAGCTTGTCTTTGCCCAGGTTTTATCCACTCCCTGTCCTGCCATGACATTCTGGGCACCAATCATCTTTAATACATTGGTGGTATATCCTTCAAAAGCAGTGAAAGGCTGCCCATCGTCGGAGTCATAGACAAAGACTTTCACCTGGGGCAGGTCTTTAATCTTGTTCTGAGCTGCTGCCAGTTTCTGTTTCTGCCCATCCACCCATTTTTGGGCATTGTCTTCTTTTCCAAAAATTTTTCCATATTCCATCATATCATTGAAAAGGGTATCAAGGTTGGCATTGGTTCCCTGCATAGAATCGGGCACATAAATGGGAATGCCGGCAGAAATAATTTTATCAGCAGGCACACCTCTCTTCGTAAAGGGCACTTCCCAGCCGGTAACGAAATCAGGTTTGACGGACATCAGCTTTTCATAAGACGGCCACTTTTCGGAAAGCACCGGCACTTTGGCATAGGCTTCGGAAACAGAAGGATAAATGTCATCTTCCTTGAAAGCAGTGCCGGCCATTTGGTCCTGAAGTCCCAGAGCCAGCATCATTTCCGTAGTGGCGAAGGACATAGAAACTGCATGCTTCGGCGGCTGAGTCACCTTCATATCCACTGTTTTTCCATCCAGGTTTTCTTTCCAAGAAACAACAGCTGTCTGTGAAGAGGCAGGTTTTGCAGATTCCCCATTACCGCATCCTCCCACAGCCATACCAAGAGATGCTGCAAGCAGCAGCACTGCAAACGCTTTTTTCATTTTCGGATTCATAAGATTCCTCCTTTACAAACCTATGCTTTAATAGTAAATAAACCTCTGCTCGTTATGAAAAGCAGTATAGAAGGGGACTTCAAAAATATTTTCCAGTTTTGATTCGGTAAGCACCTCATCTGCTGTCCCCTGATCCACGATATGACCTTTATTCATCACAATGGCATGATCGCAGTAACGGCAGGCCAGATTTAAATCGTGGAGTACGATGAGAATCGTGCCCTGTTGATGAAATTGTTTTAATGTTTCCATAAGAGCAATTTTATATTTTACATCCAGATGATTGGTTGGTTCGTCCATCAAAAGAAGCTGCGGTTCCTGCGCCAGGGCTTTAGCTATGAGAACACGCTGTTTTTCTCCGCCGGACATGGATTTCATTTCCTGTCCCCAGAGCGGAAGGGAACCGGTCTCCTTCATCACGCGGCGGACAATCTCATGGTCTTTCTTTTGATAGTCCCCAAAACGGCTTTTAAAAGGATACCGGCCCATGAGCACCACCTGCTCTGCCCGAAGTTCACCTGTCATTTCCATGGACTTCTGCACCATAACTGCCGTTTCCCGGGCATAGGCTTTTCTATCATAGGACTCCAGGGCCTTTCCCTTATAAAACACAGATCCCCGGCTTTTAAGACGGCCGGATATATGGCTTAAAAGCGTGGACTTCCCGCATCCGTTCGGACCTATGATGCAGGTCATGCTCCCTTCCTTTACCTGAAATGATACATCATGGAGGATTTCCCTGTTTCCAACCCGGTAAGAAAGATGACATACTTCCAGCATGTTACTGACCCTCCCCATACCGATGAATCACGATCCAGATAAAAACCGGCGCCCCTACACAGGCTGTCAACACACCGACAGGCAGTTCTTCCGGTGCAAAAAGGGCCCGTGAAAACACATCAGACCATATCATCACCAATCCACCGATGAGAGAAGAAAAAACAATAAGACGTCCGTGTGAAGGTCCTGCCACAGCCCGGGCCATATGGGGTGTAATCAGCCCCACAAATCCAATGATACCTGACTTGCTCACCAGCAGAGCCACCATGGCAGAGGTGAGAAGAATGATAAACAGCTGGAAATGCTTCAGATTCAACCCCAGATATTCAGCCTCCCCGGCCCCCAGCAGCATGAGATCCAGGTCATGCCGCACAAGAAAGGTAAGTCCCATCATGATGATCACCCCCAGGGCAACAAGGAAAATATCCGCCCATTGCATACCGGAAAGACTGCCCACCAGCCAGAACATGGCGCTGCGCACCTGTGCTTCATGGCGGGCTCCATAAATGACCATCATGGTCAGGGCGGAGAAAAAGGCTGATACCCCCATTCCCACCAGTACAAGGCGAATGGGATTTTTGCTGTTCCCGCTGGCCGCTATAACAATGGCTGTAGAAAGAGCGGCTCCTATAAACGCCCCCATGGCCACGGAGCCATTTCCTGCAAAGGAAAACCAGCTCCATATGATAGCCATCACCGCACCGGTAGATGCCCCGGACGAAACACCAAGCACATAGGGATCGGCCAGGTCATTGCGGGTAATCGTCTGCAAGAGAAGGCCCGAAAGGGACAGCCCTATCCCGCAGAGCAGAGCAAATAAAGTGCGAGGAATACGTATCTGCCATAGAATCATGGCAGAGGGCGTATTCCCCATTTGCCCTTGGGAAATCATGGTTCCCACTTCTGAAAAAATATCCGCCGTCGGAACATCCACAGACCCAAAACGGACAGAAAGGACCAGACTTACCATCAGCAACAGGGCCAGGACGATTCCTCTAATTCCTGTGGAAATGCATGTATCCTTTTTGTCCATAGTTCTGCCACATCCTTTCTATCCGGCTTTACCTATCTATTTTAGCTGAATATTATTAAAATTACAATAACAATTAATTATAAAATATAATTTATTTATTCAGAATTAATTCATAATGAAAGCAAATTTCCTATACCAGCCCATGTTCCACTAGAAACATGGACCAGTGCAGAAAGGGAGAACGGTAAGGGCCATTTCCCCGGCCAGGCTCTCTATTTCCATAAGCCCTGATTTCACGTATCATCCTGACTCTCTTCCAGTTCTCCCTCTATATCCAGGTACAGAGCCTGCAGCTGATCTATCGTTTCATCCGCTGCCTGCCAGAGGCCCCGTTTTTCCGCTTCCAGCAAAGTTTCTGTAATGCGCTGGAGTGCCCAGGGATTGACTTCTTTCATCCAGTCCTGTACTGTGACATCCAGCGCGTAATTTTCAGCCAGTTTTTCATACATCCAGTTTTCCATCACCTTGCTGGTAGCATCCCACTGGAAGCTGATGGATACACGGCTTGACAGATCGGCTGCGCCTTTGTAGCCATGCTTCATCATGCCCTGTATAAACCGGGGATTGATGGTTTCCATGCGAAAAACCCGCTTAGCCTCCTCCTGCACGCTGCGGACCTTGACACTGCCCCTTTCCGTACTGTCGCCTTCATAGGAGCGGGGAGATTTACCCGAAAGGCTCCGTACAGCCGCTATCATTCCGCCATGATAGGCATTGTAATCATCGCTGCTCATCATATTCGTTTCATGGTTATCTTCATTTTTTAAAGTTACATCCATATGGGACAGGCGCTCTTTAAAAAGCCCGGGTTTGTAAGTTCCTTTGGCACTGCTGCCGTAGGCATGACCGCCCCATCTGACAAAAACGCGGGATAGGTCATCCAGGCTGTCCCAGTTGCGAGATTCCAGCAGGGCACCTACACCGGCGCCATAGGTTCCCGGTGCATCACCAAAAATACGGTAGCAGGCTTCCCGCCAGGCTTCTTCTGTCGGCATCCCCTTCTTTTCCATGGCACTGCTTTCGGAAAGGACATGTTTACGTATAAAATTGTCTTCCTCCTTCTCCGGAAGGGATGCAGCCAGCAGGACTGCCTTGTCCATAAGAGAAACTGCTGCCGGCATGGTATCCCTGAAAAGGCCGCTGATTCTGCCTGTTACATCCAGTCTGGGCCTTTTCAGCTCCGAAAGGGGAATCGGCTCCAGGCGCTTCACATAAAGGCTTCCTTTTTCCCAGATAGGACGAATGCCCATGAGATAAAGAAATTCCGCTATACACTGCCCGTGACTTCGCATATTGGCACCGGACCAGAAAACCATGCCAATATTTTCAGGGTACTTTCCTTCCTCCCTGATATAACGGGCAATAACCTCATCACCCAGCTCTTTGCCTACCGCCCAGGCCGCTTTAGTAGGAAGCTTTCTGGGATCGATACCATAGAAATTAATTCCTGCCGGAAGGAGGGATACACCACCGGCATGAGGTGAGCCTGAGGGCCCGGGCATAATATATTTCCCTTCTATTCCTTCCAGGGTATGATCCATTTCCTGAATCGTGCCGGAAAGCCTTTTGTACAGGTCATGACAGATATAGCGAGCCGTCTTTTCCACCTGCCTCTGCCATAAGGCATCCCCTTCCCGTACTGACTTGGCTGAAAGGGCTTTTCTGATGCCTTCTTCACTAAAATGATGAACCATCAGAGTGTCGATAAACTGTTCCGCTTCTTTTCTGACAGCAGTCATCATTTCGCTGCCCGTCTTTTTCTCAGAAAGAAGGGTCTGTGCGTTTTCCATCAATTCTTTGGCTGTGTATCCGTATTTTTCTGCAAACACATCCAGAATGGCAGGGCAGGAGCCATCAGGCTGCCTCATGAGCTGGATGATTTCATTTCTGAGAATCTCTCCTTCCGGCGCCTGTCCCAATATATGAAGTCCCACATGGCATTCACTGTTTTTAATATCCTCTATGTACTGATGCAGTCTTGTCAGGTATTCAGAAAATGGCTTCGATTCATCATAGGGCACTTCCCCATCCAGCTCCGCTTTCACAGCCAGGCTGCGTATTTCCGGCACCAGGTGGGATGCTGTTTCCGGCTCCACTGTAAGGAAATGGGCATATTCATCCATATTCTTCTCAAGCTCTGAGAGCTCGTCATAGGTGCCTGCATCTGCCATAGGTGCAGGCATATGGTCTACCAGGCAGGCACTCCCCCGTCTTTTGGCCTGTATACCCTCTCCGGTAATGGTCATATGGTAAGGATACACATTGGGAAGAGAGCCCAGTGCCAGATCCGGATAACTGCTGCGGTCAAGTCCCGCGCCCTTGCCCGGCAGCCATTCCAGATTTCCATGAGTGCCTACATGAATGACGGCATCCGCCTTCCAGATATCCCGTATCCACAGGTAATAGGCCAGATACTGATGGGTAGGAGCGATAAAAGGATCATGATAGATTTTGGCTGCATCAAAACCATAGCCCCGGGGTGCCTGCACCGTGATAAAAACATGTCCATCCATAACACCGGGAACCAGAATGCTACCTTCCTCATCCACCATGACACTGCCGGGAGCACGGCCCCAGTCCTTTTCCATCTGGGCCCTCACATCGTCAGGAAAGGTCTGAAAAAAGTCTCCATACTGTTTTCCTGTCACCTTATGGCAGGCCCTCTCTTCCGCTTCCGTCATCATGGACAAATCATTGGTGGCCTGGCTGGTGATGAGCTGAACGAGCTTGCTGCCTGTTTCCGGGACATAATCTATCCTATAGCCTTTCGCTTTCATCTTTTCCAGAAGACGGCGCACGCTTTCTATGCTGTCAAGGCCGAAGGCACTACCGATATTGGAATTCTTAGGCGGATAGTTGTGAAAAATAATGGCAATTTTCTTGTCTTCATTTCTCTTCCTGTGAAGCCTGGCCCAAGCACCGGCCTTTGCTGCCATGGCAGCTATCCGTTCTTTCAAAGGCAGGTAGTCCACCTCTCCTGTTTTCTTCACATGCTTGGCCGCTATGGGCACCCCGTGGATAATGCCGTCAAATTCAGGCATGGAAACACTGATGGACACTTCCATGGCATTCATGCCTTCCGTTGATTTTTTCCACTCCTCCTCCGGCATAAGCAGGGAATAGCACTGCAGCACAGGAATCCCCATTTCATGGAGCACCTCGCGGGATATGGAGCCGGAGGTGGTGAATGAAAATTTCATTACATTCACCAGGCAGTCAATGACCGGCTTTCCATCTTTCATAAAATACCGATGCAATACCTCATCGAGAGACGGCATTCCCAGTTTCGTATCTGGAAGACCGTTAGTGAAAACAGGAATGACATTAAGCCCCTGCCGCTCCGCCTCCTCAATGAAAGCATCCTGGTATTTTGTATCTCCCCAGATCCATTCATCCCGATAAAAAAGAAAGCCAACGGTAGGCCTTTCCACCTTGCAGAATCTCTCCCTATAGGAAGAAAGATCCGTCATATACCTGTCCTTCATGCCAAAATGGTAGAGTCCTGCCCAGCAGAGGGGACTGGGATCCGGTGGCTTTACCGGGGAAGTCTCAAAGAGGAAAGCGCCATAGAGCCATAAATTCCTATAATTTTCCAGTCCGCCGTAAAAGCTGTACTTTTTGATGACTTCTATTTCCTCTTTCCCTATCCATTTTCCGCATTCTTCCTCCGCCGAACCGGCTGCATCCATGTAATAGGGAATCCCGCGGCCCTCTAAAAAGGCAAGGCACTGCTGCCAGAATTTCGTGCGGATTGTATTTCCCATGAACTTGATCATCACCAGGGACGCTCCCTCAAGAAGAGGCGCATAGGAAGCAAAACTGCTGTCATCTTTCACCTTCAGCGTCCGGCAGCTTTCGGAAAGCCGGCCCTCCTTCTGCAGGGACTCCATGGCCCGGCTCATCATGAAATACCGGCGGTCCACATTTGTCAAATAAATCAGTTTCACTGCCATTCTGCTTCTCCCTTATATGAAATCAAACGCCTGCCATCAGTGAGAATCCCTGTCAAACAGCTCCGGATACACCGCCCGGGCACTGGCTTCTACGGCATCGGTTATATGCTGGCTCATGACATACTTGTACTTTTCCGGGAAAGGTACAAGCCTTCCGTTTTTGACAGCCTTCACATCCCTATACGCCGGATTTTCCATGATTTCCCGAGCAAATGCCTTCTCATCATCCCCTGCCTTCACCTTCCACACCGGCAGGAGAATCACATCGGGATTGATTTCCGGCAGGATTTCCAGAGACAAATAGGCATTGGTTCCCTTTGGCACATCGTACCGGGCAGCGCCGTCCTTCACATGGGCCATGGCCAGCACCTCACTGAAAAGAGTGCCCTTCTTGCCAAGAATGCCGCGAAAAGAAAGCCCCAGCGCCGTCCGCTCCTGATCCTTCGGGATTTCAGAAAGCTTCTTTTCCAGATCCTCCCTCTTCTGCCTCATGGAAGAAACCATGGCATGCCCCTTCTCCTCCTCGTTCACCGCACGGGCTACGCCCATAACCTTTTTCTCCATTTCATCCCAATTCGAAGCCACCAGAGACACATACACCGGCACACCGGAACTCCGCAGCACATGGATCACATCGGCCGGCATGGCTGTAGAAGATATTACCAGATCCGGCTTCAAGGCCATAATCTGTTCCACATCATTTCCCACCCGGTGAGGAATACGCTCCGCACTTTCCGCCGGCAGAAAAGAAATATCCGGATTTCCCGAATATTTTGAAATCCCGATAACCCTATCCTCCTCCACCAGGTCTAAAAGGATTTCGTCCGTGCCATAGGTGAGGGAGATGATACGGGATGGATGGGCAGGAAGGGATACTGATTGGCCGGAATCATCCACCACTACACGGTTAGAAGAAGATTCATTGGAAATCATGCCGCAAGCAGAGAGAATAAAGAGTGAAATAGAAGAAAAAAATATTAAAAAGAATCTTTCAAAAAATGCCATATATGAAACATCCTTAAACTGAATCTTCAATCTCAAAAATCAGGGAGTATGTCAAAATAACCGCAATATACTGCATTGCGGCTATTTCATATTTATACAAAATCAGAATGAATAACTATAAGTCAACGTCCAATTATATGGCAAATCCCAGTTTTCATTATTATTAATAGGATTATGACGATCAAGTATATTGTACATATTCAAAGTGACAGACTGCTGTTTATCAGGCGAATAGCTGAATACTGCATTAAGAATATTCCTATCTTCAATAGCATGATCCCAAGTACGATTCGTTTTTGCAATCTCACCCTGCTTAGTATAATAAGAATCCTCTCTATCCGTGGTCAAGAAATAGTTAAGAGCTCCAAAGAACTTCTTCTTCTGATACTGAATACCCGCACTAAGCTGGACCCTTGCTGCATTCTGCCGCCAGGTGTTGGTCCCGTAATCCCGGATCTTAGGATCAGAAATGGAGGCACCTAAGTTAAATTTCCAATTATCATTGACTTCATGCGTGTATTCAGCTTCTACACCGGTATTCTTGAACTTACCACCGTTGACCTGCACATTGATACCCCCATCACCACCGGTAATAAGCTTGTCCTCTTTTATCCATTCAAAATAGTCATCAATATTCATATGGAAAACATCCAGTTTCAGGCTATCCTTTCCACTGATATATTTCGATCCAAATTCATAGGTCCAGCCACTTTGTGGTACCACATGCCAATTTTTAAGCTTATTAGAATAAAACTTAGAATTAACGGCAGGCATATCAAAAGATTTCCCCACATTTGTATAGAGGCTCCATTTGTCGCTCATTTTATATAAAAACTGAACCTGTGGCAGGAATTCATCCTGATGTTCATCCCAGCCATTTCCCTGGCTCACGAATTCGCGGGCGCCGAATATACCGGTCAGACGATCATTAAATGCATGACTGTAAGATGCAAATAGGCCGTAAGATTTTCTTCCAAGCCTGCTATCACTGTCACTTAAAGATTTATAATGCTCATACTTCAAATCCGCTCCGGCAGTCAAACTGTCTTTGTTATCATTAAAATACCATGTCTTCTGGTTATCGAAATTGAAGTTGTAAACATTGTAATTTGTTCCTCTAGATGTCTTCGTGCGCTCCTGGTTTTTATTATAATATACATTTGTCGTATCAAGACGGCGGCTATTATATGCCAGAATAGATTTAAAATGACTTTCCTCATCATTATAAATCAGATCAAGATTATTCCTTACGGAATCATATTCATATTTCCCTACTTTAGATGATTTAATGTTGCCTGTGCGATGACCGTTAATCTGCTCCATGGAATATCTATTTTTGTTTGCTTCTACACGGGCCCAATCCAAGGTCAATTTATCTGTCAATTTGACAGAGGTATAAAAGCTGTCCCTCTGTCCTTTACCATTTTTCCAGGCATAATTCGTCTTTCCCGGATAAACCTTATTGGAATCTGTATAATCATCATAAAAATGACGGTCATAAAAAATGGTATAGTTCTCACCCTGTGTACCCACCTGATAGCCGCTGTTATAATTGCCATACATGGCCTTAACAGTAGTCTTAGGCTCACCGCCATGTTTGGTGATAATGTTTACAACACCACCCATAGCCTCCGCACCATAAAGGACGGAGTTAGAGCCACGGATGACTTCGATTTTATCTACGGAATCAATGGGAATACCTTCGGTAGATGAATAATTCATAATATTAATGGGTGCGCCATTAACGAGGACCAATGTTCCTTTATCCATACCACGGATATAGAATCGGCTTTGTGAACCTCCCAAATCTTCCGCACCATTCGTATAAGAATAAGCATCAACACCTATAGTTTGTGTCAAAGCATCGCCAACTGTAGTATATCCCTTGTCTTTAATATCCTGATTCGAAATAATCGTGGTAGATGCAGGTGTATCAATATCTTTCTTCTCAATTCTCTGCGCCGTAACAACTACCGGGTTCAATGTATATACTTCCCCCTGAGCCATGGCAAGATTACCACCAACTCCTGCTACAGACAGCATTGCTGCTAAAATAAGGACTTTAAGATTCTGATGCATACTGTTCTTTCCCTTCTTCTATAAAATGGAAAAGCACCCTTTTCTGCGCAGCAGTCAATCGGTGCTTTCCGAAAAATATGAAATTAGAATTTATACTCGTAGCCAAGCATAAAGTTACGTCCTAAATTATAGAATGTTGAACTGGATGTAGAAATGATGTCATGACGATTGAAAGGGTTATCTATATTCAGGAAGAAGCGGCTCGTATCATTTGCCTGGTAAGAGAAATTGAGATCGCTTAATACCTGTGCTTTCATAGATGGATAAATTCCTACCGTTTTTTCATTAGCATAATCTCTGGTCCGTTTTCCTAAATAGCTCATTTCGAAAGAAGATGTAAGCTTCCCTGTCTTAGCCATAATCCCTGCGTTCAGCTGGACTTTTCCATAGTAATCGTGCCAGCTGCCTTTTGATTTAGCTCCTGTCTTGTTATTCACATTTGTTTCCTGTTTCTCCGGATGACTGTATGTCATGCCCAGATGATAAGAAAATCTGTCACTGGGTTTCATCTGCCAGTCAAGTTCTACGCCCGTATTTCGGATATCCTCATTGGCATATTCAATATCAAGAGAATGTTGAATATATTTGGCTTCCAAGCTATCCTTGATCTTATAGTGGAATACATCAAAGCGCCAGGACTGACTGCCGATATTCTTTTTGAAGCCGGCCTCATAATGTATGCCATGCTGCGGCTTCAAATCCCGTTTTCCCACAATGTGTTTTCCATCACCATAAAGCTGTGAGAAGGTAGGAAGCATAAATGATTTCCCTACTTTTGCATAAGCCATGGTATTGCTATCAAAATCGTGCATGAATACTACTTCAGGCAGGAATTTATTGTATTTATTCCCGCCGCTGTCTTTTTCCGTCCAAGTCTCACGCCAGTTGAAATTCATGGAGTTCTTATGATCTAACTCATAAACAATCTGTCCTAACAGGGAATGAATATTGCGCTGATAATTTTTATTTGGTAAAAGTCTGCCATCCTCCTTTCCTTTCATCAAATCTCTTTCCAAACTATATCCAACCATGAAAGAGCCTCTCTTGAATTCCCATCGATTAGAGATATCCGCTCCTACAGTCTGGTCTGTAGCCCCACTGGAAGAATGGGTAATGTTATCCGCATCAAAGTAAGCAGGTTTCTCATTTAATTTATTTAATCCTGCTATGGCTTTTTTCGTCTCCTGCTCTCTACGGTTATAGTAAATTCCGGCTTTTAAATTTCCATCATCATAACGAAGCTGGGCTATGTTTTCTTCCGTGCTGTGGAGATCATTCTGATAGGCCTTTCCTTTATTAGCCTTGTTGTCTATGCCATCATAGATATATCTATAATGATCACTATTTCTGCTATAGGTATGGGTAAAGAATAAATGATCCGAGAAATTATACCGCCAATTCACACTGCTGTGTTCGCCACGAATAATATCATAATATAATCCTCTTGGAGAGCCGCTTCTCATACTGTTTTCTAATGTAGGTGCTGAGATTTTTGAGATATGACCGGTATGATCATACTGATAGGTCAATCCGAAATCACCAGACTGAAAGCTGCCAACATAATTTTGTATCCCATAGTTGCCAATTCCTGCCTGGATACGATTCTCCCTTTTCCCTTTTGTAATAATATTGATGACACCGCCAGCAGCTTCCGAACCATAAAGTACCGCGCCACCTCCACGTACGATTTCAATCTTTTCAATAGAATCCGTGGGAATATCTTCAAGATTATATCTACCGCTCTGGTTTAAGGGCATTCCATCTACCAATACTAATGTCCCCTTTTCCACGCCTCTGATAACAGCCTTATTAGTCATGGTTCCCTGGGATATATTTCTTGGTCCCTGGGCGTGCATGATGATGCCGGTAGAAAACTTCAGCGCCTCATGAACACTGGTGGCGCCGGTTTTCTGAATATCATCAGCCGTCAAAACTTCCACTGCTGCCGGTGTCTTCAAATCAGTTGTCTCCATCCGTTGTGCCGTTACGGTAATGGGATTCAGTTCATACACCTGCTCTGCGGAAGCGCCGGTCCAGCCGGTGCAGGCAAGAGCAATCCCCAGAGCTGCATACTTGATTTTCTGATTCATACGTTTTCTCCTCGCTGTTTTGACATAAAAAAAGAGAACTGAAAAAAAGCGCTGTGCGCTTCCGTTCTCATATTCCCCATCATAATATATCAAAAGTTTAATTTGCTGATTTGTTATTATAATTATTATTTAGTCTTTACTCATTATCTACTCTTTTCCTTTAATTGTCAAATTTCAATTTATATTCTTTTACCATCTTTGATGCCCTCAGGTATGGATATCAATAGCTGCTATCAGCATAAAACTTAACTAAAAGAAGGATGCCCTGTTCCTTTTGTCCCCAGTCATCAGTCAGCCCATGGCACCAGGCCACATCTCATCTGTCCCTTTTCTGTCAAATAAAAAAGCATGGTCCTCTATGAGGTTCCATGCTTTTTATTTTGATGTCAGCCGTTCTCTTTCAGCTGTTTTTCCACTTTTTCCAGTGCCATTTCCAAGGTGTGCCATCCCAGGGTGGCGCATTTGACGCGGACAGGCATCTGGGAGATGTCTTTCAGGGTAATGGCGGCTTCCAGTTCTTCCAGCTGGGAGTCATCGGTGACTTTGCCGCGGATCATATCCAGGAAGAGGCGGCAGAGACGGAGGCCTTCTTCCACGGTTCTTCCCTGAAGGAGTTCGGCCATCATGGCGGTGGATGCCTGGCTGATGGCACAGCCGGTGCCGGTATAGGCCAGGTCGGTGATGACTCCGTTTTCTACTTTGGCTTCGATGTCGATATCATCGCCGCAGCTGGGGTTGTGTCCATGTTCGTGGACTGTGGGGCTGCTGATTTTGCGTTTATTGGTCTTGTCCTTGTTATATTCCAGGATAAGATCGGTGTAGAGCTGTTTTAATTCCATCAGTCATCATACCCCATGACTTTCCGTACGTCCTTCAGTTCTTTCAGGAAATAGTCCACTTCGTCCACTGTATTGTAGAAATAGAAGGAGGCACGGCAGCTGGCGTTGATGCCCAGGTAGTGATGGAGCGGTTCCGCACAGTGATGGCCGGTACGGATGCAGATGCCTTTGGCAGAAAGTATCTGGGCCACATCATGGGGATGTACGCCTTCCACTTCAAAGGCTACGAGGCCTTCTTTTTCTTCAGGATTAGTGGGTCCGATGATATGGATGAAGGGCAGTTTTTTCATGCCTTCCAGGCAGCGGGTGACAAGGCGCCGTTCCTGGGCTCTGATTTCATCATAGCCTACGGATTCCACATATTTAATGGCAGCTACCAGGCTGACAGCCCCTTCCACGTACTGGGTGCCTGCTTCAAATTTGGCAGGCAGGTCGGCGAAGGTAGTTTTCTGTTCCTGCACTTCATCAATCATATCGCCGCCCATGAGGAATGGTTCCATATCATTCAGCAGTTCTTCTTTGCCGTAAAGGACACCGATGCCTCCCATGGAGCACATTTTATGGCCGGAGAATGCGAAGAAATCGCAGTCCAAATCCTGTACATCCACTCTCTTATGAGGGGTTGACTGGGCTCCGTCAAGCACCACCACGGCGCCATGGGCATGGGCCCGCTGAATCAATGGCTTGGGGTCGAAATCGATGCCCAGTACGTTGGATACTTCGGCAAAAGCCAGGATTTTCACTCTGGGGTCATCGATTTTCTTCAGTTCTTCTTCCGGGAAATGACCGGTTTTCTTATCTACATAAATGTAGTCCAGCACGGCGCCGGTTTTTTCTGCCACCCTCTGCCAGGTGACCAGGTTGGAATGATGTTCCGCAATGGTAATGAGGATGTGGTCTCCCTTGTGAAGATGGGTTTCGCCATAGGAACGGGCCACCAGGTTCAGGGATTCGGTGGTGTTTCTGGTGTAAATAATTTCGCCGGCCTTTTTGGCGTTAATAAATTTCCGTACCACTTCCTTGGATGTATCATAGGCTTCTGATGCGGAAATGGCGAAAATATGGGCACCTCTGTGGGGATTGCCGTTGTCATGGGTAACATAGTCCAAAACGGCATTCACTACCGGAAGCGGCCGCTGGGTGGTGGCAGCATTATCAAAATAAACGATCTGATGACCATTCACTTTGGTTTCCAGTATAGGAAAATCTTTTCTAAGTAATTCGCTGTTCATTATAACTCCTTCGAATCCAGTTTCTGCCTGAGTTCTGTAATAATTTCATCTCTCACCGATGGATCCATGCCATCGATAATCGGCCGGATCAGGGCTTCAATCACGATTCTTCTGGCTTCTTCCAGGGAGAATCCGCGGCTCATGAGGAAATAAATGGTATTGGCATCCAGCTGTCCTGCACTGGATGCATGGTTTCCCTGGACATCATCTTCTGTACAGAGAAGGAGGGGCAGGGAAATGTTTTTCGTCTTCGGAGAAAGCTGGATGGCATAGTCTCCTTCGTCGCCTGCAGAGCCACTGCAGCCCTTTTTGAAATTCAGGGTACCCCGGAAAATCTTCTTGGAATCATCGTCCAGGGCGCCTTTCACATCGATTTCCGCATGGGTTTTCTTTCCCACATGATCGATGTGGTAGTAGAAATCCAGATGCTGTTTTTTCGTGCCGGCATAGACTGCTTTTTCCGTCATGGCAGAATGGTCGCCGGCCAGCAGGCCGTAGCTGTGAACGTAAATATTTTCACCGCCCAATTCGGCAGCAGAAAAATCAGCTCTGGCACCTCTGGCCAGTACCGCATGGCGCTGATCGAAAATTTCCACACCGGAAAGGCCGCTTTCCAGCCGGGATACTTTCAGATTGGCATTTTCCGCCAGGTCATAGTAGGCTCCTGCAACACAGGTGCCTTTTTCTGTTTTCCCCTGCAGAATCCAGATGAGGTTCAAGGATGATTCTTTTCCCAGGCGGAAAAGGAAACTTCCTGCAAAGTCTGCCTGCTCGTCACCGCTAAGGGTGATGGTCAGTTCCGCCTTTGTTTCAGCGGGAATGGTTATGGTGTAATGACTGCCCTGCTTGAGAGCTTTCACCGTTTCTTCGGAAGCCCCCTTGAAGTCCGCCGGAAGGGTGCCCCCTTCTTTCACGAAGGTTTCATCGGAAAAGGCGGGCCTGTTCCCTGCCTTCGGCGCTTCAAATTTCACAGGGGTATCGTTTGTATGGAGATAACGGTATGTAAGAAGAGGCAGCCGGTTGATTCTGATTTCTTCCATAATGCCTCCTTATCCTATGGCCCCTTCGAATTCAAGATCGATGAGGCGGTTCATTTCTACTGCATATTCCAGAGGCAGGGCCTTGGAAATCGGTTCTGCAAAGCCTCTGACCAGCATGGCCTTGGCGTCTTCTTCCGTAAGGCCCCGGCTCATGAGGTAATAAATATCTTCATCCGGAATGCGTCCGATTTTAGCTTCGTGTCCCAGGTCAATATCATCATTTTCAATGACAATGTCCGGGATGGTATCGGAGCGGGACTCATTGTCCAGCATGAGGGATTCGCAGCTGATGGAGCCCTTTGTCCCTTTGGCATTGGGTCCGATATAGACTACGCCGCGGTAAATGGCGGTGCCGCCGGCTTTGGAAATGGATTTGGAGTTCACGGTCATGGACACATCTTTCCCCAGTGCTTCCACTTTGGAGCCGGTATCCAGGAACTGTCCCTTGCCGGCAAAGGTAATGCCTGTAAATTCACAAGTGGACCGGTCTCCTTTGAGCACCGTATCCGGATAGAGGCAGGAGGTATGAGATCCGAAGGAACCGGACACCCAGATCATATGACCATCTTCTTCTACCAGTGATTTCTTGGTATTCAGGTTGTACATATTCTTGGACCAGTTCTCAATGGTAGAGTACCGAAGGGTGGCCCCTTTCTTAACGAAAAGTTCTACAGCTCCGGCATGGAGATTGGCCACATTGTAACGGGGAGCCGAGCAGCCTTCGATGAAATGGCAGGTGGCTCCTTCTTCTACAATAATCAGGGTATGTTCAAACTGGCCTGCTCCCGGCGCATTAAGGCGGAAGTAGCTCTGCAGCGGCATCTTCACATGAACCCCTTTGGGCACATACACGAAGGAGCCGCCGGACCATACGGCATAGTGAAGGGCTGCAAACTTATGGTAGTTCGGCGTAATGAGCTTTCCGAAATAGGGTTTAATCAGTTCCGGATATTTTTTGACTGCCGTTTCAAAGTCAACATAAATGACTCCCTGTTCCTCCAGTTCTTTCTGGATATTGTGGTATACCACTTCGGAGTCATACTGAGCGCCTACACCGGCCAGCGATTTCTTTTCCGCTTCCGGAATTCCCAGCCGGTCAAAGGTTTCCCTGATGTTTTCCGGCAGGTCTTCCCAGCGGGCTTTCATATCTGTTTTCGGGCGGACGTAGGTATCAATGTGTTCCATATCCAGTTCCGAAATGTCCGGTGCCCAGGGCGGTACGTCCAGCTTATTGTAAATTGCAAGGGCCTTGAGCCGCTTTTCCAGCATCCATTCCGGTTCATCCTTTTCTCTGGAAATCTCACGGATCACATCTTCCGTAAGCCCCTTGTCTGCCTTGTAGGAATATTCCACCTTATCCTTCACATCATAAATGCTGCGGTTAATATCCTCTACCTGGCTCTTTTTCTTTTCTTCAGCCATGACTACACCTCACTGCGGTATGCATCAAAGCCGTTGGTTTCGATTTCATCCACCAGTTCCGGTCCGCCTTCTTTAACAATGCATCCATCAATGAGCACATGTACAAATTCCGGCGTAATGAATTTCAGAATCTGGTTCAGATGGGTAATAATGAGAAGGGAATTGTTCTCATTATGGTATTCGGAAATATTTTTAGAAACAATGCGCACTGCGTCCACATCAAGGCCCGAGTCCGTTTCATCCAGCATGGCCAGCTTGGGATCCAGAATACGCATCTGCAGGATTTCGCTCTTCTTTCTTTCGCCGCCGGAGAAACCGTCATTGAGGTAACGGTCTGCATAGGAGGGATCCATGGAAAGGTCTTCCATCCTTGCTTTCATCAGACGCTTGAAAGGGAAAAGGCGCTGCTGTTTCCCGGAAATGGTGGTCTTGGCAGTACGGATGAAATTTTCCATGGTAATGCCGGCCACCGAAATAGGATTCTGAAAAGAAAGGAAGATTCCCAGTTTTGCTCTTTTATCTACAGACAGGCCTGTAATTTCCTGGCCTTCAAAATAAATATGACCCTCAGTTATCTTGTAAACAGGATTACCCATGATGGCATGAAGCAGCGTCGACTTGCCTGCCCCGTTTACGCCCATAATTACATGGACTTCCCCCTTGTTCACGGTGAGGTTAATGCCGTGGAGGAGTTCTTTCCCGCCTACGGAAACGTGGAGATTTTCCACGCGAAGCAATTCACTCATTTGATCACCTCATAATATATTGTAACCTGTATGCGTTGGTATACGTATACAATTGAAATCTTATTCCATTTTATATTATTTATCTCGATATGTAAATACGCCCACTGCCGCGAAATGTCCTTTCCGCCTGCATTTTTCCCTGCGGCGTCACATCCTATCTAACTTTTTCAATATGTAATTGAGCTTATACGGATTTAGACAGGATAAATGATAATATCATATGTATGAGCCGCTTTGCGGTTCGAGTGCAGAGGGTTCAGGGGTAGGTTAACGGCCCTGAAGGGCGAAGGTTGTGGCCTGCCGGCGCAGGCAGGTTGTATAGAAGGGTTGTGGGAAAGGTTCTGAAGATTGACCGGCCTTTGGGCCGGAGGGCCCTCAGGTTTGACAGCGGCTTCGCCGCTGAGGGTTGTGGTATCGCCTGAGGCGATGAGTTCTAGGGAAGCGCTGATTAAATCGTTATCGAATTTCATTCTTGAATTTTTATTCAATGCA
>ERZ857775.1142-NODE-1142-length-33251-cov-12.039734_pt1 | contig 33251 bp, 34 predicted proteins | sample MGYA00519698_ERZ857775 | MGnify/ENA primary metagenome ERZ857775 (study PRJEB31778, sample SAMEA3449363) | human gut metagenome | biome: human gut; feature: human-associated habitat; material: faeces | place: United Kingdom | collected 2010/2012 ...
TCATTTCTGACTGCCCTTTACAAGTGGAAACCCCCAAATATTTAAAGCGAGTTTTTTATTGACCCCCCTTAAAAATTAAAGGTTCAATAAATTCTACTTTCTAAACATTAATAGTATTTCTTCAGTTGGCTGTTCCAAATTATGCTCTTGTAAATACTTTGTTAAGCCACGTAAATCATACGATGAAAATTCTGTACTACATTTTTCACCATCTTCTAGATCCCCGACATATATACCTTCGAATCCATCTTCTTCTGTCGGGTCTGGTATTGGTTCAAATTTATTCTTCATCATTCATCCCTCCAATTGCACTTCTCTAACAATTCTTTCGCTACTGCGGTATCTAAATAAAATTCATAACCACCTAAATATCTTGCACCTAATTTACCGATATAATAATTTAACAATTGACTATTAGCAGCTTTGGCTTGAACATAACCGTCATAGCCCTCATCAAATGAAATCTTTGCCGCAATGGCAAACAAATGTGCACCAATTCCTTTGTACTCTTTATTCTTTGTTAAATGGCCATTGCTTTTGGGATTAGCAACTATCCAATGAATCTCTATAGTGTACTTATCAGGTGCAGCCTTATATGCTATAAGGCCTTGTATTTCCTCGTTGCCTTCTGCGAATATAGCTTTTATGGTCTGATCATGTGGAACCTTAGACCAATTAATATACCATCCGCTTGTCTTATTATATCCTTTTAATTCACTTCGTTTCATTTCTTTCACAGTAGTATTAACCACTCTGCCTGTTTTGCATTCAATAAGGCAAGGTGCGAACCCATCTATTTCTATGTTTATATTACCATCATCATTTGAGCTTTTCAATCTGTTCGATGTCATCAAGTATTTTTCTCTAAAGTCTCGAAAATCATCGCTCTTATCAAGTCCATAATATTCGGCTCTTTCTTTCAGCGTCTTGAGTTCATCAGCATCTAAAGCCCATCTAGCACGTTGAAGGAGTGCACATCTACAGTTTACATCCTGTAAAGAAATCCCAAAGCCTCCAGGATACATAACTTCTATATCATCAACCACAAAAGGCTCGTCTATTTCTGCAAGTTTACCATCAAGAAGTATGTGCATTGGTCTAGTTCTTCCATCTAGTGTAGCATCCCATTGCTTAACCACTTCGCATCCTTTGGCTTTTGCTGCATGCTGTGCGTCATTGGCACTAAGAACCTGTATTCTATGCCCTTCTGTTCTAGCAATCCTCATTGCTTTATTAAAACCAATATTAGACGCTCCATCTATGTTTCTAGCAATATGTGCATATAATGAAGATGTGGCTATACCTCTTGAGATATGCTTTGCAATCTGTTTTTTGAGAACCCCAACATCAATACCCATTCTAGTATACAGCGGTACACTCAATTTAGTATTTAACGTCATAGCCCTTGTGACTTGCTTCTCATTGATAGGAGTAATTAGAGTATGCCTTGTCCTTGAATATCGTACATAGTTCCAATATATCCTGTGTAACAGGAATCTGTTAGATATCCACTAATATCGTCATAAGAATCAGCGTTTAAATTACCGAGTAGTTCATCTGACTGCTTTTAGAGATAAACATAATCTTTCTCGTGCAGTTCTTAATGTATACATTTCATTAGTGTTCATACTTCAACCTCCTGATTTACTTCAAAAATAATAAAATTACCCAAAAAACAGCAATAATAAGCCAAATGATTCTTATAATTAGTTTAAAAATTTCTTTTTCATATGTTATCTTCTTTCGTCTCTGATATATATTGACAAGAGTGAACCAAAAAGTTAATATCTATCAGAGAGAGGAAGAACCTCTCCCCAACCGTTATTTCTTAATTTCTTTTATCAAGTCAATTATTGAAATAATTAGGTTGATGATTGATGTAGCAAGTGCGATGCGGGCCAATGCAATTCGTGCTTGCTTTTTCTTTTACGCTTTTTTCTTCACTGATATGTCCTCCTTCCCCTATTAGTTTTACTTTCTTAAACTTCATTATCAATAGAGGAGTGTAATGTTAAACGTTTTTGTTGATTGTTTAATCTCATATCTTTTTAATATTTATGAGGAGCGATTTTTATGAAATCAACAGAAGAAATAAAAAACAGATTAACACTTGCTTTACATAGAAGAAATTTAACACCAAAAGAATTATCAAATATAGCCTTTATTAAACTAGACAAATTAAAACTACCTATTATGAAATGACCGTTGTCAAGATATAAATAAACTTATTATTTTTCGCTTATTATTTTTCTTATCTTAGAGAACAGGCAGCAGTCGGCTTTTTTATTATATTATGATATACTTATTGTGTTAGCGGTTGAAGCACTCTAAGTGGCTTTTCTTGTTACTGATTTGTTACTAGTTTTAGGCTTTATAGTGTTTTAAACCTCTAAAAAATCACATAAATACAGGAGATAATTTATTATGAAACATTTATATATGATGCGTCATGGACAAACTCTATTTAATGTTAGAAGAAGAATTCAGGGATCATGTGATTCTCCACTAACTGAACTAGGTATTAAGCAGGCAGAAGCTGCAAGAGAGTTGATCAAGGATATTTCTTTTGATCATTACTACTCTAGTACGGCTGAAAGAGCATCTGATACATTAGAAATAGTTACAGAAGGTCAAGTACCTTATACAAGACTTAAAGGGCTTAAGGAAAGAGGTTTTGGATTATTTGAAGGAGAAAGTGAAGATTTAAATCCTCATTTTGATGATTTTAAATATGATGACTTATTTCCCCATTATGGTGGCGAAACAACCAAACAAGTACAACATAGAGTTGTAAAAACACTAACTGAAATCATGAATAAAGAAGACCATGAAGTGGTTCTTGCAGTAAGTCATGCCGGCGCTTCTATGCAATTCTTTAGTGCATTTAATGACCCAAACATTATTTTTAACTCAGGAGGATTTACTAATTGCTGTATTCTTCATTATACATATGATAACAATGAGTTTAAATTTGTAGAAATATTAAGACCAGAGGTAAAGTAGATACATATGAAAGAAAAAGTATTATTTTTTGATATTGATGGTACGCTTGTAGATAACACTTATGGAGTTTATGAAGTACCTGAAGGTGTAAAAAGAGAACTTAAAAGAATTCAAAACAATGGGCATAAGCTTTTTATCTGCAGTGGTCGTCCTAAAGCCATGATTAACCAGCAGTTCCTTGATTTGGGGTTTGATGGTTATGTCTTATATAATGGTGGTTATATCGAGATTGATGGTGAATCTATCTTTGAAGAGAGAATGGATACAGAACTTGCGACTCAGACAGTTGATATGCTTGAAGAACTAAATTGTGATTATATGCTTGAAACAGCACATCATATTTATATTGATAAGCGTTATAAAGAGCTTTATACGTTCTTTAAGAACCTCGGCATGGAAGAGATGTTTTCTATGGATTTTGACCGTGATGATGTCTTAAAACGTGCCATTAAAATAGAAGCCAATGTCACAAATAAAGACAAGCAGAAAGTAAGCGACTATTTAGATGGTAAGTTTGGTACTACTATCAGTTTTGATCAGCATGGCAGTGATAATTCATTTGAGTTCTTTTCACCAACCATGAGTAAAGCCATCGGTATTAAGAAAGTTCTCGAACATTATGGTTTAGATATCAAAGATACCTATGCATTTGGTGATGGTCTTAATGATATTGAAATGATTCAATTATGTCAGGTAGGTGTAGCTATGGGTAATGCCATAGATGAATTAAAGGTACAAGCTGATATTATCTGTAAACCTATTGATAAAAATGGATTAGAAGATATTCTTAAGGCTTTATTTCCACAATAAATATCTTATCTTCACATAAGTATGATATACTCTAGTCGAGGTGATTTCATGAAAAAAGACAATGATAAATTAGCATATTATTTACCTATTATGATCAGTTTAGGTGTCGTATTTGGTATTTGTTTTGACAATATAGGTATAGGAATCTGTTTAGGTGTCGGTGCAGCCGGTATCCTTTCATTGTTGTGCACAAAAAACCTTATCTAAATGACATTGAATGATTTATTTTCTATCTAAAATTTTATTAAACCGACTAAAGACTCCATAGTTTGTGTGTTTGACTTACTGTTTATATCTATCTTCTCCTAAATATTTTTCTAGTCATTGCAATATAAAATTGCTTATACAGTCTCTCCCTTAAGAGTCCTGGTATTCTGGATAATATACAGAGCGACCGATATGACCATCATTATAGCGCACAAACCAATCAACAGATCTGATACCATCGGTGTAATTTGGAACCATATAATATCCCAATTTGGTATGTAACTTGCTTTTACTAATCCATGGCGTACCAGATTGGCAATCCACTCTGCATCTTTTACATCCGTCTTACGTCCGGGAACTACTTTGATATGCTGCGCATTCACAACCATGATCGGTATCTGTTCTTCTTCAAATATATTATATACAGGTTTCCAATAAGAGCCCGTACTTTCCATGGCAGCCATCTCACAATCTGTTTCTTTCAGCCACGAAACTAATTGGAGATCTTGCAGGCCTCCTGGATTCTATCGACCAGCTTTTTGGAAAATATAATGCTTTTTTATAATCTAATAGCTTTTGAAAATCTAATGCTGCTATTTTAAATCCGAAGAATAACCGGGTACGTTTTTTGCCATGCACAGGTATCTTGTCCACATGATATCTTCGACGAAGAAGAGAGGGAATTGCTTCTACTCCATTTCTAAATTTTGCATATTCAGAAAATTCTTCCGTCTGCATGTACTGTAATTGTTTTGCACGACCAACGGATTTCCAAGATACTTCCTTTCGGACTCGTGTTTTTAGAAAACGCGACTGACACCGTTCTTTGTAAGGACATCCTTCGCAGTCACTTATCCGAAAATACGCAACGGAACGCTCATTGCCTGGATCATAGATACAGTCTTCAGGTACACGATTATTCTTACATTTGATGAGATATTTTCCATCATCAGTAAAAACAAAATCAGCATATATTTCATCTGGTTTGCGTCCTGTGAAATTGGTTGTAACAAGTTTTAGATTATGTTCAGATGCTAAACGTGAGTTCTCTTCTCCGCTGTATGCCCCATCGGCAACAATAAAAGAACCATCAGAAAAATCTTTTTTCTCATTAAGATAATCTTTCATAAACTGATTATCTGCGTAGGTATTTTGCTGGTAATCGTAGACAATGACCAGACTGCTTTTTTCTCCGACAGCTTCAACTACGTTTCCAACGTATCCAAGATGTCTGCCACCTGCTTTATAGCGGAAAGTGGCTTCTGGATCAGAAGGATTAAGCAATACTTCTGAAGGATTTTCAACTTCCTCTTTTTTGTCGAAGCCGCCTTGAGCCACCATCATCAATGATTGTGCGTTCCTTTAATAGGCGAATAAGAAGCTGATATTCACTTGTATCATCAAAATCACCGGTTGAATCACAAATCTTTATCAAGATATCTGCATCTTTCATCACAACAACGTTTCTCTCAGTTGCATCCATATCCCGCTTGTGATAAATGCATTTATTATAATCATCTTTTTTAATATAATGATATTGTTCATCCGGAATTTTTGTTCCACGCTCATCCATTATTTTGCAAAGATTAGCAACACAAGTATAAAACAATTCAAGCAATGAGAGGTTTCTGATATTTGCAGCAACCATTAAACTGTCCATACGTTGTTTATCCGGAGTGATATCCATAAAATCAGATATTTCTTTTGCCATTTTTACAACACATTCATGAATAAGATCAACATCATGCTCTGTTTCGTAAGAAAGAACTCTTGCTCTAAACCTGCTGAGGGTTCTGTCACTAATTGGCTGCTCTTCAAAACTGGTTGTGTGCAGTGCATACTGATAGCGGATATCAAATGCCATAGCTTCAACGATCTCATCGTCAGTAACATTAAGAGCTTCTTTAAGAATCAGTGCCCCAACAATCACATTGACCGGAGTATTAGGTCTGGATGCTTTTTTACTGTAAAGAACAGAAAAAATATTTTCATCAATAGCAGGAAAAACTTTGTCTGCAAAAGTATTTGCCCATGATTTTTCTAACATTCGTTTTTCGCGTTCTGTAAGATTAAAAGTACTGTCTAAAACAGTAAGCTGTTGATTATCATTTTTAACAAAAGACATATAGATCACCTCATAAAATGCTACCTACATTTTACCAAAGAATCCAATGTTTTTACATATCGTGTTAAGTTTTCAAGGTACAAATTTATATCAAAGGCTATAAACCTTTTGACACCCTAATCTTTTATTTTATCTTCTCCGGAGCAGTTTTTTACACTGGCTTACAGGTGCATCCGATTCCCAGTCCATCCGGACCGATATGACAGGACAAACCGAAGGAAAGTTTATCACACATGACTTCCATTCCCGGGAAACTTTCTTTAATCTGGTTTACCCATTCTTCTGTCACTTCATCGGTACTGCTGGACGCCGCCATCAGGTACACTTTACCAGCAGCATATTCTTCTCGGAAATTCGTTTCCAGCTCATGCTTCATTGCATCGATCATAACTTTACGTGATTTCTTCATACCACGGCATTTCTGGTAGATATCAAGCTTTCCTGTGCTGAAATGCATAACAGGTTTGATATTCAGGACATCTGCTGCCAAAGCTGTCACAGAGCTGACTCTTCCTCCTTTTTTGAGATATTTCAGTGTGCTGAGCCCGATATAAATTGTCATTTTTTCTCTGGTTTCTTCAAGAATTTTCTTGATTTCGACTACACTGTATCCTTCTTCTGCCATTTCTACTGCATCAAGAACAGAACGATGCATCGGGGTTGCCACACGACCGTTATCTACGACAAACACCTTACCGGCAAATTCATCTTCATTTGCCATGGCTTCTGCTGTCATACAGGACCCGCTTAAAGCACTGCTAAGAGGAATATAAACAATCTCCTCATATTCTTTCAGCATCTCTTTCCACATATCCATAACTTCTGTTGGTGACGGCTGAGATGTAGATACATCTACGCCCTTTCGAAGCATATCATAAAATTCATCTCTGGAAAGATCTACTCCTTCACGATACACTTTCTCTCCGATATAAAAAGGCATCGGTAGTACCTTAATTCCGAGTCTCTGCGCTTCTTCACTCAAAATTCCACTGTGGCTGTCTGTCATGATTCCTATTTTCTTCATAATATCTTCTTCCTTCGTAATCTATTTTTATAACGTCTTAATAATCGGCATTACACTTCATTTATATTTGTATCAAATCATTATTTTTCATTCGGCACAATAAAGGATGACGCAATTTCCTCCTCCGCATACTCTTCCACATCCGTTCTCGTTACTCGTTTTATATGTTGTTTTTTTAGGCGCAGATATACGAACTCCCGGAATATAGTATAAAATACCGATACAAGTGGAATGAAAATCAGCATACCTATAATTCCCATAAGATTTCCGCCGATTGTAACTGCCGCCAGTACCCAAATTGATGGAAGTCCTACTGATCCGCCAACCACATGAGGATAGATCAGATTACCTTCTATCTGCTGCAAAAGCAGAAAAACTATAATAAATAAAACTGCCTGTTTTGGATTTACCATAAAGATCAGAAAACTTCCCACGGCACAGCCAATAAAGGCTCCAAAGATAGGAACCAATGCGGTAAACGCGATCAAAATTCCAATTAAAAGTGCATATGGCATTTTTAAAATACTTAGCGTGATAACAAACATCATTCCGAGAATTACTGCTTCCAGACACTGCCCTGCAAGAAAATTTGCAAATGTCCGATATGTCAGCGAACATATGTTAAGAATTGCATCTGCTTTTTGTTTTGGAATAAAAGCGAAAATCACTTTTCTTACCTGTAAATGTAATTTTTCCTTCTGAAAAAGAATATAGCATGCAAAGGAAAACGAAATAAAAAAGGTCGCTAATCCACTGGCAATGGAACCTACTGCTGACATCGTCGTATTCATCATATTTCCGACTCCGTTTCCAAGAAGACTTATTCCCCATTTAATTGCCTGATCAGGCTGAAACTGCAGCTGATCTACCAATTTCATAATATCCTGATTATCATGTGAAAATTCTCGAATCCAGTTTTGCATCTGTGGAATAAAATCTGAAATACTCGTCATCAGATTTCCCATGGTCTGTGTAAGCTGTGGAATCACACCAAACATTACCAATATAATGACACCTGCTACCAATATAATTGTAAGAAGCAGGCTTATCGGTCTCGCAGCTTTTTTTCCTATTTTATTATTTTCTTTTATCTTTCCGAGCATTTTCTTTTCTAGGAAACTCATTGGTACATTAATCACAAAGGCAATTGCACCACCAAGCGCAAAAGGAAACACAATTTTCCATATTGACTTCAGCACTTCAATCACCACATCGAATTTCCACAAAGCAACTACAAGAAATGCCGTAAACACAATCAGTTCTCGAATTTTTTTCATAGAACATCTACTTAAATCCACTATCTTTCCCCTCTTTTTCTTAGTTTCATACGTATACACTTAAGTAATTGAATAATCAGAAGGCTTGCAAAAGCATATAAATATACACATCCAAGCTGCATCAGATTCAACGTTTCCACTTTGAATAAGTTATGGAAACCAGGAACCGTCAGTACTGTTGTAATGAGTACTGCACCTAACACAAATGCTCCCTGAAGCCACTTGTTATGAAAGAGACCTTTTGTAAAAATGACCGGATGATCTGATTTGCAATTATATCCATGAAACAAACGTGCCAGACAAAGAGTTCCAAAAGCATACGTGCTTCCAAGCAATGTACCATTCTGGTTGTATCCTGTCAAAAAACTGATCATTGTCATTGCTCCAATTACCAAACCTTCCAGACCGATTTTGCTAAGAAAATCTTTTGTCAATATCGACTCATCTGCCAATCTCGGTTTTTCACTCATCACTTCACTTCTATCCGGCTCTAAGCCTAACGCAATTGCCGGAAGACTATCCGTCAAAAGATTAATGAAGAGTAAATGTACTGGTGCAAATGGCACCGGAAGTCCTGCAACCGATGAACAAAGAACGGTTAAAATTGCTCCGAAATTTCCTGACAAAAGAAACTGTATCGCATACTTGATATTCTGATATAAGTTTCGTCCATTTTCCACTGCTTTTACGATTGTTGCAAAGTTATCATCTGTAAGTACCATCGCTGCTGCATCTTTCGCAACTTCCGTTCCGGTCATTCCCATTGCAACACCAATATCTGCCTGCTTTAATGCCGGTGCATCATTGACACCGTCTCCTGTCATTGCCACAATCATTCCTCTTTCCTGCCATGCCCGAACAATGCGAATTTTATGTTCCGGTGACACTCTTGCATACACAGAAATATTTGAGACAAATTCTTTGAGTTCCTCGTCACTCATATTTTCTATATCTGCCCCTTCACAGGCTTCCGATAAATCATGTAATATTCCAACTCTCTTTGCAATTGCTGCTGCTGTAATTTTATGATCTCCGGTGATCATAACCGGTCGAATTCCCGCTTTTATACATTCCGCTACCGCAGCTTTTGATTCTTCTCTCGGAGGATCCATCATCGCAATCAAACCAAGAAATACTAAGTGATCCTCATCTTGTATCGTTAATGTGTGATTCTTAGGAATTTCACGATAGGTAAAAGCCAATACTCTTAAACCTTCCATCGAAAATTCCTGATTTTGACGTTGTATTTTTTCTTTATCTTCCTCAGTAATTTTTCGAATTCCCTCTTTCGTCCAGATTTGCTCTGTACGTTCCAGGAGCTTGTCGACTGCACCTTTTACAATCATTTGATTTTTACCATCTATCAGGTGAAGTGTTGACATCATCTTTCGATCACTGTCAAATGGCAGTTCTCCATTTCTTGGATAAAGCTTTCTTACGCTTGCCGCCTCTATCCCATATCGACTTCCAAGATTAATCAATGCTGTTTCTGTTGGATCTCCAATTTCTACTCCATTTTCATTTGTCGAATCATTACATAGAATACTGTAATTTAAAAGACATTTTTGTGCCTGATCTGATATATCAATTGCCTCTGCTGAAATTCTTTTTCCATCTATATAATAATCTTCAACCGTCATTTTATTCTGTGTGAGCGTTCCTGTCTTATCCGAACAAATAATAGAAACACTTCCAAGTCCTTCTACCGCCTGTAGTTTACGAATGATTGCATGCTCTTTTGCCATCTTCTGTGTTCCGAAAGAAAGTACAATTGTCACGATAGAACTTAGCGCTTCAGGAATTGCTGCTACTGCAAGTGCTACTGCAAACATAAATGCACTGCTGATCTTTTCACCGCGGAACACATTTATTGCAAATAAGAGTCCGCAAAATACCAGAATCATAATAGAAAGCTTCTTTCCAAAGACTTCCAAACTCACCTGAAGTGGTGTCTGTTTTTCCGAAGTTGACTTCAAAAGTCCTGCAATCTTTCCAACTTCTGTCTGCATTCCTATATCCGTTACAACAGCTTTCCCACGCCCATACGTTACAAAACTACCGGAAAATAACATATTTGTCCGATCACCAAGTGGCGCTTCCGTCAATATTGTATCCATGTTTTTCTCAACTGCAAGACTTTCTCCTGTAAGAGCACTCTCATCAATCTTAAGACTTGCATTTTCAATCAGTCTTCCATCAGCCGGAATCATATCTCCTGCTTCAAGCAGTATCACATCTCCAACAACCAGTTCTCTTGCCGGAATTTGAACGACTGTACCATCACGCAATACTTTTGCCTCCGGGCCAGAAAGATTCTTTAAACTCTGCAGAGATTGTTCTGCTTTTACCGTCTGTATTGTTCCCAAGATTGCATTGATCGTAATAACCGTCACGATAACTGCCGCACTTTCCACATCTCCAAGCATACCAGATATGATTGCTGATGCAATTAGAATCAGTACAAGAAAATCCTTATACTGTTCAAAGAAAATCTGCAGGATACCTTTCTTCTTTCCTTCTGTAAGTTCATTCCACCCACACTTTTCTCTGGATCTTTTCACCTGTTCACTCGTAAGCCCAGATTTCTTGCCATTCACCCTTTCAAGAACCTCTTCTACCGTCTGCTGATAAATTTCCTTCATCACTTCCGCCTCATCGTTTCTAAGTATTTACTACCTGAATTTCTTATGCAATGAAAGACCTCTTTGAAAAAAATATAAAAAAAAGACCTTCATTGCATAATAAAAAATGCAATAAAAGTCTCACCATTTCCTTATGATACCGGATGCTTCCACCGTACTGACAACATCACAAACGCAATTTGTTAAGCGCAGGTTACTCCCCTTTATTGGATCAAATCATATACCCAAAGTAACATGATTGTCAAGATACTTTATCATTACTTTTTCATTTTATGTTATACTTTTTACATCGTTAACACTATTAAAATAAATTCTCCGGAGGTGAATCAAATGGATTATACGAATAATTCCTGTTGTTGTGGTGAAGCGGAACATTTTTCCGGATGTTTGATTTGTGGTGCTCCTATTACGTATCGTGCTGAAAGCTCTATTCAGACGTGTAGTATCTGCCATAAAGAGCAATTAACCAATGCGGTCTGTGAAAATAGTCACTTTATCTGTGATGCCTGTCACAGCTATGGCACATATGCTCCGGTAATCGCAGCGCTCAGAGACAGTACCGAAAAAGATGCTTTGCTTCTTCTGGAAAAAATTATGGATCTTCCATCTGTACATATGCATGGACCGGAGCATCATGCAATTGTTCCATGTGTTCTTCTGACAGCGTTTCGCAATAATGGAGAACATATGGATTACGATGCTGCACTATCTGAAATCTGTAAAAGAGCGAAGCAGGTTCCGGGCGGTACCTGTGGTTACTGGGGTGTCTGTGGAGCTGCTGCCGGAGCCGGTATTTTCATGTCCGTTATGACTGGATCCAGTCCACTTCACAAAGATGCATGGCCGTTTCCTCAAAAACTTGTTTCCATTATTTTATCCAGACTGGCAGATGTTGGTGGACCTCGCTGCTGCAAACGTACCAGCAGAATTGCCATTGAAGAAGCCGTTCATTTTTACAGTCAGTTTTGTTCTGTAAACATTCCGTTGTCTTCTATAACGTGTAAATACTGCGAAGATAATCGCGAATGTATCCAGGAAGATTGTCCATACTATCCTGAATAACAGGCAAGGCAGTGATTCCATGATACCACGAAATCACTGCCTTGTAACTCGTTTGCCAGGATACAGCGCCCCATCTTCCCACTTTGCTTTTTTGCAGTTCCATGAACGAATATCCTTCTCTTCCAAAACACTCCTGATTTGTTCTTCTCCATTGTCCGATGTAAAAAGCGCTGTAATTTCCTTTTTTCCATCTACAATTTTCACACAATAATCTACCAGTTCCGGAATCTCAAACAGTAATTCATCCATCTCTCTGATACTTCCCAATGGATCCATCCGCTTTACAAAGTCCAGGCGTTTTATTTCACTTCCACAGAGGCATCTTCCTGGAATGATCCTTGACCAGTCACCGGTTCGATATCGAATCAACGGCTGTGCTTCCATTCCAATGGTTGTAATCACCAGTTCTCCCCATTTACCGTCCGGCAGCACATTTCCGTTCTCATCTATAATCTCTGTAATACAATGGTTTTCCCGCATATGCATGCCCTCATGCGCCGTGCAGCAAATGGCACCTCCAAGCCCCATCTCTCTGGAACCATAGTGCGGCCAAAGTCGTGTTTGCAGAATTTCTTCGATTGCTTTCATGACAGTTTTCGGACAGGCATCTCCGGATACCAGTGCTCTTTTTATACTGCCTTTTCCGCACATTCGAAGCATGGACAGCAATGCCGTCGGCATTCCCACATACGTATCCGGCTGCTCCTCTTCCAGAATCCTGTTCAGTTCGCCATAAGTTCTTCCTGTCCCGGTTGAAAGAGGTTTTGCTCCCAGACGTCTGATTGCCTCCGCGATCAGTTCTCCTAATCCAAAAGGACCTGAAAATGGCATAGCCACCATCGTTATACTTCCAGGATAAATAAATTCACCCAGACCTGCCATAAAAAGTTCTATGGTGTGTTCACAGTCTCCCTCTGTATAGAATACACGTTTACCGGCACCGGTAGTTCCGCTTGTCTGTTCTGATATCACTTTCTGTACTTCCCCCTGGGAGCAAAGCAGCATCCTGCCTCCATCTCGTGCCAGATCTGTTTCTGTCGTAAAAGGAAGGCTTCTCAAATCTATCAGGCTTTCCAGTCTTTCCGGTAAATCTCGGTAAAAACCCTCTCGTTCTTTCTCTCTCTTCAGTACAATATTTAATTTCTCCAGCTGTATTCTGTGTATTTCATCTCTTGTAATCTCTGTAATGCCTTCCTGCTTACAGATCATTGCATCTATATTCGATCGTTTCACTTTCTGTATAAATATATTCCTTTCGAATTCGTCAGATTATATGCACAAAATGGCACCATTCCATAATCAGAATCCACCTCGCAGATATAACATCTTTTCAGACGTTCAAGATCCAGATTCCATGCATCCTGAAAAATCATCCCTGATACTGCAAAAGTTTCATTATGAACCCGGATCAGGAATTCATCCAGTGCATCTGTCTGTGTCATTTCATCATCACTAAATTTTTTTGTGCTATAGCTCCACTGATTTTCCACATACTGTCTGGAATCATCGCTGGTAGTACAACAACATCCTCTGCCTGATTTCTTTTCCAGGAGTTTCAGTTCCCTCTCACCTTTTTTCAGATAACTTGCATGAAAAGAACAATATGGATTCTCTGCTCCACCACCGGCGAAATCCTTGCTTTTCATAAGCCCGTCAGTCTGTTCCTCGATCAGCTTCAACATCTTTGGTATGGTAATCGGAGCTTGTGGACGCTGCTGAGAACATCTGCCAAAATAGCTGATCGGCTGGAAATGTACTCCTCTTACAAATGGCATATGATCCATCGCAAACTTCAGAATATCTCCAACCTGCATGTCATTTACTCCTGGCGCAATGACAGGTACCAGGGCAATTCCCAGTTCCGCTTCCGAACAGTTTAACACAGCCTTTTCTTTCAGTTCTATCATAGAGCGTCCGCGCAATGTCTGATACACATCATCTGTGACACCGTCAAACTGAAGAAATACTGTATTCAGTCCTGCTTTTTTTAGTTTTCTGGCATATCCTGCTTCCTGCGCAAGACGGATTCCATTGGTATTCAATTGAAAAAATGTAAACCCTTTTTCTCTACCCATATGTATGATCTCCGGAAGATCCTCCCGCATGGTTGGTTCTCCACCTGAGAGCTGAATATTGAATGGTCCTCCATGATCCATCAGAAAATCATATTGCTTTTCTATTTCATCAATTGAAAGATCACCGTTTTCCAGACATTCTCCTGCCGAAGCAAAGCAGACCGGGCAGTGCATATTGCAGCGCTTTGTCACTTCCAGTATCATACAACAGCCTTTTCGTTCATGCTCCTCACAGAGTCCACAATTATCCGGGCAGGATTTCTCTTTGATTTTGGGATTTACCGGAGTCTCCGCAGACAGGTTTTCTCTTCCCCAGGAAAGATACTCTGCTGCCGTTCCTTCCCAGATCAGTGTCTGAAACTTTCCGTGGATATCACATTCTTTCACCAGATAAATGCCATCTTCACCGATACATTTTTTAGCCGTAAGTACTTTCATACATATCGGGCATACACTTTTTGTTTTACCCAGCGTAATCATAGTTCCAATATTCCCCGTTCTGTCAGTATTTCTATCACTTTCGTATAAGTATCTGCAATCAGCGCAGGACATTGCTCCATAATCACTCCCCAATCCAAATTAGAAGTGATATCCTTACAATAAAAAGCACCAAATTCTTCTTCGGTCTTCTTATGGAACCACTGATATAATTCCTGCACAGCCGGTTTCATCTGTATATCTTCTTTCTCCTGCGGAGCCAGATTGCCAAGGAACAAACCTATCGCACAGGCTCCTCCTGTCAGGCAGCCACAGGTATCTCCACAGTAACCGATCCCACCGCCAAGACCTCCCAGAGCCTTTACAAGCTGTGGATTTTCCTCACCTATGGCTTCCAGTGTCATAATCATAACCATTTGTGAGCAATGATAACCCATACTGCTAAGTTCTATGATTCTTTCATAAAGATCCATGTGCTACTCCTTTCTGCCAACCAACATGGTATAGCGCAGCTTCTTTCCTTTATATTCTTTCTGCAGAAGCTTATACTCTTCGCAACAGAACGAATCATTCCAGATTGCTTCCAGATAATATTCCCGCCAAAGTAACGTCTGATCCTCCTGTCGGAGAATGGTAAATCCTGTCTGTTCTGCCATTTCCAAAAGATTTCCAGTATCCAGATCTGACAGTAAAAGAAAACCTTCCTTTTTTAAAACGCGCCAACATTCAGATAGTGCATTTTTCTGATCTCTGCTGACAAAAAATGCACACTGGCTGATGCAAAGATCTATACTGTCTGATGAATACTGCAAATGCAGAAAATCGCCAATTTCCACATCACTGCCCCGTGGGAAAAGATCCACGCCATGTGCTTCCAGCCCAAATGATTTCAGGATTCGAACCGTGTCTCCTTCTCCTGCTCCAAGATCCAGTGCTTTCATTTCTTTTTTCCATTCTATGTTCTCCAGAAGATGAAGCGTCTGCGCTTCCCCTCCCGGATGCCTGTTCATCTATTTATCCTCCAGTGCACGCTCCACCGCGAGCACTTTTCCAAGTGCGAGTTCTTCCGGAACATACACAAACCCACACTTTGGACAGACAGGCATTTCCACAGGAAACCCATTTTCCAGATACATAAATTTTGCTTTTCCTTTTACAAGAGGAACCTTACATTTCATGCAGGTCAGCTTTCCTTCCGGATCAATCGTATAATATGTTCTTTCTACTGCCATTACTGTCCCACCCTTTTCATAATATTCATTCGATGACTGTATGCTCTGTGTACCAGATATCCGTCTTCTGTTTCCACAAACCGCACCCAGAATGTGACATTTCCCAGTCTGCTTCTTGTCACCAGTTCTTTTGTTTCTTCATCCAGGATTGCTTCCTGATTTTCTCTGTAATCTGATAACACACGTTCCACATCACTTTTCAGTATCATGCGCTCATCCATCATATGGATTGCCTCTTCTGTATAGGCAACAGTATAGTCTTTTTTCTCCATGATCGGTTCCTCATTCCAGATGTTTTTTAAAAGTGTTTGTTTCAATATGAGCCTGTTGTAGCGTTTCTCACTGATATCAGGCATATTGCTGGCATTTGCCCCATACAGAAGTTCAAGTATATGTCGGGATTCTCTTCCCTCTCTGGCAAATCGGTCTCTGCATGCCATGCAGTATGTAATATATGGTGCATCGGAACGTTCCAGACACTTTTCTGTCATTTTCGCTGCCATATCTTTATTGGCATATGCCGTCAGACCTCCATATCCACAACATGGAGACAAATCTCTGGAATATTCTGTATCTTCAACGGTACATCCCATATCCGACAAAAGTTGTCGTATCATATCTTGTGTCTGTGCATCCCCTCTGGCACCACAGGCATCATGTATGGCAACCGGTATCTCCAGTCCTTTTGCCTGCTGTGGAAGTCCGATTTCTTTCAAAATTTCCCAGATTCCTATAACATGCGCTCCAATACTTTCTTTTAGCTGCTTCATACAGGTTGGACAACCTGCTATGATGATCGGATCACCAAGTTTGGCTAGTTCCTGTTTCAGCTGCTCATTTACTTTTTCTGTCATTTCATAGCGGCCTGCCCATTCGCTGATTGCACCACAGCATCCTAGCATCAGAGCAACACCTCCATCTACCCGATTACTTAAATCTTCGTATGCCTGCATAACCACATCCGGCGCTATCGCACCTGCCTGACAGCCTGGGAAAAATACATATCTGCAAGTTTCATATCCCGGCTGGAGTCTGCTCAAAAAAGCCTCTGAATTTGAAAATAACATGTCCATCAGTGCAAATTCATGTGGCGCCAGCGGCATCTTATCTGTGGATACCATATTTTCTCTTGCTGACTTACACACCTGACTCATATCAAATCCATTCGGACAGATCACCGTACACTGTCCACAGAGGGCACAGGCATTCATCGGTTTGTTCATCGGATGATCTCCCATGATAATCTGCGTATTATTATAGATCTCACGGGCTAATAAACCCGGATGTTTTTGATATTCACTTAAATACACACAGCCTTTCATGCATTCGTCACAATGACACTGAATACATCGTTTTGCTTCTTCTACAGCTTCTTCTTTTGAATACCCATCCTGACCACAGAAAATCTTATTCGATCCATGGATTCCTTCCATGTTCGTATAAAGCTTGGTAGTCACTGCTCCTTCACTGCCTCTGTTGCTGTGCGGCGATAAATTCTGTACCAGAAGATCCACTGTCAAAGCTGCCCGCTTTGCGGCAAAAGCCGCATCCATCACAGATTCCGCAGGTCCGCTGACAATCTTTGCCTGTTCTCTTAACATAATCTCGACATCTGCTGCTTCTTCCGGAGCTAACATTTTTGCCACTTCTTCTGATGCGCATACCACATCTGCCAGTTCCATTTTTTCTCTGATAAACGAAAGATTCAAACTGCATCCAAATTCAAAAGAAAGATCCATAGATTTCAGACGTTTCGCTTCATTGCTGCGGTCTGATTCCAAAAGATGTCCGGCTGCCGCTGCAATATAGCTTTCATAATCTTCTTCTTTACAATAAATTGTCGTAGGATACATTTTCTTTTCCAGTTCCCCTGCAAGAAACAGTGGAAATAATCCAGAACCAAAGATTGCTGCCCTTTTCTTCTTTCTCATGCGAAATACACTGCTTCGTCTTCCCGGTTCTCCATACCGGACAATCGCACGTTCTACTTCTCGTATGGAGACACCATCACCAAGTTCACAAAGCTTGCAATTATCTTCGCAAGGTGCCGTACATCCATCACAGAGAATCATTGGAAATGGTGTAATTTTCTCATAAATTGCCAACGCTTTCTTAAAATTTCCTTTTGCAGCATAATACAGCATCTCTTTTGTATCCATTTTGAAAGGACAGGCTGCAACACAGTAGGCCGGCTGTTCATGGACGCAGAGACTGATCATATGATCCATCTCTTCTTTTGACATTCGATTTACATGATAAACGTGAGTAGAACCCCTCTCCTGTATGTATGTCATAACCTGATACTCCTTTCGTCTGTAAAGGGGAGGCAGTTTCCCGTCTCCCCTGATTATATCACAGTTGGCAGCTTTTACTCCAACCACATTATGAATTAAGCTTATTTCTCAAGTTCTTTTAATGCTGCAAGAACCCTTTCCGGACGGGCAGGGATACGTGTAATACGTGCACCTGTCGCATTAAAGATTGCATTCAGGATTGCAGGATGTGGAGCATCCAGTGGAGCCTCACCACAACCAGCCGCACCGTAAGGACCACTTGGACGATATGTTTCATTGAAGTGAAGTTCAATATCATCCGGAGCATCCTTTGGATATGGAATACCACAATTCTTCAAAGTGGTGTCATGGTTCAAATCTTCAAAATCTTCCGAAAGAGCAAGACCGATACCCTGTACAAGACCACCATAGAAATTACCTTCTACAAGAAGTCTGTTCATGATCGTACCTACGTCAGCTACGCAAGTAAATTTCTCAACGGTAACTTTACCTGTTTCTGTATTAACAGCAACTTCCGGCAGGAAGATAGTATACATATAAGTTGCAAATGGATCGCCCTGTGCGGTATCCTGATCGATCGGATGATCTGCACAGAATGTAGTTACCCAGTTACCTTCATATTTTGTTGCAAGCCCTTCTGCTACCATCTCATCATAAGTACGGAATGTTCCGTCTTCTTTCTTCATTGCTGCTACAAGATTTTCTGCAGCCAGACGACATGCATTACCTGACATAACCTGTGAGCGTGATCCTCCTGCAGGTCCTGCATTCGGACATGTCTTCGTATCATTCATAACCAGTTTAATCTGTTCCGGTCTGATTCCTGCCTGACGCAGTGTTTCATGAGATGATACAAGAACACCCATATCAGCCCCCTGTCCATGATCTTCCCATGCAGCATACATCGTAACGGTTCCATCCGGATTTAATTCTGCAAATGCATTTGATGTATCAACACCATCAAGACCACAACCGTATACTCCAAGAGATACACCGATACCATATTTCATCTTTCCGTCAGAAGCTGCATTCTTTTCGGCAACACGTTTTTTCGCCGCTTCATACAATGGACGTGCTTTCTTAAACAAATCTTCCTCACAATATACCTCCGGTGGATAACCTGTCGGGATGGTAGTGCCCTCTGATTCTTTATAGCAGTTCATTTCACGGATATCAAACGGATCGATTCCCATCTTAGCTGCCAGCACGTCAATTGCAATCTCAGATCCCATATAAGACTGTGGTGAACCATAAGCACGGAATGCGGAGCCCCATGCATGGTTTGTAAATACGGTTGTTGATTTATTACGAATAGAATTAATTCCATAACCTGCGCCTGTAAACTGAGAAAGTCTCATGGTAAGCAGATCGCCAAATTCTGAATATGGACCGTGATCTACATAGTTGTTACCCCAAAGTGCTAAGAGTTTACCATTTTCATCTGCTGCAAGCTTAATATTCATAAATGCAGGAGATCTCTTTCCTGTATAAGTAATGTTCTGGAACTGATTAAATACCAGCGATACCGGACGTTCCAGAATCTTAACAGCTGCACCAATCAGAGCCTCATTTGTCGGTGAGAACTTGTAACCAAATGTTCCGCCTGCATGGTTCTGAACAAGTCTTAAGTTTTCCATTGGTACACCGATACCATCTGCGATCATAGGCATATGAAGATGTATACCGATAGATTTGGAATGCACTGTTATCATACCGTCTTCATCAATATATCCATAACCACAGTCCGGCTCAAGGTGAAGATGAGGCTGGCGTGAACAGTAGGACTCGATCTCAACCTGCTGTGAATCCGGAATGCTGTCCCAGTCAAAGTCCGGTCCCTTGATACAGTTTGTCTCAAAAAATGCGTTTGGAGTACCAGGATGGATCTCTGCTGCATCCGGTGCGATTGCATCCATTGCGTTCATATATGCAGGAAGTTCTTCGATCTCCACCTTAACTGCATCTGCTGCTGCACGTGCATGCTCTTCTGTGTCGGCAGCTACGATCGCAATCGCATCACCAAACTGAAAGATCTTTTCGTCGCAGAGTACAGGACGCTCAAATCCGTCTGTCTTATTGTGTTTCGGAAGCATTACAAGACCATTGATCTTGTTGGTTCCGCCTGCTGCCTTAATGTCCTTCGCTGTAATAACACGAACAACTCCCGGCATACTCTCTGCTTCTGTTGTATCGATACTGAGAATATTTGCGTGAGAAACCTTGGCCTGTGTAAGTGCAAGACGAAGAGTTCCCTCCGGCATCTTTAATGCATCATCTGCACCGAAATCCCAGGTACCTGTTACCTTCTGTGCTGCTGATGGACGGATATAGTTTGTACCGACGATAGAATCACCTGTCTGCTTGAATACGAGGTCTTCTTTAGTCATCTCGCCACGCATAACTGCTGCTGCCGCCATGGTCGCATCGATAAGCGGCTTGTAACCTGTACAACGACAGAGATTACGCTGCTTGTTAAACCAGTCCCTCACTTCTTCACGGGTAGGGCTCGGATTATTATCGAGAAGAACCTTTGCTGAAATAATAAAACCTGGTGAACAGAAACCACACTGTGCACATCCATATGCCATCCATGCAACCTGTATCGGATGCATATCAGAAATTGTTCCCACACCCTCGATTGTTGTGATCTCTGCATTGTCCGGAACACGGCTCATCTTGTAAATACAGGATCTTGTAACTTTTCCGTTCATAATAACATTACATGCTCCGCAATGACCTTCTCCACAACCGATCTTACATCCTGTAAGAAGAAGATGCTCACGAAGTACCTGAGCCAGTGTCTCATCCTTATCAAGAATAAGGATTCGCTCCACACCATTGATCTTCAATGTCTTTTTAATCATGTTTCATTCCTCCTTTAAAAAATACACGTTCCGATGTTACAAATCTTCTGACTTATGTGTTCCGCATGGATCATGATCGACTCCCTTACCCGTCAGATCTTTAAGTCTTTCCATTCCTCTGACAGAATAGAAAACAATGGAAGAGCTGCTTCCGTCCAGATTCTCACCGCTGAGTTTTAAAACATTCGCATTCTCATAATAATCAATCGGAAGTGTCCGACTGTATTGCTCTCCTGTGCGCTCATCTTTTACCTGTATCGTAACTTCTTTTGCGGTAATTTCAAAAATCTTATCCATGGAAACGTTCTCCTGTTTACATTATTTTGTATAATTTCATGTTATCATAATTTTGTACAGTTTTACAAATTGTAAATAATTATTAGTTGGCTATTTTCGCTCTTTTTTATATTGTTTTTATTACTTTATTTAAAAATTTTACTATTTATCCTCACTTTTTATGCTATAATAATGTCAAATTTGTACAATGTTGTTTTTAGGAGGTATCTATGATGCAGACAGGTGCTCTCATCGTAGCTGCAGGGAAATCGTCACGAATGGGAGACTTCAAGCCCATGCTTCAGCTTGGATCCATTTCCATCGCGCAGCGTGTGATTAATAACTTCCGGCAGGCCGGAATCTCTAAAATAGTGGTGGTAACCGGATACAATGCGGATGCTCTGGAACGCCACCTTGCTTCCAATCATGTTATTTTTCTTCGAAATGAGGACTATGAAACTACTCATATGTTTGATTCTGTCAGGATTGGACTGGAATATTTAAAAGACAAAGTGGATACGGTACTCTTTACACCTGTAGATGTTCCACTATTCACAGCACATACCGTTACACAAATGCTTTCTCTTGGACAGCCTCTTGTCACTCCGGTCTGTAACGGAACTCCAGGTCATCCGATCCTGATTCGTTCCTCATTAATTGAGTCCATTTTAAGCAATGATGGAAACACTGGTCTGAAGGGTGCTGTAGAACATTGTGGAACTCCCATGTATTGTTTAAATGTAGAAGATCCTGGAATCATTCATGATGCGGATACACCAGAGGATTATGTAGAACTTCTTCGTGCACACAATCAAAGTCTGATCCGTTCAGAGATTCAGATTCAGCTGGCACGGGAAAAGGTCTTCTTTGATGAACAGCTTTATTCGCTGCTTACACTGATTCATGAAACAGGATCTGTTCGTGATGCCTGCGAACGCATGCACATTTCCTACTCCACCAGCTGGAATCTGATCCATACATTAGAATCTCAGCTTCATGAACCGCTGATTATTCGAAGTCAGGGCGGTGTAAAGGGCAGTCACAGTGAGCTGACACCATACGGAGAAGAATTTTTGAAGCGATATGCCCGTTTTTCAGAGGAAACACGTACCTGTTCCGAAGCAATATTTGAAAAGTGTTTCAGAGGATTTTTCAATGCGTAATCTTTATCTTATTCGACACGGAAAACCACAATATCCAGATGAACATTCTTACTGTATCGGTCAGACTGATTTTTCTTTATCTATGCTTGGACATCTGCAGTCAGTCCTTCTTCACGGAGAACTGGATGATAAAATAACTGCTGTTTACTGCAGTCCTTTGTCAAGAGCTATGGAAACGGCTGCACATATCACACCTGATCTTCCACATATCACTATCTCAGATTTAACAGAACGAAATCTGGGAGAATGGGATGGTCTTTCATTTGATGAGATACGCAAAAGATGGCCGGACATATATGAAGCACGTGGAATGAATCCTGATTACCCGATTCCAGGAGCAGAAACTCCTTTCGCATCTGGCATGCGTTTTTCGCAGGCAATTTATGAGATTCTTCGTTCTTCTGAGGGTGATATTGCGATTGTTGCTCATACAGATGTAATTTCTTCTTATCTGTATTTGCTTGATTCAAAACAGCATGCCAGACAGTATTTTCGTCTTCCATGTGGTTCCTATTATCATCTGAACACAGACGATAACGATCATGTTATCTTATCTGATTTGACTTACCTGCTGCCTCATCCTGACTTGCATGACGAACTATGCCGGATGCTTCGCGATTCGGTGTCTCTTCCTCATCATGTACAGGCGCACAGTGATGCAGTGACTGAATTGGCTTGCCATTTCTGCGATCTGCTGGAATCTCATGGTTACTTTTTTAATAAAAAACTGATTCGCTCCGGAGCACTCCTTCACGATATTGCCAGACTTCAAAAACATCACACCAAAACAGGTGGTGATCTTTTCTTACAATTAGGCTATACTGAAATCAGTCAGATTATTTCACAACATCATGGTTTACAGAAGACAATTCTGAATGAAGCGGCTATCGTCTTTTTATCAGATAAACTGATTCAGGAAACCGAACGTGTAACCATCGAAAAACGATTTGCGGACAGTCTGTGTAAGTGTAACAGTCCCGAAGCTTTGAAATCTCATGAACGACAGCTTAAACAGGCTCTTGATCTGCAAAATATGATACAGACCATCTGTCACATGACGATATGACTTATAGAAAATTACAGGAGGTGTTTTATATATGAGAACTTTATTTCAGATCATACAACAAGAATTTCAAAAAGGAAACGACCTTGTGCTTGCATCCATCGTTGCTTCCTCAGGATCAACGCCAAGAGGTGCCGGTTCCCGTATGTTGGTTGGAAAAAAAGGCCGAATTGCCGGAACCATAGGCGGAGGTTCTGTCGAATATCGTGCAGAGCTTATGGCACTTGATATTCTTGAAAAGAAAGAATCCTGTGAACATGAATTCCGGTTGAATCGCAAAGATGTTGAAAATATCGGTATGATTTGTGGTGGTGATGTTACCGCATTTTTCCAGTATCTGGATCATAATGACCCTATTATTATGGAACTTGCCGTAACTGCTGAGACATTATATAAAGAACGAAAAGATTTCTGGCTGATCTGTGATCTTCATGCTACATCCGGTATGAGTCTTTACAGTGCATCCTATGGATTGACTGGAAATGCTGATGTTCCTTCTTCCATCTTATCTTCCTTATCTGCAAGACCATGCCGTCATCGCAATGAAACCTGTGACCTGTTTACAGAACAAATCGGTACATCCGGAACTGTCTATGTATTTGGAGGCGGGCATGTTTCACAAAAGCTGGTACCAATACTTGCAAGTGTTGACTTTCACTGCATCGTTCTGGATGACCGTCCGGAATTTACAGATCCTGCTCTTTTCCCGGATGCAGCAGAGACAATCCTTTGCGATTTTGATCATCTGGATCAGAGCATTTCTATCACAGATGCTGATTATTGCTGTGTCATGACACGAGGTCATGCCTATGATACGATTGTGCAGGCACAACTTCTTGCCACACCTGCATGCTATATCGGCGTCATTGGAAGTCTCGCCAAAAGAGCTGGTGTATTTCATCGTCTCGTAGAAGAGTATGGAATCGATGAGCGAGAATTAGACCGTATTATCACGCCTGTGGGACTTAATATTAAAGCAGAAACACCTGCTGAAATCGCAATATCTATCACAGGACAAATGATTCAGGTTCGAGCTGAAAGAAAGGCTGCTATGAAATGATGACAAAACATGTCTACAAAACTATTATATTCGGTGCCGGACAAATTGGGCAGATGACTGCCCGACTTCTTGGAAATTCCTATCAGATCATGTGCTTTGCCGATAATGATCCGCGCAAACATGGACAATTTATTGGTAATATCCCAATCTGTTCTCCATCAAAGGCCGCTGCTCTTCTTCCTGATCTGATTATTCTTGGTGTATTGGATGAAGAGCGGCGTGGTTCTATGATGCAGCAGATGGAGCACTTGGGCTATCACGGTTCATTTTGTGATCCTTCTGCACTTCGCATGTTCGATGCACGGGTTGCGGTTATGCGCCTTTTAGCCGAACAGATGCATCAACAAAATATCCCTGGAGATGTGGCAGAACTTGGTGTTTTCCAGGGTGATTTTTCTTGCCTGATCAGTACAGCCTTTCCAGATCGAAAAATACATCTTTTTGATACTTTTGAAGGCTTTTCAGAAAAAGATATTGCCGTAGAAACCTCCAGGCATCTGTCTCGCGCTAAAACAGGTGACTTTTCTTCTACAGATGTAGATTCTGTTCTTCGCATCATGCCTGATCCATCACATGTGATCATCCATAAAGGATGGTTTCCGGATACTTTTTCCGATATTACCGATGAAACTTTCTGTTTCGTATCATTAGATGCAGATCTCTATGCTCCAACTGCTGCTGCATTACCTCTATTTTATGAACGTCTGTCTATCGGCGGAGTTCTCCTGATCCATGACGTATACAGTACCCAGTTTTCCGGATGTAACAAAGCTGTAGACGAATTCTGCCTGAAACACCACCTGTTTGCAGATCCTGTATGCGATCTGCATGGAAGTGCTATTATCCGAAAAATCATTTAAAACCTAATCGGAAGCCTTTCATAATCCTATACGCCTTCTGTATTATGCTATTTTACGAGATACCCTCCATCCACCGGAATGATTGCTCCGTTGAGATAGTCGGATGCATCTGATGCCAGAAAATCTGTGATCTCTTTATAAAGTCTGGCATCATATACCGCTATCAGCGATTCTTCTTTTCCATTATGACACAGCATAGTCACCGGTTGGTCGGCTTTTTCCATTGCGAACTTCAACAGATTTTGAAGTTCTTCCACAGGTACCAGCGGCGTATCTACCCCCAGCACCAGGCATTTTTCTGTCTTTGCCCTTCGAAAACAGCTCTCCAGACCGCCAAGTGGACCCTGACCGGAAATTCGATCCGGCACAATCTCTTCCCCTCACTGTGTTCCACGATATCCAGAAATTAAGATCTGTTTTGCTCCCAACTGACATCCTTTTCCGATCTGTATCTCCAAAAATGTCTGTCCATCTAAAAGCAGATCTGACTTCTCCCTTCCCATATGGCTGCTGGCACCACCTGCCAGGACTACCAGCGTAAAATCTGATGGCAATTGCTGTTCTGCCAACTGACCGTTTTCTAATTCAGATATATCAGTCTGCATTTTCCGATTATTTTCTGGCACAGTTCGTTGCCTCCCCGGTCAGGATCTGTAATCCATGTTCCAGCGCTGGAATAATATATTCCAGACTTTCTCTGACTGCTTTCGGGCTTCCCGGCAGATTCACGATCAGTGTTCCTTTTCGAATACCTGCTGCTGCACGACTGAGCATAGCTCTTGGTGTAATCGTCATACTATATGCTCTCATTGCTTCCGGAATCCCCGGCACTTCACGTTCTATAATATCCTTTGTTGCCTCCGGCATACAGTCTCTCGGCGAAAATCCGGTTCCACCCGTAGTTACAATCAGCTCTGCTATTCCCTCATCTGCTATACGAGCCATCTCATCTGCCAGCATCTTTCTGTCATCCGGCAAAAGAATGGTATGCACCACTTCGTAATCGTTCGCTTCCAAAATTTCCTGGATTACCGAGCCACTTTTATCTTCTCTCTCTCCTGCATATCCAGAATCACTGGATGTGATAATCGCAGCTTTCATAATTCCTTATCCTCCTATCTGGGACATTAATTTACATTCATCTGTCTCAATCTCTTCCGATGTAAAATGATGACTGACCGGTTTTTCCCATATTACTTTCTGTATTGCCTCTGTCAGTTCATCAGCTGTGCATCCTGAACGCATCAATTTCTTCAAATCCGTTCCAGTCTGATATTGCAGACAGGCTTTTAAAAATCCTTCTGCTGTCATACGCACACGATTACACTGGTCGCAAAACTTATGCGTCATCGCACTGATAAATCCTATTTTACCCTGAAATTCTTCTATTTTATAATAATGACACGGTCCATTCCCATATCGTTCTTTTATTGGAGTCATTCTTCCATATGCTTTCTCTAATATTTCGCATATTTCACTTTCTCCCCGAAACTGAAAATCCTTTCCATATCCAATCGGCATCATTTCAATGAAACGAACATGAATCGGATATTGCTTTGCAAGTCTCGCTATCGATACCAGATTTTCCTGCTCTTCCACTACCGGCACACAATTAATCTTCAATCCAATCTGCGGATACTGTAATGCCGCCTGGATTCCATACAGCACCCGATCCAGACTTTCTCTCCTGGTTACCTTTGCAAACTCTGCTGCATTTAAAGTATCCAGACTGATATTTATATCATCAAGCCCCGCTTCTGCTAGATCTGCTATCTGTTCTTCGAGCAATACACCATTGGTCGTTAATGTCACTTTTTCGATGCCAGGAAGTTCTTTTAACATTCGAACCAGTGTGGCACAATTCTTTCTAATTAACGGTTCTCCTCCGGTCAGTTTGATCTTACGTATACCTAAACCAGTCATACATCTGCTGATTCTGGTAATCTCATCATAAGTCAGAATTTCTTCATGCGAGATCTGCACAACTCCATTTTCCGGCATACAATAGACGCACCTGAGATTACATCGATCTGTAATGGATATCCGCAGATAGTCAATCTCTCTTCCAAATCTATCCTTCATACTATTCTTTCGGGTTTCGATATAACCCGCTTTTTCCTCCGCTTTTTTCTACCAGATGAATGTCCGTCAGCTCCATGGACTTGTCAATTGCCTTACACATGTCATAAATTGTCAAAAGTGCCACATTCACACCAGTAAGCGCCTCCATCTCCACACCGGTCTGACCTTCCGTTTTGGCTGTACAGATTGCCGTAATTTCAAGATTTTCTTCATCCAGTTCAAAATCTACCGAACACTTCTGAATCATCAGCGGATGACACATCGGAATCAGATGAGATGTCTGTTTTACCGCCATAATGCCAGCCACTCTTGCTACTCCAAGTACATCTCCTTTTTTCACAGTCCCCTGTTTCACTGCATCCATCACAGCCTGACAGACACGAATCTTGCCTTTTGCTACTGCTGTTCTGGATGTCGGTATCTTTCCGGACACATCCACCATAACAGCGTTACCCTTCTGATCAAAATGATTCAGCTTATTCTCCATCTGCCTCACCTGCTGCCTTCTCTATCACAATTTCATCGCCTTCTGTCAATACGCCACCATGAAGTACTCTGGTAAAGATACCTTCTCTTGGCATAATACAGTCACCCATAATTTTATAAATCTCACATCCACTATGACATTTTTTCCCGATCTGTGTCACTTCTAATAATACCTCTCCGCTGCGAAGTCTGGTGCCAACCGGCAATGCCTTCAGATCGTATCCACTTACAATCAGGTTTTCTCCAAATGCTCCGTCTTCGATCGGTGCTCCCTTTGCCTTGAATTCTTCTATTTTTTCATAAGAAAGAAGACTCACCTGGCGATGCCACTTGCCGGCATGGGCGTCCTTCTCGATTCCAAATTCTTCCATCAGTCTGGCACTATGTACATTCTTTTTCTGTGTACCTTTCTTCTCACTGATATTTACCGCCATAATCTTTCCCATTTTATTTCCTCCTTCATCCCTCAATTCACTCTTTCGAAATAAAGAGATGTCCATTATACTAGATCTAGTATAACACATAGTAAACATGATAAAAGAATTGTTTTTTCAATTGGAGAAATTATGTATATTAACGAACATATGATGGATGTCTATATAAATGATCATCTGACTATGAAACTTGTTTGCCTGCCCCAGCATCTGACTGAACTGGTTCTTGGAAGATTACTGACAGAACAAATCATCACGTCTTCCGAAGATGTAGATCATATCTATATCTGTGAATATGGAAAACGTGCAAAAGTCTATTTAAAAAATTCGGCACGCAGCACACAATCCTCATCGGATGCCTTTGTAGAAGTAACTCCTACCTGCTGTACCGGCAATCATATTTTAAATGATTACTTTGTTACATCCAAAGAGCCGCAGTCACTTACACCGATTTTCTGGAAACCAGAATGGATCTTTCATATGGCGGATGCCTTTGCGGATGGTTCTCCTCTCCATGGCATTACCTTTGCCACACATAGCTGCATTCTCGCTCAAAAAGATCACATTCTGTTTTCCTGCGAAGATATCGGACGGCACAATGCTTTGGATAAAGTGATCGGCTACGCTCTGCGGCACAATATTGACCTGCATCAATGTATGGTATATTCCAGCGGCAGAATACCTACTGATATGACTTTAAAGGTCATCCATGCAGGGATTCCAATTCTCTCCAGCAAGGCTTCTCCTACTTCTGAAGCAATTGATCTTGCAAAAAAATATCACCTGACCCTGATCTGTGCAGCCAGAAGGGATCGAATGAAAGTATTTACGAAATAATGTTTGACAACCACATATTAAACCACCGGAACTGGATATTGAAAGCTTTTTCGCATTTTTCACGAAAGAATCACCGTATCATAGATTACCTCAACCTTGATACGGTGATTCTTTCATTTATTTTAATAACATCACATCTTTTTCATCTATCCCAATCCATATCTTATTTCCAGAAATATGCTTTTGGTACTGCTGCCATTGTTCTTTCGTCACATCTACGCGAATCCTGGCTTCTTCTTTCGTAGATACGATCAAGATATACGAAAACACGTCCTCAATCACTCTTTCCACTTTACATGGAAATACGTTTTTCGTTGTGCCATCTGCTTCCGGTAGTACCGGATGTATAAAGTGACTTCGCACTCCTACACTGCTGGCGTCTTCTTTTCCTGTGGTATCACACTGCAATGTAATTCCCCAGTCCAGAGCCATGACTTCGCCTGCTGCTGTCATAGCCTGCGGGCGATCCTCTATGGCTGCCACTTCCACCAGTTCTGCACCAAATTCTTTCATGCGAGCCGCCAGAAGTCCCTGATTACAATCATAAATCTTCCCCGGAATCAATCTTTTTCCGGGTGCCATTACTTCATCTCCGGTAGTCAGAACAGCTGCTCTTACCCGACGATAAACCTTCACTTTTATGACTCCCATACTGGCCAGTATACCTGCTTCAATAAATCCGATTTTGTCACCCTTTTTCAAAAGAACCGTTCCATTTTTAAAATTCTCTCCCTGATAACAGTAATTCTGCCACTGTCCGGTCGGACGGAAGATTCTGACAGTCTCTTCTCCATAATCTGTATCCTCCTGACGGACACAGCAGTCACAGCCTTTCGGAATAGCTGCGCCTGTCATAATCCGAACCGCCTGCCCCTTTTCCACTGTGACTCTGGAATACTGCCCCGCATCAATCTCTTCCAATACCGTCAACTGTACCGGATGACTTTCTGATGCATCCATTATATCCTCCGCTTTGCAGGCATAACCATCCACAGGTGATCTGTCAAACGGCGGGTTATCAAATCCTGCAATCATATCCTTTGCCAACACTCTTCCACATGCCTGCAAAAGTGGTACAGTTTCCGTTTCCTCTATTACTTTTGTATGTTCCAGCAGTGCTTCCAGTGCCTACTCTACCGTAAGCTTTTCCATGCTTATTCCTCCTGTCCTGCTCTTATACGCCCTTTCCAAAGCTGCAGTTCGGATAATGACATTCTTTGCAACCAAGACAGAATCCGCCATTTCCCATATGTGCCAGATCTTTTTTTGTCACTTCTATACCTGCGATAATACGTGGCAGAACAAGATCAAATACGGTGGCTTTTGCATACATCACACATCCCGGCAGTCCCATTACCGGTGTGCCATCTTCCAGATAGGATAACAGGAACATCGCTCCCGGAAGTACCGGAGCACCATAAGATACGATTCTCGCTCCTGTATTTTTGATCGCGCCCGGTGTCTTATCATCTGGATCCACGCTCATACCACCGGTACAGACAATCAGATCTGCCCCTTCTTCTTTTAATTTCATAATAGCGGCAGTGATTTTTTCCATATCATCATTGCACAGAATATGTCCGTGAATTTCAGCACCGTAAGATTTCATTTTTTCGATGATTACCGGTGTGAAAGTATCCTTAATTCTTCCATAAAATACTTCATTTCCGGTGGTTACAATTCCTACCTTCCGTTTCTTATAAGGTGCCAGCGATACCAGCGGTTTTTCTCCTGCTGTTTTCTTCACCAAATCCATTTTTTCTTTTGCAATCACCAGCGGAATCACACGGGTTCCTAAAAGACGGTCACCTTTTTTTACCGGGAAATTTGTATGACGGGTGGCAATCATAATCTCATCGATCTCATTAATAGCATCCAGCCTCGGCACATCCACCTGAAATACTCCGTCACAATCTGCAATCAACTCAATTTTTCCTTCTTTTACATCCGTTGGATGCATATTCTCATTGATGCACACATCACACAGAATCTGCGCTGCTTCATTTTCATGCAAAGTATTTTCATCCTTCTCCCACACATAAAGATGGTCTTTTCCCAGAGATAGCAAAACCGGAATATCTTCTTCCTGTACAATATGTCCTTTACGAAAGGCTGTATCTTTTACCACATCCTTCACAATTCTGGTAATATCATGGCACAGTACATGTCCTACCGCGTCCGTTGTTTTAATACACTTCATGACGTTCCCCTTTTACTTTCTGTCTAGAAAAGTTATAAATTTATATGGAGTAATTGTAACATATTGCCAAAAAAAACACAACTTTCATAAACACGGGAGTTTGACACATTGAAATCCAAAAAAATACCGCAAAGCCTTGAACACGGGATGTAATTATTCTTCTACAGCGAATAAATATGGTTGCTCCTACGGACAAGTTTATGCATGGGTTAGAAAATATAAAGATCACTAATAAGCTGGTCTATAGCTTGCTTGATAATAAGCTTTGTAATGGCATCCTTTGGAAGTACAGGAACAAGTTCCTTCGCTTTTCCATAGATTTCTTCAGCTTTTGACTGACTGAAGTTGTACTTCTTGCGTTTGCACCAGTTTTGATAATGGTCGATAAAGGCATTTAGGGATATTTTACGGACACAGTCCACATGCCAGTATGTAGATGCAAAATCAACCCATTTCTGGCTGCCGTCACTGCGTGCAGGACTGTCAAAGTAAGTATTAACACCAGGATAGGTTTGGTCAAGGATGCCGATAAGATTATTTTTCATAGCCGTCTTGTGCTTCATGTAAAAGCCGAACTGACGGTTCATGGTTTTGAGCTGATTGCGTAATTCATCCATAACATTATACTGTTTAAGATTTTGCCATTTGTCAAGAGTATATCGGGCAATCTTAACAGCATCTGCTTTATCAGATTTCACTTTACGAAGAGAATCATTATCAAAGTCTTTGATAAGTTTTGGGTTAATGGCACTGACGAAAAGATTTGCCTCTGAAAGCTGATGGGCGAGGACTTCATAGTAACGTCCTGTGTGCTCCATCACGATTCGGGACTCACCTTCAACAGAGTTGATGAGTTCTACAAGTGAATGGATATCACTGGCTGTGTGTTTGATTTCGAAAGGTGCGGAAACAATTTCACCGAAAGGTCGCATGATAGCAACCATACTCTTACCTTTTGAAACATCGATACCTACTGCGTTCATAAATTGTCACTCCTTAAGATTATTGCAATGGATAAGTACCAGTTTTACTCATTGCCTATTCAATCTACTGTGGTGTGACGCGAATGCACCTATGGCGATTCAACCTGCATAAAACGAACGCTGCGAATGAGGAGCTGGTTATCAGTCTATTTTACGGACGCGAAGTCCAAGAAAGGAAGACGACATACCTATTGCTCCATCATTATACAGCTTAAGCAACAAGATGGGTAATTCCTTACTGGCTGTAAGGGATATTAACCATATTTATATTGTAGTAGAAGGGAGGAACGATGAAAAAGAGAAGAAAACAGCTGGTAATTATCGTGGTAGTTTTTGCTCTCTTACTCTGCGTAGGACTGGTTTTATTTGCATGGAATGGCCAGAAAAGTATGGATGATAAGCAGAATGTGATCGGAGAAAAACTGGAAGAGCAGGCAGACGATGACAGTGGAGAAAAATTAGAAAGTAAAGAACAGAGTTTACCGCAGGAGCAGGGCACGGTACAAGATCAGCGGGCGGAACAAGATCAAGAAGGCATCGCGGACAAACAGGATGCCGAGACAGATACATGGGAACTTCCAACGGTTACGGTAGAGGAACAGCCGACAGATCAAGTGACAGATGATGACGCAGTGGGGGAGCCAGAAGAAAAGCCGGGGAGGGAGCCGGAAGAAAATTCCGGGGTAACACAGGATTTTTTGGAACTGCCATTTGTTCCTGCGGAGAAGTGAAATGTTTACGATAAAATTGGCTG
>ERZ857775.1143-NODE-1143-length-33204-cov-6.047573_pt1 | contig 33204 bp, 30 predicted proteins | sample MGYA00519698_ERZ857775 | MGnify/ENA primary metagenome ERZ857775 (study PRJEB31778, sample SAMEA3449363) | human gut metagenome | biome: human gut; feature: human-associated habitat; material: faeces | place: United Kingdom | collected 2010/2012 ...
AAGCATCAGCTTTTCTGCGTAAAAAGGAGGAATTTATAACAATGTTAACATCTCTGGCTTTTATTTTTCTTGTGGGACTTTCCTTGGCTGCTATTTGCCAGGCACTGAAACTGCCACGTATTATCGGTATGTTGATCACCGGTATTTTACTGGGACCTTATGTGCTGAACGTATTGGATCCGTCGATTCTGTCCATCTCATCGGAGCTGCGGCAGATCGCGTTGATCATTATCCTGCTGAAAGCGGGACTTTCCCTGAATCTTGCCGATCTGAAGAAAGTGGGACGTCCTGCCATCATGATGGCCTGCATTCCTGCAACTTTCGAAATCCTGGCTTACTTTTTGCTGGCACCGTATTTTCTGGGAATTACCAGACTGGAAGCGGCTGTGATGGGCGCTGTAATGGGTGCGGTATCCCCGGCTGTAGTTGTCCCAAGAATGGTACAGTTGATGGATGAAAAATACGGCACAGCCAAAAGCATTCCCCAGATGATCCTGGCAGGCGCTTCCTGTGATGATATTTATGTGATCGTGCTGTTTTCCACATTTTCTACTATGGCACAGGGCGGCAGCGCACATTTGAAAGATTTTATCAACATTCCGGTTTCCATTATCCTGGGTATTGCACTTGGAAGTGTGGCTGGTTATCTTCTTTCCTTGTTTTTCGAAACTGCTTATGCGCACAGTCATATGGTGCGAAACAGCATGAAAGTGATCGTAGTAATGGGCGTGGCTTTCCTGCTTATGTCCATTGAGACATGGCTGAAGCCTGTGGTTTCCGTCTCCGGACTTCTGGCTGTGATAAGCATGGCTTGTGTTTTGAAGCTAAAATGCACCGCCTCCGTTTCTGCCCGCCTTTCCCAGAAATTCGGGAAACTATGGCTGGCTGCTGAAGTCCTGCTTTTTGTACTTGTAGGTGCTTCTGTAGATATCCGCTATACCTTAAAAGCCGGTCCTGCTGCCCTGGCCATGATCTTTGCAGCACTTCTGATCCGTACCCTGGGCGTTTCTCTTTGTGTTACCGGAACAAACCTAACATGGCGGGAAAGACTGTTCTGTTCCATTGCCTACCTTCCGAAAGCAACCGTACAGGCAGCGATTGGGTCTGTTCCAATGGCTATGGGACTTTCCTGCGGGCAGATCGTGCTTTCTGTGGCTGTACTGGGAATTCTGATCACTGCACCACTTGGAGCAATCGGGATGGATTGCAGTTATAAGAAGCTGCTTTCCAGGGAAATCGATAAAAGCCAAATATTCTCTAGCTAACATATAACGATACAGGAAAAGTGGAACATTCTGTTTATTAATTTTAAAGAATGTTCCACTTTTATTTTTTACTCTATTCCAAATTCTTCCATCAGATGTTGACAAAATTCTGGGTCTTTTGCTATTCTTTTACAATCTTCTATGCGATTTTCTTCTAATAATTTATCTATCAATCGTGCCATAGAACTTCTTCCCTCTGCTCTTCCCTCCGCAAGACCCTGGGTTCTGCCCTCAGTAAGTCCCTGGGTTCTGCCCTCTGCGAGTCCTAATTCACGTGCCGCCTCTTTTTCCATTTCCATTTCTTCCCATCTCTGCATATATCTCACACTCACTTCCTCACTGGATTTGATACTGCATATACGCTTCTGCATCTTATGTATTCTTTCGCTTTTACAGCCATCTGCCATGTCCTGAGTGGTATGTTCAATATAATGAAGCAATTCTACCAGCTCCGGACTTACTTCATCTGGATTTTCCCCATGGGTATTCAGAAAAATGCGGGTAGCGCCATCCTCAAGCGATACAGATGGATCCTCTTTACAGGTCATCTCAAATGTATACATATATTTTCTCTTCCCAAACAAATCAAACGGAGCTATCAGAATAATATAGATATCATTCATTTTGTTAAAATCACGTTCACCGGGTTTTAATAATTTCGCATCAATAATACTTTCGTAATATCTGCTTCTTTTGGGAAGATTCTTCGTATTCGTCCCCTGTACCTCTGTATCATATACAACTTCATCTGTATCCTTTGCCCACACATCCACTTTAGCAAAACGATACGCTGGTGAAATCCGTGCTTCTTTTTCTGTCTGGGGTAGGTGCTTCAAAACTACATCTTTTCCAAGAATAATTTCCAATACATCCCGCATATTCTGCGGATCTTCCATCGCCTCAGCAAACAGAAAACGGTCCAGCAGGTTCAAATCCTTTAGATCTTTCATCCATCAGTTCTCCTTTTATTATATAGTTTTCTATATTGGAAGTAAAGAATAACTGTGCACCGTTTTTCTGTTTTTCCTCTATAACCATACCTTACAAAATCACAGCTTAAAAGTAAAGTTTTATCGTTCGAAAAATTATCCCATAAAATTACAAAATCCGCTCTGGTCATTTACATTTCCAGCATATATAATGATGTCAGATGCATAAGACCGCTCACAGAACACTTTTTGCAAAGAATCGCAAATTTATTTTCATATTTTACGGAGGCATTTCCCATGATAAATTTTGATTTTTACACTCCTACCAGAGTTCTTTTCGGTGCAGACCGGGAAAACGAGGCTGGCAAACAGGTTGCCGCATTTGGTGGGCATAAAGTTATGATCATTTATGGAAAAAAAGGAGGACATGTTGAATCATCAGGACTATTGGAACGTGTACATCAGAGCCTGAATGGAGCCGGACTTTCCTATATAGACTTTAGTGGCGTGGTTCCCAATCCTCGCCTTTCCCTGGTAAAAGAAGGGATCCGCATTGGACGGTCGGAAGGTGTTGACTTCCTTCTGCCAATTGGAGGCGGCAGCGTAATTGATACAGCAAAGGGAATCGGTTACGGAATCGCCAATGATTTTGAAATAGAAGATCTGCTTTACGGTCGTGTAAAAACAGATAAAAATCTGCCAATCGGTGTTATCCTTACAATTGCAGCTGCCGGTTCTGAGATGTCTTCCTCCATGGTTCTCACCATTGAAGACGGTATGATGAAACGTTCCTATGGGCACGACTGCTCACGCCCCAGATTTGCTATTATGAATCCTGAGCTGACTTACAGCCTTCCGGCGTATCAGACAGCCAGCGGCGCAGCTGATATTATGATGCACACTATGGAGCGCTATTTTACCCCTACAGACACAGATACCAGCCTTACTGACCGGATTGCAGAGGGACTGATGCTTTCCGTTCGTGATGCCGCCCAGGTTGCTGTAAAAGACCCTGAGAACTATGACGCCCGGGCTACTCTCATGTGGGCCGGAAGCCTTTCCCATAACGGTCTGACTGGTGCCGGACGGGTATCTGATTTTGCCACACACAAGATTGAGCATGAACTCGGCGGTATGTTTGATGTAGCTCACGGAGCCGGACTTGCAGCTGTCTGGGGAAGCTGGGCGAGATATGTGTATAAGACAAATCCGGGAAGGTTTGCACAGTTTGGTGAGAAGGTTTTCGGAATTGATGCTTCCCAGACCAGCGATTCTGATATTACGGATACTGTTCTCGCATCCATCATTGCCTGGGAGACCTGGTGCCACTCTATAGGCATGCCAACCACCCTTACTGAACTTGGCATTTATCCAACCGATGCCCAAATCGAGGAAATGGCTGAGAAATGCGTTTTCGGCAGAAACGGACACATTGGCTTCTTCCAGCCGTTGACGAAAGAAGATATTGTGGCAATCCTGCAAATGGCGAAATAACACCAGCCTGACTCGAAACACAGCATAGAAAAAGAGCATTCACTTCCTCACTGGATTTGTCATTTCTTATTTCTGTGCCACCGCTTCGCCCAGTCGGTTATAAATTGTTTTCGCGTCCAGAATGTGCGGCACTCCCGTAGCGTCCGCCGCGGCGCCTGCAGTTACCAGAATGTACTCCCTGCCATATATCTGTGCAAAGCTTGCCAGACAATGCCCTGCCTCAGAGGTATACCCGGTTTTGCCACCCAGAATTTCCCCGCCGGTTACCGATGTATCCGACATATTTTTAAACATGGTACTGTAATAGGTAATTCCATCCGGATGTACATTGGTAGCTGGCGTAGAATGGAAATGGCTTTCTGCCACTTCACGGAAAGTATCATTATGTAACGCATACTTAAGCAGCAGCGCAATATCATATGCTGTACTATAATGCTCTGGATCATGTAAGCCAGTACAATCCATAAAATGGGTATCCTTCATCCCAATGGACTTGGCCTTCTTATTCATCTTTTCCACAAATGCTTCTTCTGAGCCGGATGCTTCATCTGCCAAAGCCAGACAACATTCTGCTCCGGAAGGCAGCATTACGCCGTAGACCAGATCACGCACTCTCACGCTCTCCCCTGGCTGAAAGCCTGCCTGTGTGGCATCCTGTCCATCCAGAGCATAAAAAATATTCTCACTTAAAGTAATCTCATGATCCAGATCTGAAAATGCTTCCAGCGCCACAATTGCAGTCATGATCTTCGTCATGGACGCCGGATAAATCTGCTCTTTTCCATTCAAGTCACCAATAACTATTCCACTCTTCACATCCATTAGAACTATATTAGAACTATTTACTCCCGTCACATCCAGTTCCTTCACAGGCGGTCTGTCGAATCGTCCGAAAAAGCCTGAAATTTTCGTTTCCAGTCCTCTGTTCCAACAAAACGCAAAAGCCAACACTGCCAGAATCAAAACTTCCACCAGCGCACTAATCAAAACCCGACGTCTCTGTTTCTTTCTACGAATTCTCCTCTTCCGCTCCATCTGCGCCCGTTTGCTTCGCTCATCCATTTAGACTCTCCTTCCATTTTCCACTGCTTTTATACGCTCTTCTTGCTTTCGTCTATTTCTATACTCTGCCACAGCAAAGCACCATCTTTCACCTCAAGCTCCATCCCAGATTTTCTTTTTGTATCGCTGGTATTTTCCATACTACCACATCTCTCTTTATAATTTCTATAAAAATGAAAAAAATAAGAGCAAAGTACACATACGCATACCTTGCTCAGTCCTTTTAGTCAAGCGAATATTCGCAATCCGCTTCACTACTTGCTCATAACCAAATAACTGCTTCGCAGTTTATCAATTAGTTTCAAGACCCTTCTGGCACAAATACGAATTTCTTCTTCTGAAAGCTCCCCGCTTCTGTAACCATCCAGAATACTTTTATGATCATTCTCACTTCCTGGCATGATAATATCATTTCCGGCAGCTGTGCACTTCCATGGAATACTTCCGTCCTTGGGTTCCGTAGTATTCCAGTCCGACATGATCACGCCCTCAAATCCCCACTCATCACGCACAATTCTGGTACACAGATCCTTGCTGTTTGCGGCATGTACCCCATTTACCAGATTATAGGAGGACATAATTGCCACAGGTTTACTCTCCTTTATGGCAATCTCAAATCCACGACAATAAATCTCACGAAGAGCCCTTTCAGAAAGATGAACATCTACTCCCATACGATTATCTTCCTGATTATTGCATGCAAAATGCTTAATCGTTACCCCGCATCCTGCTTTACTCTGAACCCCTTTGGTAACTGCTGCGGCCAGACTTCCTGCAAGCAGCGGGTCCTCTGAATAGTATTCAAAGTTTCGTCCGCACAGGGGATTTCTGTGAATATTCATTCCCGGTGCCAACCAGAGATTGACGCCAAATTTCTCCATTTCCTCAGCTATCATTTCTCCAAACTCTTTCAACAGCTGCCGATTCCAGGACTGCGCCAAAGCTGTACCAACCGGAAAAGCAGTACAGTACTGATAATACGTATCTGCATTTTGGTGAGGCTTTTCTGTTACCAGAAATCCATTTTCCAAAGAACCAAGAACACCGATTCCATAAACAGAATCATTCTCGCGATTTACCTCATAACTTCTTTGCAGTCTGATACCAGCTGGTCCGTCTGCCATGATCAATACCGGAACTCCATATTTTTCATAAAGAGCTTCTGAAGTTTCGCCAGCTGAACCAGGCACTTTAATCCCTGCTGCTCCAAGATTGCTGCTAATACCACCAGTATTTCCGTATAAAAGTGGGATCAATACTTCTACAGGCAGCTCTTCTGCCAGAATTTCCAGCGAGTTTCCCATGGCCAGAGACTCTCGGTCAACATTTCCAGCCTTTTGTTTTCTCTGCAATGCTTCAAACTGTATGGTGGGAAAATCAGCATTTCTACTTTTCTCCAGCTGCTTTTCTGCAGCCTTTACATTCTTCGAAGCTTCCAGTTTTTCAGATAATTCAACCAACGCCTCCAGTTTCTGCGTCTGCTCCAGAACTACATCCTGGTTCACATTTATAAAAGCCTCCAGCTTCAGATTGGCTGAATTATTTCCAATCCAGAGACCATACTTTCCTGTTTCCACGATCCAGGCATTTGCATCCTCAAAAAAGCTTGCAATAGTTTTTCCATCAAACAGGATCTTTAACTCCTGTTTTTCTCCCGGCTTTAATACATTTGTCTTTGCATATCCAACCAGGCGATGGTATTCTTTCTCTATCCTACCCCGGGGAAGTGATACATACACCTGTACAACTTCTCTTCCTGCAAAAGTATTTCCAATATTCTCTACAGATACATTTACTGCAATCTTATCCTTGTCAATTTCAATACTGCAAAACTGAATCTTAAAATCTGTATAAGAAAGACCGAAGCCAAAAGGAAAAAGTGGTTTTACACCAAAACTATCGAAATACCGATAGCCCACATAAATTCCTTCTTTATATTCTTCCAATTCCAGATTTCCATTCAGATAACTAAAATTCTCTGCAAATGGCACATCCGCATATTTTTTTGCCCAGGTTGTTGTAAGCTTTCCGCTTGGAACAGCTTCTCCAAGAAGGATCCTTGCAACCGCACGTCCCCCCTCCTGTCCAAGCTGGGAAATATTGAGGATACCTTTTATCCACTGCGCTTTTTCCAGAATATCTGTAAGCTCCACAGGACCACCGGCATTTATAAGCAGAACAATAGGCACACTTCTGCTGTTTAGAAAAAGAATATCTTTCTCTTCTCGTTCACTAAGATAATAGTCACCTTTTTCAAGACGACGATCTTTTCCTTCACCAGAAATACGGCTGATTACATAAACAACAATTTCAGCTTCCTGGATATCCATTTCAGAAACAGGACGCCCCTCCGGCATGATAAATGGATTGGATGCATAGGCATCAAAAGGATTATTTACATGCTTTGCTTCTTCAAGAATTTTCTCTTTCCATATAAGTCTCGCTTTCTGATAGCGATGTTCATAATCATCCAGCCAGTCCCTGCTGGTGATCCGAATTCCGGATTCTTCCATTCCTTCGTAAATGGTAATATTCTGCCTGTTATTTACATCTCCGGAACCAATCCCCCCTTTTACAGTTTTATCCGCACCGATGCCCAGAAGGGCAACCGATGCAGATAATGAAATGGGAAGAATATTTTCATTTTTCAATAGAACAATGCCTTCCTCTGCCGCTTTTTCTGCAAAAGAGCTATGCTTTTTCTCGCAGACAGATATTTCCGGATTCAAAGTCCCACTGTGCTTAAACTGTGTAAACGCCATTACTCTTTGACACCACCAAGGGTAACACCTGCAATAATATACTTGGAAAGAAGCAGGTACACAACAATGATCGGCACGATCGCAACTGTGATCATCATGTAAATTTTACCCATATCAAAATTCATATAATCAGCACCACGAAGAGTAGCGATCAGAATCGGCACCGTCATTTTACTCTTGGACTGGATGATCAGGGCCGGTACAAAGTAGTTGTTCCAGGAACCAACAAATGTAAAAATCGCCTGAACTGCAATTGCAGGCTTCATAATTGGAATCACAATGCGATTAAAGGTATGGAATTCTCCGGAACCATCGATTCTGGCAGCCTCCACAAGAGAAAGCGGCAGAGACGACTGCAGATAACTGTACATAAAATAAAATACAGCTGGAGATGCAATGGAGGGAATGATCAGCGGCAGAAGGGAATCATATAATCCCATCTTCGTAACCAGACGAAGGAATCCCATTGCAGTAACCTGCGTTGGCATTACAAGAATTGCCATGATAAATGTAAAAGCAACCTTTCTTGCCTTAAACTCATAAGCATAAAGACCATATGCCGTAAGGGATGAAAAATATGTACAAAGTGCGGCACTACAGGAAGATACGATCACACTGTTCAAAATTCCCCGAAACATTGGAAAGCTTCCGTCGTTTGCCACGTTTTTCAGATTCTCAAGGAAATATTTTCCTGGAAGTGCTGAGAAACCTTTCTGCAGATCCCCATGAGATCTGGTTGCATTAATTATCAATACGTAAAAGAAGAACAGGCACATAAAAGACAGAAGAATCAGTACGATATGTGCGAAAACTGTTCTGAATTGGCTTCCTGCTTTCTTCTTCATCTTCTTAATCTTCTCCTTTCTTCCTTAGCACGTTTTTTTGCAGCCTTTTTGGAACCATCCGGATCATTATCATTGGTCATGCGATATACGATGAAGCATAAAATACCACTGATAATAAACAGGTAAACAGATAATGCACCAGCCATACCATAGTTCTTACTCTTCAGATGGCTGTTCAGGAACATGATCAGCGTCATAGACGTTCTATCTGGATTACCCTGTCCATTTGTCAGGATCTGTGGTACATCAAACATCTGAAGACCACCAATAATGGATGTAATTAATGTATATGCAAGAATCGGTCTGATCAGCGGCAATGTAATATAATAGAAACGTTGAATACTGTTGCATCCATCCAGGTCAGAAGCCTCAAAAATATCCATACTGATACCCATAACAGCCGCCATCAGCATAATCGTTGTATTTCCAAACCACATAAGGAAGTTCATAAAGCCAATTAAAGATCTTGTTCCAACTACAGATCCCATAAAATCAATAGGGTCTTTAATCCATCCAAGAGACATCAGAATAGAATTTATTGGTCCGTTTGTAGAAAACATAGTAAAAAATAAAAGTGCAAATGCAGATGCCATAATCAGGTTCGGCAGATATATTACCACTTTAAAAAACTGTTTTCCTCTTATTTTCAAACGGGCATCTGTAAACCAGGCTGCCAGAACTAACGCAACCACAATCTGCGGCACAAATCCGATCAGCCACAGAATCAATGTGTTTGCTCCATATTTAAACATATCGGATTTCAGCAGACTGATGTAATTTGCCATTCCAATAAAATTGGGTCCGATTTCTTTAATTCCAGAACGGAAATATTCAAAAAAGCTGTAACGGACCGTATCAACCAATGGAATCAAAGAAAAAATCAAATAGATTATAAAAAAAGGAAGGATAAACAGGTAGCCCCATTTTCCATAATTAATGCTTTTCTTGTTTTTCTTCATAACAGTTCTCCTTTACACACATCTTACAGAACAGGAGAGAATCCTATGTTACAGGATCCTCTCCACGTTCCTTATACCAATTTTCAAATGTCACATGGACATTATTTTTTTAATAGTATTCTGCAAGATGTTTTTGCAAACAAAATCCTCAGAACTATCTACATTATTCCGGCCATTTAACCTCAGAGATCTCAGGATAACGCTCTTTAATAGCAGTCTCAAAGTTTGCCTTTGCTTTATCAAAGTCAACATTTCCCTGGAAATAATCACTGAAGGAGTTCTGGATAAGCTCTACACATCCCTGATCATATGCAGAAAGCGGTGCAATCTTAATGTTCTCTGCAACAGGTGCAAAATATGCAAATGGGTTCTGTCCGCCAAGGAACTCAGAAGAGAAGTTTGCATCATCTGTAGCAGCCTCTGCCATACCACTCTTTGTATTTGTGAAGTCTGAATAATCCTTAGAAATCTTTAACAGGTTGTCTTTGTCTGCAGTCATAGCAAGGATAATGTCTTTTGCATGCTCTGGATTATCAGTACCTGTTGCTGCATGAATGTAAGAACCGCCCCAATTGTATTCCTGCGGAGGATTTGTAACTGCCCATGAGCCTGCATCGCCATCCCAGTTTGGACTTAATGTAAAGTCGATTCCCCATGCCGGAAACAGGAATGCAAATACTTTTGACTGGGAGCCCATAGCTTTGTTCCAGTCATCGTTCCACTGTCCTTTTACAGTAGGGTTAAGGAAACCTGCATCCAGCCACTCTTTTGAATCATTTACCCAATCCATAATCTTCTGGTCAACTGTAATGGTTGTCTCACCAGGCTGTACCCAGGACTGTGCGATGCTGTTTCCATATAAACGGAAGGTGTCTGCATAAGAAGAAAATGTGTAGTAACCTTTCTCCTTCAGTTGAGCAGCAGTCTCTTTCATTGTATCCCAGTCTTTTACTTTCTCGCCTACTTCTGCCGGATCATCTGTTCCAAAAACTTCTTTTGCAATATCACGACGGTATACCAGGGTTCCTGGGCAGCACTGCCATGTAGAACCTCTCTGTACTCCGTCAGAGTCAGAAGCAGTTGTTCTTGTGAAATCGTACTGATCTGCAAGATCTGTATCCGGGTCAATTCCAAGATCTGTAAGCGGCATTGCTACATCTGCATCTTTGTCTGTATATTTGAAAACATAATCGGTCTCAGTTAAGAAAATATCTACTTTATCATCATCAGATGCATCAGCCTGATTCAGAAGCGCCTCATCAAGCTTCTGCTGGTAAACACCATCCTGGTTTGGGTTGATGATCCAATGGATCTCAGTTCCGTCTTTTAAGGTTGTAACAGTTCCATCGCTGGAAGTGGACTCAACTTCTGGATAAATAGCCTCCAGACGTGTACGGAACTCATCGTTCCAGGAATAGATGTTAATAACCTTTCCCTCTTCTCCTTCTGCATGTGCTACGGTTGCTATTGCAGCCATACCGGTAACTGCCATAACAGCTGTAAGTAACATAGATACTGCTCTCTTCTTCATATAAAAGATCCTCCTTTTTTGAGCATTTTCTTAATGCTGTATCTCTTTGGTGCAATAAATATACCATTTTTATTTTTGACATTATATTATTTCTCTTAACAAAATATCAGATTCATGTCATAATATAAAAAATGACACATTTTTGTTTTGGAGGGGATTACATGGCAATATCAAAAGACTGGTACAACACAGAATTTGAAGAAAACGAAACTGAATCCAAGCACAGGCCGCCTTCTGTTGAATATTCCTTTTATACGGCAGTAAAAACCGGAGATATGGAAACTGTCATACAGAACTGTAATGCAGATTCTTTTACGAATCTGGAGGGAACCGGAGTCCTTTCCAGAAACCCTGTCACGAATCTGAAATACCACTTTGTGGTTACAGCTGCGATGCTTACCAGATATTGCATTGACGGAGGGATGGAGGCAGAGCAGGCCTACCGGCTTAGTGACTTTTACATTTTAAAAATGGATTCCTGCACTTCCCTGCGACAGATTGCAGACCTTCACCACACTATGGCAAAGGATTTTACCGGAAAAATGATCCTGCAAAAAAAATTATCCGTACTTTCCAAGCCAGTTATGCAGTGCATTGATTACATCTATGCTCATATAAAGGACCGTATCACCATAGAAGACCTTGCCTGCCACACCGGTCTTTCCCAGAATTATCTATCCAGGGTATTCAAACAAAATCTTGGAATTTCCATCAGTGACTACATAAGGGAGAAAAAAATAGAAAAAGCCACACATCTTCTTCGCTACTCGGACAAAGCAGTAGTTGACATCGCCAATTACCTATCCTTCTCTTCCCAGAGTCACTTTATTCAGGTATTCGAAAATTTCACTGGTCTGACTCCAAAAAAATATAGGGATAGGTATTATAAATCCATGTGGTAAGCTGACCTAGAGCGTGTTTGAAAAAAGCTTTCTGCAAGATGTGCGTCACAATTTGTGGAAGATTTTGTCCGGATGAAGGCGCCGTAGCGGGCTACGGCAACTGAATTCGGGCAAAATATACCGCAAAGTGGGGCGTGCAGATTGCGGGAATAATTTTTCAAACAGATTACTATTCACTCCGTTCACAGCAACACGCTTCGCGATACACAGGAATCATGCTTTCGCATGGTTTCGCGCCGCAATTCTCAGTTTTTCTGTGAATTACTTATTGACAAATACCCCGCCAGGGTATATATTAGTTTCATCAAATACATACCCCTAAGGGGTATATAAGGAAAGGAGTCCGCCTATGACAGCTGATTATAAATCCGAATCCTGCTGCAGCCACACCGCAGCCGATCCTGCAACTCTTTCCAGCCAGGAACCTACCAAGAAGGTCTGTTCCTGCTGTTGTACCAAGCACACCGATCGTTCCGAAGCAGAGCGCAGGAAGCTGGTAAACCGTCTGAAACGTATTGAAGGCCAGATAAGGGGGATTATAGGAATGCTGGAGAATGACGCTTACTGCAACGATATTCTTATTCAGTCAGCAGCTGTAAATGCTGCTGTGAATGCATTTAATAAGGAACTTCTCGCCAATCATATCCGAACCTGTGTGGCAAGAGATATCCGTGATGGTAAAGACGAAACCATTGATGAGCTGGTTGCAACTTTGCAGAAGCTAATGAAGTGAGATACCAGCGCATTCCGAATGTGTACCTGCCTGCGGAGGTACGAATGCGCAGAGCAGTCCGTTGGTATCGAAACACTGTATTCGAAGGAGGAATTTATTATGGAACAATACAACGTCACCGGCATGAGCTGTGCAGCCTGCAGCGCCCGTGTGGAAAAAGCGGTAAACAAGGTTCCGGGAGTTACTTCCTGCTCCGTAAGCCTGCTTACCAATTCCATGGGAGTGGAAGGAACTGCCTCAGCCTCTGCCATTGTCTCAGCTGTAGAAGAAGCCGGATACGGCTGCAGCCTGAAGGGTGCTTCCGGTCAGACGGAATCCGTTTCCGATGCTGAGAAAGCCTTGGAAGATCACGAAACGCCACTCCTCAGGAAACGGCTTATTGCCTCAGTAGGTTTTCTTCTGGTGCTGATGTACTTTTCCATGGGACACATGATGTGGGGATGGCCGCTGCCAGCCTGGTTTGATGGCAACCATATCGCCATGGGACTTGTACAGCTGCTTCTTGCAGGAATCGTCATGGTCATCAATCAGAAATTTTTCATCAGTGGCTTCAGGAGTCTGTGGCACCGCTCTCCGAACATGGATACCCTGGTAGCTCTCGGCTCCATGGCCTCCTTTGTATGGAGTGTCTACGCCCTGTTCGCCATGACCAGAGCCCAGGTTGACGGCAATTCCGAACTTGTCATGCACTACATGATGGAATTCTATTTCGAATCTGCCGCTATGATCCTGACCCTGATCACCGTTGGAAAAATGCTGGAAGCCCGTTCCAAGGGCAAGACCACGGATGCCTTAAAAGGTCTTATGAAGCTTGCTCCCAAGACTGCCGTTGTCATCCGAAACGGCCAGGAAGCCACCGTTCCCATTGACCAGGTTGTAAAAAGTGACACCTTTGTTGTTCGCCCTGGTGAAAACATCCCGGTGGATGGTGTGATTATCGAAGGCTCCAGTGCAGTCAACGAATCTGCCCTTACAGGTGAGAGTATCCCTGTTGACAAAGCTGCCGGAGATCTTGTCTCCGCAGCCACAGTCAACCAGTCTGGTTTCATCAAATGTGAAGCTACCCGCGTTGGCGAAGACACCACCCTCTCCCAGATCATCAAAATGGTCAGTGATGCTGCAGCCACCAAAGCTCCTATTGCAAAAATCGCAGACCGTGTTTCCAGTGTTTTCGTACCTGCTGTTATCACCATTGCAATTATAACAACTATTGTCTGGCTGCTTACCGGTCATGAGGCTGGCTACGCCCTGGCAAGAGGAATTTCCGTTCTGGTCATCAGCTGCCCATGCGCCCTTGGTCTTGCCACTCCGGTTGCCATTATGGTTGGAAACGGAATGGGTGCCAAAAACGGTATCCTTTTCAAAACAGCCGTCTCCCTTGAGGAAGCCGGAAAGGTTCAGATCGTAGCCCTTGACAAAACCGGAACCATCACCAACGGTCAGCCGGAGGTTACTGACATTCTCCCTGCAGACGACGTATCTGAGAACGATCTTCTCACCCTTGCCTACGCCCTTGAAAAAAAGAGCGAGCACCCTCTTGCGAAAGCCATTCTGGAAAAAGCTGCAAGCCTTGGTCTTACAGCCCAGGAAGTCACAGAATTCCAGGCTCTTCCCGGCAATGGACTCTCTGCGAAGCTTGGCGCTTCCACGCTTATCGGCGGAAGCATGAAATACATCAACACTCTGGCAGCTGTCTCTCCGTCTCTTATGAACCAGGCCGAGAAGCTTGCCGAAGCAGGAAAAACTCCTCTTCTTTTCGCAAAAGATGGAAAACTTCTTGGAATCATTGCAGTTGCTGATGTAATCAAACCGGACAGTGCACAGGCGGTCAAAGAGCTTCAGAATATGGGTATCCACGTAGTTATGCTTACCGGAGACAACAAGCGCACGGCCAGAGCCATCGGCGCACAGGCAGGTGTTGACCAGGTTATTGCAGGCGTCCTTCCAGATGGAAAAGAGAGCGTCATCCGCTCCCTGAAGGAAAAAGGCAAGGTTGCCATGGTTGGCGACGGAATCAACGACGCACCAGCCCTTACCAGAGCAGATATTGGTATTGCCATCGGTGCCGGAACGGATATAGCCATCGACGCAGCAGATATTGTCCTTATGAAAAGCCAGCTTTCCGACGTGCCAGCTGCTATCCGTATGAGCCGCGCTACTCTTCGCAACATCCACGAGAATCTGTTCTGGGCGTTCTTCTACAATGTAATTGGTATTCCGCTGGCTGCCGGCGTATGGATTCCAATTTTCGGATGGACCTTGAACCCGATGTTCGGCGCTGCTGCCATGAGCCTTTCCAGCTTCTGTGTAGTTACCAACGCATTGAGGCTAAACCTGTTTAAAATTCATGACGCAGTTAAAGATAAAAAAGTCAAGAATCCGGTTTCCATAGAATCCAATTCTGGAAATATTGCTGATTTCTCTGAAGCATCATCTGCTGTTTTCTCAAAATCATTCAATGCAGATAAAACTTCAGATGCAGAACAAACGATTAATAACAGCTGCAAGCTTTTGAACGAATGCAGCGATATTAATAACAATACTAACAAAAAGGAGAATAATACCATGGTAAAAGTGACAGTTAATGTAACAGGAATGATGTGCGGACATTGCGAAGCACACGTAAACAAAGCAATCCAGGAAGCATTTGGGGTACAGGATGTTGTATCCTCCCATGATGCCGGAACTACTATTTTCTCAGCACCAGAGAAAGTGGACGAGGACAAAATCCGCCAGGTAATCAAAGACGCTGGCTATGAAGTAACCGGAATTACACAGGAGTAATCCATCCCTCACATTCAACTTGACCAATGCAGAAACCTATTGCAAAGGTCCGTTCAAACAGCCGACAGAAACATTTTTCAGCTTCTGTCGGCTGTTTTTTTACTTCTATCCACTCTTTTTCTCCAGCTTTTATGTTCTTTTTTTCATATCAGCCCCATTCTTTCTTATATTAATGTTAATTTTTCAAGAATCTTCATCCTTGCATTGAAATTCTATAAATTTTTCAGTATAATGATTTCGATACGGGTCTCACAGTGAGACTCCTTTGAGAGCATAATCCGTTGCTGAACAAGCTTTGAACAGCAACTATAGTCTCAACCATTTAAAGGAGGAATTATATTATGGCAACATGGAAAAATCTTGACACACTTGATTCTTTTGGCAAACTGAAAGAGCTTAAGAATCACGTAGACATTGCGGCAGCTCTGTCTGGTGAAGAAGGTGGCAAGCGTGTAGCTGATTATAGTACACCAATGGCAGCTGGTCTTTCTTACAACTATGCAGCCAAAGAAGTAGACGAAACCGTTTTATCCGCACTTGCGAAACTGGCTGACGAGGCACAGCTGATCGACAAATTTCAGGAATTATATAATGGTGCAGTGATCAACACCGGAGAGAACCGTATGGTTCTTCATCACCTTGCACGTAAGCAGCTTGGTAACCCGGTTGTTGTAGATGGTGTAGACAAACGTGAATTCTACGTTGCCCAGCAGAAAAAAGCTGCTGATTTTGCAAATAAGGTTCATGCTGGTGAGATCACCAACGAAGCTGGTGAGAAATTCACCACAGTCGTTCAGATTGGTATCGGCGGAAGTGACCTTGGTCCCCGTGCTCTTTACATCGCACTGGAGAACTGGGCGAAGGCCAATAACACATTCAAGATGGAAGCGAAGTTCATCAGCAACGTTGACCCGGATGATGCAGCTGCAGTACTTGCTTCTGTAGACCTTGCACACTCCTTATTCATCGTTGTATCCAAATCCGGTACAACCCTTGAGACACTGACCAACGAAGCATTTGTAAAGGATGCCCTGACAAAAGCAGGTCTGAATCCTTCCAAACACATGCTTGCCGTTACAAGTGAGACTTCCCCTCTTGCAAAGAGTGAAGATTATCTTACCGCCATCTTCATGGATGACTACATCGGAGGCCGTTACTCTTCTGTTTCCGGCGTAGGCGGAGCAATCCTTTCCCTGGCATTCGGACCGGAAGTATTTGCTCAGCTCCTTGAAGGTGCTGCAGCTGAGGATCAGCTTGCAACAAACCGTGACCTTATGAAGAACCCAGATATGCTGGATGCCCTGATCGGTATCTATGAGAGAAATGTGCAGGGATATCCTTCCACAGCTGTTCTTCCATATTCACAGGCATTAAGCCGCTTCCCGGCACACCTTCAGCAGTGTGACATGGAGTCCAATGGTAAAACCGTAAACCGTTTCGGCGAGCCGGTTAACTACGTAACAGGTCCGGTTATCTTCGGAGAGCCAGGAACCAACGGTCAGCATTCCTTCTATCAGTTATTGCATCAGGGCTCTGACATTGTCCCGCTTCAGTTCATCGGCTTTAAGAACAGCCAGCTTGGCGTAGATGTTGACATTGAGAACAGCACCAGCCAGCAGAAGCTCTGCGCTAACGTGGCAGCTCAGATTGTTGCATTTGCCTGCGGTAAAGAGGATGAGAACCTGAACAAGAACTTCAAGGGTAAACGTCCGTCCAGCATTATCATCGGTCAGCAGCTTACCCCTGCTTCCCTTGGTGCATTGCTTGCTCACTTTGAGAACAAGATCATGTTCCAGGGCTTCGTATGGAATCTGAACAGCTTCGACCAGGAAGGCGTTCAGCTTGGTAAAGTTCTTGCGAAACGTGTACTTGCACACAATACAGACGGTGCTCTTAAGGTATTCAGCGATCTTCTGAACATCTGATCTTTCAAACAGGCTCTAAAGCGTGTCTGAAAAATTTACGGCAGCCCGGAAAGTACCGGGCTGCCGTTTTTTTTGCCACATACTATAAAAACAGACCTCAGAAATCCTGTATTTTCATAATCCTCTGCGATCTGATTTCCATATTGACTTGTCTTGCAAAGAACCTTTTTCAAACCATTAATAAACTGACACTCAGGCAACCTGCACGCCCCAGATTTTCTTTGTTTCCAGGCCTCTGCCAGGCTTTCCTGTTACACAGATGCTCTTATTTCTCCAGTTTCCAACACCATTATCCGAGAAACAGATTCCAGCACCATCTGCAGTCTTTTTCACCTGAATCTTCATTTCCAGATTCCGTACCTTGCCATACATCAAACTGGTCTTTACAAGCTCATCCAGATCTTTTTCCAGCTGTGCTTTATCCATATACACGCTAATCTTTTCCTCCGCCAGCTCTGCTTCCAGCCATTCCTGACCTGGTGTAAAGTATTTCTGTCTTGCCTTTACAAATTCATCTATAAAACTGTTAAGCTCCACTTTCTCATTTCTCTGTAATATCTTTCTCATAAAAGAAGCCTCCTTGCCTTAAAAAGCGTTACTGTTCGGTTACTTCGCAGCAACTCAAAAATATCATTCTTTTTTCCTTTTCTGAAAGATATTATAGCTGTCTATGTTAAATTCTGTGTATTGCCAATGTTAAACATATTTAAAATAATTATACCTATTGTAAAGAGCAATATTAAAGTATCTTTTTTATAAAAAATCCCGCAATCCGTTATCATCAATACGGACTGCGGGATTTTCCACTAAAAGGCTACGAGCCAGGGACTTTGGGAATGCGCTTTAAATTTTCCAGTACCCCGTACCACAAACAGCGCATTCAACCAGAGAACCGTCTTCTCTACTGAAAATTGTTTTCGCTTCTGTACTCCCACATTGTGGACAGCAGTTTCGCGCATTCTCCTCGCATCCTCCACCGGACACATTGTCCAACTCATCATCTGAAAGCTCTCTTTTTGTTATTTCGTCTTCCATCAAAAATATCCCTCCATCCAAAATCAATTAATTCTGTGTTTTGGTGGAAGTAGGATCCCAGTAGGTTGCACCGCAGCAGGCGCAGGTTACATAGGTGCAGCCATAAAGCGGCTCTCTGGAAGAAGCCTCCGTACTTCCGCATTTCGGGCAGCTGTATCCTACGTCGCAGGAATCACCGCCTGTTACATTGTCCAGCTCATCATCTGAAAGTTCCTGGGTTACCGGGTGTAATCTGGCATACATTTCTTCTGCCTGTGCAGCATCAAGCTCCATGCCGTTTTCCTTCGCCAGTTTCTGAAGTTCTTCCACAGATCCGGTTCCCTTTGCAGCTTTTAAAACTTCCTTTGTCATTTTGTTCTCTGCCATAGTCAAATCCTCCTTAAAATTATATTAGATTTACAGCCACCTTTTCCCCGGCAGGTCCACTCCATATGTATCTGCGGTCTGCATCATGCCTGAAAAAATGTGCTCTAAATTTCCATTAAATATCAGTACCCGGATTATAAGCAATTTCCGTATAATTCTCATATTCCTGCAATGCACTGACAGTTTTCTCATAATATCTCTGTCCGAAAAACACACATTTGGAGGGATCTGCCCCCAGTTTGTCCCCGGTCAGCACAATTGCCAGTGCCCGGCATCCTCCCGCACAGTATTTGAAATACTTACAATTTCTGCATTTTCTGTCGTGCTCCCGGATTTTGTCCACAGTCGTACATACCTCACACAAATACTGGCTGTCACTTAGCAGATGCTTCAGAGATTCCTTTTTCACATTGCCAGGGATATCCCCATTCAGTTCGTAGGTGCCAGACAGCTGATGACAGGGAAATATATTTCCATTGGCGGCAACTGCCACCATGCCTCTGACCCCCTTGCATACTGGAAGCGAATCCCTGTATTCCTTTTCCCGGTACAAAACAGGAATCATCCCATAACTGCCAGATACAGGATACAGACGCAAAAACTGCCAGATGATCACATCCATTCTGCAGCCCGTTTTCATATATGCACTGGCAAATTCCAGCATTCTGTCATAATATTCCGTCAGTCCCAGAGCAGCATCACCTGCATTTTCCTTCCACCTTGGGGCCTCCGATGTGCGGATGATGCGCATTTTCCACACCCCAAGGCTGTCCATAAGCTTCGCTGTTTCCAGAAGCGTATCCAGATTGTGTCTGTGCACATTTGTCTGGATCATTACTGGAAAATCATTTGCCCTGCACAAACGGATGGCCCGGATTGCATCCTCCTCAGCTCCTTTTCGTCCACGAAGCCAGTCATGATGTCCGATTCCGTCAAAAGAGATCTTCATTAAAGGACGGATTCCTCTTTCCTTCATCTGGTCCAACACTCCCTGCCTGAGAAAATAGCCGTTGGTATTGATCTCTTCTACATACATTCCTCTTTCATAAATTCCCGTCAGGATGTCCATAAAATTCCTGTGAAGCATCGGCTCCCCGCCTGTGATGGTAAATGCATTTACCCCACATTCCCTCGCCTCATCCAGAAATTTTTCTGCTTCCTTCAGGAACCACTCGCTCATGGATGGGGCATTGTCAGCTGCATTAAAGCAGTGAAGACAATTATAGTTACACTTCCCGGTTATCATCCAGTTTACTTTTGGAAAATACCGGTTCTCGCAATGTCTGTATTTCTGCCAGTCTGTCAGATTCTCTTCCCCTCTGCAGGGATGAATAAAGCCTCTGGCTGCCATAGTTTCCAATAAATCATCCGCCTCCTGCTCCCTTTTTCCGTCACAGGAACGCAAAAGCTCAAATTCTTCTTTTTTCAGCCCTTTGGCATATGGACTTCCCTTCCGGTAATATGCATAGGGAACCTGCTGCCAGGAGCGTAAGGCAATCCGGGAATCAAGTATATATCGCATAAAATATCCCCTTATCTCTTTTTATTACAGCGCATCCAGACGCTGCCGTTTTACCAGTTCTGCAAAAAAGCCGTTTTTCTCTAACAGTTCTTCATATTTTCCATCTTCAATGATTTTCCCTTTATCCAGCACAAGAATTCTGTCACACTGTTTAATAGTAGAAAGCCGATGGGCGATTACAATTCTGGTACACTTCAGACCATCCAGGGCTTCTGACACTTTTTTCTGGGTCAGATTGTCAAGGGCACTGGTGGCTTCATCAAGCATAAGCAGCCTGGGTTTTTGTGCAATAGCCCGGGCGATCATCAGTCTCTGCTTCTGTCCTCCGGAAATTCCGCCGGAGCCTTCAGAAATCATTGTATTCATTCCCATAGGCATTTTCCGGATATCCTCTGCAATACCCGCCAGTTCTGCTGCCTCCCAGGCATCCTTCTGTGTCAGCCATGGCGCCGAGATCACAATATTGGAATAAATATCCCCCTGAAAAAGCTTACCATTCTGCATGACTACGCCAATCTTCTGCCTGAGCGATTTCAGATCAATTTTATCAAGATCTTTTCCGTCATAATAAACGGCTCCCTTCATAGGTTTCTCAAATCCAAGGAGCAGACGCATAAGGGTGGACTTCCCGCAGCCAGTCTGGCCTACAATCGCCACATACTGTCCCGGGTGGATTTTCAAAGACAGGTCATCCAGTACAAGAGGCATGTTTTCGTTGTACCGGAACGATATATGATTCAGCTCGATCCCGCCTGAAATCCCTGTAATCACCTGTTTTCCGCTGGAAACCTCGGGCACTGTCTCAAAAAGCGGCTTTACCATTTCCAGTGTAGGCCTTATCCTTGCTACTGTAAGAGCAATTCCTGCCAATGACAGAAAAGCTCCGGATACCATGCCGTATGCAGTATTAAAAGCATAGTAATCCGCTACGGAAACGCCAGACCGGATTGCTGCGTAATACATCACAATAGTACCCGCAAGAGAAATCCCTGTACTGATCACAGCATTTATTTTAATAAATACAGGAGGATTATATTTAAGTTTTGCTTCTTTGGCATATAAATCTCCCCATCTTGCAAAAGCCCTTTTCTCAGCCCCTGAAAGCTTTATTTTCTGGACACCAGTGATCATAGCGTATGTCATTCCATTTTCTTTTCCTGCAAGCTCCATCTGTCTTCTGGAAATTCCCATCTGTACCAGGGAAGAAATAACAGAAAACGCAACCGTCACCGCTACAATAGTCAGCGCCGGTGCCACAAGTGCCGGAGCAAACGCAAAAATCTGTGAGATATAGATAAGGGAAAAAACGGAAGTAATCCCTGTTGTAAATACGGTAGATACCAGCATATTGCAAAGTGAGTTGATCTGGCTGGCACGGCTGGACAACTCACCTGCGCTGTACTTTCTGAAAAAACCTGCCGGAAGGGACATTACCCTCATCATGGTTGCAGCCTCTACAGACAAGCTCAGCTTCGTTTCCACCCTGGCAGTTACCATCGCACTTACTGCCTCAAAAAGCAAGCTGCTTATTGCAGTGCACACCATAAAAACCGAAATTGCAAAAAACAGCTGCATGCTTCCAGAAGGCAGAACCTCCGAAAAAATAAGCTGGTTGATCTTCGGTGTCAGCATCCCCACAAAAGTCACTGCAAGTGCGGCAAGAACCATCATCCCGTAATCAGCCCCGGAAAGTGTCTCCATTATGTATTTCGCCAGAGAAAGGATTCCCATCTTTTTCATGGGAAAAGGTTTATAAAATGCAAGGGCCTCTTTTTCAAACAAATCTTCATTTCCATGGGTTATCTTTCTTCTTTTTCCAGCTTCAATGTCATAATAGCTGTAACCAGACACTTTTCCGGGAAGAAGAGCTACGATCTTTCCGGTTTCTTTCATAACGCCCAGCATGGCACCAATTGCATCCTTATACCAGCCTTTTTCCAGATAAACCGTGCGGCGCATGATTCCATAGGGGCGCATAAGGTATTCCAGCTGTTCATTCATATCCTCAATGGAATCCGGAACCTCCCTGCTTTTTACATGGTAAAATTTCAGGATCTCATCGATTTCATTCTTGGCAACAATACGGTCGTCATTCAGCGAGGCAAGCACCTTCTCCCCCATAACGGCACCTGCCATTTTCACAAAAGAATCTGCGAAAGCATCGTCATCGCTCTGCTTTCTAAGTTTTATCTGTTCGTCAAACCAGCCCAATGCTTCCGCCTCCTATTCATTTGATACCAGCATAGTGTACATTCCGCCGGCTCTCATAAGTTCTTCATGTGTTCCACGCTCCACGACTCTGCCTTCATCCAGCACAATGATCTCATCGCAGTCCCGGATGGTAGAAAGTCTGTGTGCGACCACAATACAGGCAACACCTCTGTCCTTTATAGATTTCACCACATTGTATTCTGTTTTTGCGTCAAGTGCACTGGTGGCTTCATCCAGAATAACAATGGTAGGATCCTGTGCCAGAACTCTGGCAATTTCCATTCTCTGGCGCTGTCCGCCTGAAAAATCCTTTCCACCTTCTGTCAGCCTGTACTGATAACCTCCCTCACGCATCATAATATCATCGTGAAGCTGTGCATCCCGTGCAGCCAGGATCATTTCAAAATCTTCGATGGAATTGTCCCACATTTTAATATTGTTCGCTATAGTGTCCTCAAACAAGATAATGTCCTGATCTACCACAGCCAGGGAACCGGTAAACACATTCCGGTCTATCTCTGATATCTTTTTACCGTCAAAAAGGATTTCGCCGCTCCATGGGGCATACAGACCTGATATCAGTTTGGACAAAGTGGATTTGCCGCAGCCGGAAGGTCCAACAAAAGCGACTCTGCTGCCCGGCTTCAGGGACAAATTGAAATCCCTTATCAGCGGCTGGGCAAGCCTGGAGTAGCCGAATGTGACATTTTTCAGTTCAATGTGACCGGATAATTTTCTGTACTCCTCTTCCGGACTGGATTCTGTTTGCAACAGGCTTTCCGAATGATTTTTCAAACAGGCTTCAGGCTCTTTCCCATCTGCTTTTCCCCATATAACGTCTTCCGGATAATTCATAACATCCTCGACACGCTCCATATCCGTACGCATTTCCTGTAAAGTCTGACCTGCTGCGATGAGACTGGCTGCCGGAGCCATAAACGAATTCAGAAAGCCTTGAAATGCCAGGATCATACCCACAGTAAACCTTCCCTGCATTGCAAAAAACACTCCTGTCATCAGAACTGCTGTGTTGCACAGAGTACTGATAAGCCCTGGAAGAAGTCCCAGCACACTGTTCAGTTTCCGGAATTTTACTGCTCCTGTATTGGCTCCGGCCTGATAACCTGCCCATTTTTCAAAAAAGCCATTTTCTGCGCCGGTAGCCTTAATGGTTTCGATCATCTCAATACCAGCCACGGCTGCACCTGCAAGTTTGCCTGCATTTTTCAGCTGGACACGGGCAATGTTTACCCTTTTTTTCGATATTATGTTAGAAAGAAGCAGATTCAGAAATACAGAGGTTACACCCATCAGCGTAAGAACAGGACTGTACCTTATCATAACCACCAGATAAAAAATCATCATCAGCGAATTCAAAACCAGCGGCGCAAACGTATTCACCAGCCCTTCTGCAACAGAAGCATTGGTATTCTTGCGTACCTGAATATCCCCTGCCATGCGCTGTGAAAAAAATTCTACAGGCATTCTCAGTATTTTCCACATGAAGGTGGCATTTCCAACCATATCCAGCTTTCCATTGATCTTCAGGGAATATACCTGCTGAATCCACATAACAGTCAACTGTACCACTCCCATGAGAATCATTCCTATGAGAAAAGGAAATACCCAGTCCGGATTCTCTCCGGTCAGCAGCCGATCCATAAAAATACGGGAAAAAGCAGGATTTATAATGCCGATCAAGGAAGAGATCAATGTAGTAAGGACAACAAACGCAATCGCTGTGCCTGTGCCTTTTAAGCGTTTTTTCGCATAACGAAGTACCGAGACTGGCTTTCCCCCTGGCTCAAAATTCTCAGAAGGCTCAAACTGCAGACTGATTCCGGTAAAAGCTTCGTCAAAAGCCTCCATTGAAACTGCATAGGTTCCTTTGGCAGGATCATTTATAACAGCTTTATTTCCTCGAAAGCCATCCAGTACCACGAAATGATTAAAATTCCAGTGGATGATACAGGGAAAACGACCTGTTTTCTTCAGATCTTCCGGTTCATAGCGGTATCCTTTGGCTGTAAGCCCATAGCTTCTTGCAGCTTTCAGTACATTTTTTGCACTGGAACCGTCACGGGATACGCCGCAATCGAAGCGAACCTGCTCCAATGGAATCCACTTCCCATAGTAGGCAAGTATCATGGCAAGACTTGCTGCACCGCATTCCAGAGCCTCCATCTGCATGACTACAGGAACCTTCGCCACCCCTTTTGTGATCGGCTGTTTTACTTTTTTCTCAGCACTCATTATGGTCACCTCAATTTATTACAAATGACATAGGTGACACCCGGTTCGTAACAAGCTCTACCTTGTAGATTCCGTCTGCCAGCCCTGTATGGATGATTGCTGTGTATACGCTTTCATCCACTGCAAAAGCAGCACTTTCCAACTGTTCCTCTTTTAGCTTCACAGGGATTTCGGATATCTCCGCAATTTCATATTCTTTCCCATCTATATACACTGGAGTTCCTTTTTTGACATTCCGGATATCTGTTTCTTTTATATAACATGTGATTTTTCCTGCTTTTGCAGTTCCTACAGTCTCTGTTTTTGTATCAAGATGACCGAATATCCCCCACACGCACACCCCGGCCAGCAGTATGATGACAGCCGCCAGAATCATCCATATGCCCGGGTTTGCCACCCGGATATAATCGTTCAGCTGCTCCGGGGAGGAAATCCGGTCCAGACTTTTTTTCCGAAATATCTGATCACTCATAACCTGCAGCCTCCTTTTTGCTTATAGTTATTATCTTTCATTTGTCTTGCGTCCCCGCTTTAACTCTATCCTGCATCTCTGTTTTAACTCTATCCTGAAAGCGATTTCTATATACACAATTATTTCCGTCTGTTAATATACCCAAGTTCCCAGAATGCCACTGCACTTGCGGCAGCCACATTTAAGGAATCCACACCGTGAGACATGGGAATTTTCACTGTATAATCGCAATCTGCAATCGTCTGTGAGGAAAGCCCGTCTCCCTCTGTTCCGAGAACAATAGCCAGCTTCTCTTCTGCTTGAAGTGTCTGGTTGTCAATTCCCACAGAGTCATCACGCAATGCCATGGCAGCTGTTTTAAACCCCATATTTTTCAGCAGCTGCATTCCCTCTCCGGGCCAGACAGTTTTTTTCAAAAGTGTTCTGCATTTTAAATCCATTTTCCAATTCTGTTTTCGTTATTTATTCTACTTGTAATTGTAAGAGAATATGGATGAAAATGCAATATATTTTCCTCAACAGGCAGATTTTTAGAAAAATACAAAAAAAGCCCCGAAAACCTTATAATCACTGTGAAACGTAGTGTTTATAAGGCTTTCAGGGCCTTTAAATACTTAAATTCAGACTTATTAAAATAATATAATGAAAACTTAAGTTAATGGATTATTTACCCATCTGCTTTGCGAAGTATTTGTGAACAGGCTTTATTTATATGGATTTGCGCGGTTCTGCTCATAAAGCTTACGCAAATTTGACGCAACTTACTGAATAAACTGGGGGTTCTGAACTTATTCTAATTCGGAATGGATCCGGCTCTTTTTTTCATACCTACCAGCCAAACGCATCACGAATCAGTGCCCCCGTTTCCCCGTCTATGTAAAACAGTTCCTGTTCGTCCGGGGAATCTTTCCACTGGTAAGGGCAGCGAAAGCTCCAGACAGGTCTGTATGTGATTCCGTCTGCGGTTTCATCAATATAGTATTCCAAACATATTTTTGTAACTGGAATCGTGGTGGATTCTGTTTCCTCCGCAGTGTCCTGTTCCGTGAAGAGACCAATTTTGCCTTCTTTTACATATTGTTCCACTGACTTCATAATTTCTTCCATTGGAAGCATAGTAACTGTTTCTTCCACTTTCAACTGAAGCGGAATCGGTATGTTGAAATAACAGTCTTCAGGCGCAGGGCCAAAGCCTGCATTTCCCAGATAACCATGCTGAGAAAGCCCGCCCACCGGGATCCCATTCAACAGAATCTCTGTATCGTAATAATCATATCCCTCCGTCATGTTGCTGATTGATTTTCTTACATACTGCTGTTTCCGGATCATATTTCTCATTCGCTCCCGTAGCATCTGAAGGATTTTCTGAGTCTGTTGTTTCCTGTGTACTCTCTTCCGTAGAATCCGAAATGGGTTCTACACCAGTATCTTCCGCCTGCATCTTTCCTTCTTTTCTGTATTTTTCTATAATATCCCGTACTTCATCATTTAACGGAAGGGTTACTGTAAGGGTCTGCGGCGTATATCCTCTGTAAGCATCCTCCGCAGGCAGTGCATAAGCCAGCATTCCTTCTGAATCTGTAAAAGAACCAGTTTTAAAAATCTTTCTGAAAGCTTCATCATCTTTCCAGGTGTAATAGATCCTGCCGTTATAATCCGGATATGCCTGAATGGTCATGGAAACCTCTACCTGGGAATCTTCATTTAATATTTTCTCTGTCAAAGCATCATCATACAGGGTAATATGTCCATAATAGAGAGCTTCCCCGTCTATCTTATTCAAAGTTGCAAGTGCATCTTCTCCATTCACTGTCGCATGGTCACGGCAGCTGAGCGTATAATTCTCCACCGCCCCGGAAGGATCTCCAAGAAAGCTGAAACCGCTGCCATCAAAATACGCTTCTGTAACAGACAGCATAGACTGGTTCCAATCCCTCTCCTTTGGCGTTATATGATAAGAAGTCACATCTTCCACATTTTCTGCAGTTGAATCAGGTTCTGTGACAACCATTTGAACAGCTTCCTGTTCTGTAACCCCCCTGCTGCTCCAGTTCTTTGTGAAGCCATCCAAGTTTTGTTGCAAGTACGCCGGTGCTGACGCCTAATACAGCAGCCACAGGAAGAAGAATCCGGATTATTTTTTTCTTATTCCCTGAATTTTTTGATCTTCCTTTATCTGATTTTACAATTAGATTCTTCGTGCTGCTCATTCTCTCATCTGGAGAATCCAAAATTCCCTTCAGAACATCTTCCATAGCTTTATCAATATTGTCCGGTATCACAGTTTCTTCTTTTAAAATTTTTCTGATTTCTTTTTCATCCATAGTCTTCACCTCCTGATCACCTTTTTTAATTTTGCTCTTGCCCGGGAAAGTTTGGTTGATACGGTGTTGCTGTTCATTTCAAGAAGATTACCAATTTCCTTTACAGAAAATTCATCAAAATAATAGAGTTCCACGATTTTCCGGCTTTCTTCATCCAGACATAAAAGCAATTGTTTCCATTCGCAAAGGTCCAGATCTTCACAATGTACACCTTCTGAGAAATTATCCAGTTCCGTGTCATGGTTCTTTTGACGGAGAATGTCTTTGCATTCATTTATCAGAATCCGCATCAGCCAGGTTTTAAAATATTTCACTTCCCTTAATCCCTGTATCTTTTCATAACAGGACAGGATCGTATTTTGCAGTGCATCTGCAATGTCCTGTTCGTTCCGAAGATAAACCCAGGCAGCTTTATACATGCTCTGCTTATTTATCCGGATCAGCTGAACGAACGCTTCTTTATCTCCATTTTTAGCAGCTGTTACCAAAGCCTCCATTTTATTCCCCCTTTTTGTTTTTATAACTATTAGACTTAAAATATGGGAATTTGCTTTCAAAAATTTTTTATTTTTACAAAACAAGACACAGGCAATCGAAACTTGACTGTCTGTGTCCTTTTTATATCTGACTATCATTCTTAAATGTTATTTTGTACAGCAGTTCAACCCTTTCGTTTACATCTGCCTTCCCTGATATTGCACTGTCAATACAAATACTTTTTTCTTGTTTTCATCAACTTTAAAAATAGCAATATAATTGTCAATGATCAGCTGTTTATATTCTTTTCCGGCATAGCGGCCTACCAGACGGTCCTGGTGCGATTTTGGAAACAGTTCCAGCTTTTTTATTGCCTGCCAAATCCGATCCGTCTGTTCTTTTGCAGTTTCAGGTGACAATTTTTCAAGTGCAATATAAGCATAAATATCATGAATATCCCGGTACGCTCTTGGATACAGCATTATCTCATATTTATCCATAATATTTCTTGTTGAGCTGTTCCATTGCACTTTCTAATGAAATCGGCTCTGCTCCTTCTGTGACTTCCTGTTCTGCTTCATAAATTGCCTGATCGATCTTGTTTGTCTGGGCAAAACGTTCATACAGCTCTGAACTCATTACAACTAAGTCACTATATCCATTTTTCGTAATAAATATTGGTTCCTGCTTTTTATGTGCCAGTTCCGATATTTCACTGGTTTTTCTTAAATCTCTAATCGGCATAATTGTTGGCATAATGAACACCTCTCTTTCTTGTGCTATAATTGTATCATAATTATGAGTCGGTGTAAATTCTTATTTATGTGAACTTCCAGAAATTTTACAACTAAATCCAGCTTATATCCATTCATCGGCATTCTGAATCAACCATTTCTCTTGCAACCGCCATTAACGCATCCTGCAAGTTCTCCATCTCTTTTTCTTCCAGACCATAGACTTTTGTCAAGTGAAAAAGAATCTCTTCTCTCTGATGTTCCTGCATCTGCCAAAGATACGAAAATCTACCTCCAGCTACCATATGAGTATCGGAAATATCAAACACATAACGTAATCTGGTATTTTGTCCATTTTCATCAAGTAAGACAATTCCCTTTGCGCCACGATTTACCCAGCGTAGCATCTTCTCATTCCACAGTTCCAATGATGCACAAGCTGTTGCATTTAGACGCTGTGCATGGATCAGAAGCTGATCAGAAAAAGAATAACGGTATAGTCTTGATGCTGTATCCATATAATTCATCCAATCCCCTGGCGATACTTTAGACTTTAGACCTTTTAAAAAAAGCCCCGAAAACCTTATAATCACTGTGAAACGTAGTGTTTATAAGGCTTTCAGGGCCTTTAAATACTTAAATTCAGACTTATTAAAATAATAGAAAGAAAACTTAAGTTAATGGATTATTTACCCATCTGCTTTGCAACTTCCTCAGCAAAGTTCTCTTCTTTCTTCTCGATTCCGTCTCCGGTCTCGTAACGAACGAAGCCTTTGATTGTGATCTTAGCGCCGTTCTCTTTAGCAACCTGTGCTACATAGTTTCCAACAGACTGTTTTCCATCTTCAGCTTTAACATAAACCTGATCAAGAAGGCAGATCTCTTTAAGCTCTTTCTTGATACGTCCTGCGATCATTCCCTGGATAACCTTCTCCGGTTTCTGGGATTCCTTAGGATCGTTCTGAATCTGAGCCATAAGGATTTCTTTCTCATGCTCGATATACTCAGCGCTTACTTCGCTGTCGCTTGTGTAAAGAGGTTTCAGAGCTGCAACCTGCATTGCAACGTTCTTAGCCATCTCTTTAACAGCGTCGTTTACAACATCTGTCTCAACGTCAACAAGAACGCCGATCTTTCCACCCATATGTGTGTAGGAAGCAACGAAACCGTTCTCCTCTTTCATCTGTGCGAATCTACGGATGTTCATGTTCTCGCCGATAACTGCGATCTGAGCTGCAAGAGCTTCTTTTACAGTCTTAGTGGTATCAAGTGCCCATGCCTCTGCAAGGAAAGCATCGATATCAGCTGCTGTAGTTGTCAGAGCCTGAGCTGCAACATCTGCAACATACTGCTGGAATTTCTCGTTCTTAGCAACGAAGTCTGTCTCGGAGTTAACCTCAACAACAACTGCGTTCTTAGCGTCGTCAGCAACAAGCGTCTTGCAAAGACCCTCTGCTGCAACACGGTTTGCTTTCTTCTGAGCGGTAGCAAGACCTTTCTCGCGAAGGAACTCTACTGCTTTATCCATATCGCCTTCTGTAGCTGTAAGAGCTTTCTTACAGTCCATCATACCAGCGCCGGTCATCTCTCTTAACTCTTTTACCTGTGCTGCTGTAATAGCCATTTTCATTTCCTCCTGATGATAGTGTGTTGTAAGGACCTGTCCGTCAGCTGTGGATATGCCTATGCAGGCATAGCTCATTCACAGCTGATGTCCAGAATTTTCACAAATTATTCCTCTGTAGCGAACTCTTCAGACTCAGCCTGGATTTCTCCCTCAGCGTCTGTCTGTCCCTGGTTTGCTTCGATAACTGCGTCAGCCATCTTGGAAACGATCAGTTTTACAGCACGGATAGCGTCATCGTTACCCGGGATTACGTAATCCAGTTCTTCTGGGTCACAGTTAGTATCGCAGATTCCGATAAGCGGAATTCCCAGTGTATGAGCTTCCTGAATACAGATCTTTTCCTTCTTAGGATCTACTACGAAGATAGCATCTGGAAGTCTCTTCATTTCTTTGATACCGCCAAGGTTCTTCTGAAGTTTATCTAATTCTTTTCTTAAAGCGATAACTTCTTTCTTAGGCAGAACATCGAATGTTCCATCAGACTCCATGGTCTCAATTTCTTTCAGTTTCGCAATACGGCTCTGGATAGTCTTGAAGTTGGTAAGCATACCGCCTAACCATCTCTCATTTACATAGAACTGTCCGCAACGCTCAGCCTCTGTCTTGATAGCGTCCTGAGCCTGTTTCTTAGTACCAACGAAAAGGATATTTCCGCCGTTAGCTACGATATCAGCGATTGCATTATAAGCATCGTCAACCATTCCTACAGACTGCTGTAAGTCGATGATATAGATACCATTTCTCTCTGTGTAGATGTATGGAGCCATTTTAGGATTCCATCTTCTTGTCTGATGTCCGAAATGAACACCTGCTTCTAATAACTGTTTCATTGAAATAACGCTCATTCTTATACCTCCTGGTTTTTTAAAAATTAATTATTGATACTGTTCCGGTTGTTAACCCGGCATATATCATGCCTTCCATCTGCTTCACCAAATCAGACAACCCCGAGCGTGGGCACCGGTCTGACTCTCCACAGATGTGCTTAATGCAACTCAAATATCATAACACAAAAAAAAGCAGTATGCAACTGCTTTCTTTCGTATAAATTATGTTTTTTATAAAATTCTCATTCAGACTTTCACATAATTTTTCCACAACATTCTTTTGCTATGTTGTCATATTGTTTTTTAGTTAGCCTGCTTTTCTTTCTTAAGTTCTGTAACATAACCACACTGTGGATCTGCACATGCAAGCTTGTTACCTTTTTCAACCATATAGCCTCCACACTGTGGACACTTTTCTGCAGAAGGTTTCTGCCATGACATAAAGTCACATTCAGGGTTATCTATACAACCATAATATCTTCTGCCCTTCTTAGTTTTCTTAAGTAATACATCCTTTCCACACTTTGGACAAGGAACGCCAATCTTTTCTAAGTATGGTTTTGTATTTCTACATTCAGGGAATCCCGGACAGGCAAGGAACTTACCATGTGGGCCGTATTTAATTACCATACGTCTTCCACATTCTTCACAGATTTCATCAGATTCTTCATCTGCAATGTCAATCTTTTCTAAGTTCTTTTCAGCATTTTCTACCTGTTCTTTTAAGTCAGGATAGAAGTTTCTGATAACTGTCTTCCATTCTATTGTACCTTCTTCAACTGCATCAAGAAGTGATTCCATGTTAGCTGTAAACTGTGTGTCTACAATAACACTAAACTCTGTTTTCATTACATTGTTTACTGCTTCACCTAACTCTGTAACATAAAGATTTTTCTTTTCTCTTGTTACATAACGTCTTGCAATAATTGTTGTAATAGTCGGAGCATAAGTGCTTGGTCGCCCAATACCCTGTTCTTCCATTGCCTTTACAAGTGCTGCTTCCGTAAAATGTGCAGGTGGCTGTGTAAAGTGCTGATTTTCTTCAAACTTTTCAAATTCAAGTTTTGAATCTTTTTCAAGCTTTGCAATGGTGTTGTTTGTAACAACTTTCTCATTATCACTGTCTGTATAGACTTTCATAAAACCGTCAAAATCAAGTTTTGATGTTGATGCATTAAAAATATACTTTCCTGCATTAACTTTTACGTTAGTTGTTTCGTAAACTGAATTTTCCATACGGCTTGCAACAAATCTTCTCCAGATAAGCTGATATAATCTAAATAAATCTCTTGGAAGCTGGTCTTTTACTTCTTCAGGCATTAAGTTTACATCTGTAGGTCTGATTGCTTCGTGAGCATCCTGAATCTTCTTGTTTGACTTCTTTGAGTTAATCTCTTTAGCCATATATGAATCGCCATATTTACTTTCGATAAATTCCTTTACCTGAACTTCTGCTGTTTCTGATACTCTTGTGGAATCAGTTCTCAAATATGTTATAAGACCTATTGTTCCTCTGCCCTTAATGTCAACACCCTCATACAACTGCTGAGCTATTCTCATTGTCTTCTGTGTTGAGAAGTTAAGCGCCTTTGAAGCTTCCTGCTGCAATGTACTTGTTGTAAAAGGTATAGGTGCTTTTCTTGTTCTGCTTCCCTTTTTAATGTCCTTAACAGTAAACTCACTGTCTTTTAATTCCTTAACAATTCCGTCTAACTGTTCTTTTCCGGTAATTTCTAATTTACCTTTGTTGTCGCCATAAAAGCTTACTGTAAATTCTTTATTTTTGTGCTTTAATACTGCATCCATATCCCAATATTCTTTTGGAATAAATGCGTTTATTTCATCTTCTCTGTCACAGAGCATTTTTAATGCTACAGACTGAACTCGTCCTGCACTTAAACCTCTTTTAATCTTCATCCATAATAGCGGACTAATGCTATATCCCACCATTCTGTCTAATACTCTTCTTGCCTGCTGGGCATCAACTAATCCCATTTCTATATCTCTTGGATGTTTTAATGACTCTTTTACTGCCTGCTTTGTAATTTCATTAAAAGTAATTCTGTAAGTCTTCTTTGGATCTAATTTCAAGGCTATTGATAAGTGCCATGAAATTGCTTCTCCCTCACGGTCCGGGTCAGTTGCCAAATATACTTTGTCTGCTT
>ERZ857775.1148-NODE-1148-length-33121-cov-12.581413_pt1 | contig 33121 bp, 28 predicted proteins | sample MGYA00519698_ERZ857775 | MGnify/ENA primary metagenome ERZ857775 (study PRJEB31778, sample SAMEA3449363) | human gut metagenome | biome: human gut; feature: human-associated habitat; material: faeces | place: United Kingdom | collected 2010/2012 ...
GTGAAAGTCAGGGCTTTGTGATTTTTTAAGAATAAGAGAGTTTTGACACACCCTCTATTAGATGATGAGGGATGGCTCGGTTAGTAAGTAACCTTCAAACCGACATAGTAGCTTCTCGGCAGGGAGGGACCGTAGATGTAACCGGAGTCGCGGTTCCAGCCCTTGTCGAAATCCTTTTGATAGGCATTGGCGATGTTTTGGATGCCACCGTTGACCTGGAGGGTGATGTATTTGTAGATGGTGAAGTCGTAGGCCAACTTCATATTTACCTCCATAAACCGAGGGGTATGGACCGCTACGGGTTCTTCCACACCCGAACCGGCAGAATGGCCTACGAGCATGCTGCCCGTATAGTTGCCCGTGAGGGAGGCCGTGAGACGCTTGACGGGGGTGAAGGTAGCCGTGAAATAGCCGTAGGTGTTGGGGGTGCGCATCATCTTCTTATACTTCTGCTCGGGCACCTCGTCGTTCCAGGCGATGGCTTCATCGTAGTGGCTCTGCTGCAGGGTGAGGCCAGCCTGGAGGGTGAACCAGCGGGTGAAGACGGCCTTGCCCTCAAGGTTCAGTCCCAAGACCTTGGCACCATAGGCATTGTAGCGCTCCTGGACGGTGTTGCCGTGGGCGTCGGGTTGACTGAGCTGACGAAGGGCAAAGACATGGCTGAGCGAGGTGTAGAAGCCTTCGATCAGGAAATTGGTCTGGACTTGGCCAAACTGATGATAGAGGTCGGCCGAGAGACTGAAGCTATTGGAGCGCTCCGCCTTGAGATGGTCGGCCAGGACCGTGACCAGTCGCTCGCCACCCACTACGCCGACATGGAGGTCTTCGTCGAAAGCCTGGGGGGCACGGAAGCCACCCGCATAGGTGAGGCGGAGATTGATGTTGTCCGTGGGGTTGAAGCGGAGGTTGGCACGGGGCGAGAAGATGGCATCCTCGACGAGGTTGTGCTTGTCGAGGCGACCGCCTAACAGGAAGCTCCACTGCTTGTTCTTCCACTCATTCTGGAAGTAGAAGCTGCCGATGCGCACGTCCTGCTTGAAGTGGCGGTCGTAGCCGAGGATGACGTCCTTGAGGCCTTCGAAATTGTACTCAGCGCCGAGGGTGAGGTCGGAGGGCATGAAGAGGAGCTTGTCGAACGAACGGACATACTGCGCGCCCGTCACGTAGGTGACGTCGTGGGTGGTGCCGTAGGCCTTGGCCGCAGCAACGCAGTCTTCCTCTGTTCCCTCGCCGATGCCGCCATAATAGCTCTTGCGGGACGTGGCCTGGAAAGAGAAATAGGCCGTGAGGCGTCGGTGTGCGTCGGGAGAGAAGTAGTTGTAGGTGAGACCGCCACCCTGGATGTTGTGGTCTGCCTGCTCGGCGACATTGGCCTCATGGGGAGCCCGGTCGAGCTGGTTGCCACCACGGCGATACTCATGGATGGCGCTGTACTGGAGGCTCAGTTTGGAATAGGGGCTGAGGCGGAGGTAGGAGTTGAGGCCGAAGGTCTGGCTTCGCAGTTCGGGCAGTTCGGTGTAGCCATCGTCGTCGTGGTCATAGCCCTGGCGGGATCGCGTCTGGCCGAAGGCATAGACGCCGGCCTTGTGGTCGTCGGTGACGAGAGAGACATTGCCCGTGGTCACATTGTCGAATGAACTTGATCCGCCCTGCGACAGGAAGGTGTGGCCGAAGGAGGCGGAGTTGCGGATGGGCTCCTTGGTGATGATGTTGATGGTGCCACCGATGGCAGAGGCGCCAAAGAGGGCCGATCCTCCACCACGGACCACCTCCACACGGTCGATCATATTGGCAGGAATCTGCTCCAGGCCATAGACACCCGTGAGGGAGGAGAAGACGGGACGGGAATCGACCAGGATCTGGGAGTAGTGGCCGTCCAGGCCATTGATGCGCACCTGCGTGAAACCGCAATTCTGACAATTGTCCTCAGTGCGCACGCCAGGCTGGAAGTTGAGTCCCTGCGCCAGGCAGGTGGACTGGGTGATGTCGAAGACCTTGCTGCCTACCACACTGACCAGAGTGGGAGCCAGTCGGCGGGCCGTCTCATTGCGATTGGCAGAAACCACCACCTCGTCGATGGCGACATCGTCGGTGGACAAGGAGAAGTTGACTTCCTGGGTGGTGTTGTGCTGGACGGTGACGGTACGCTCCTCGGTCTTATAGCCTAAGAACTTGACAACCATCGTGAAAGTGCCCTCGGGCAGGTTCTTCAGAAAATAGTGGCCGGTATGGTCGGTGGTGGTGCCAATGGTGGTGCCTTTGAGTTGGATGGTGACGTAGGGCAGGTGCTCGCCTGTCTTGGTATCGACCACGTGGCCAAAGAGGTTGGCATCGGTGGCCTTGTCGGTCTCCTCGATGGGATTTTCACTACGGGTGCCGTCTTGGACAACGGCGGCTTGAGCGGCAAATGAGACTGTCAATGCGCCGGCGAGGAGCATCAACTGAGATTTCTTTGATTTCATTTTTTCTCTTGTTAATTAACTATGTTATAAAAAATTTCGCACATGGTGCCTGCGCATGGGCTATGGGTGCCAGCACATGCGCTATCGTGACGAAAAAGAGGAAGTACAGCCGAAGCTGGTTTCTCTGCTTTCATCACAAAACATGGAAAGGATAAGTACCCAAGCGACCACGAAGTATCGTGATAGCCAATAGGTTTGGATCAAAAATCCGAAAAACTACAAGGTAAGGGGAGCCGGCGGAGCGCGGGTAGATTGTATATCGCCTTGGCGCGTCTTAACAAAGGGGCAAGACATGGAGAAGGCGATATTGACCATAACAGCAAATGCTGCTATATGAACAATGGTAGGCACCACGTAGGGCAGGCTTTGCAAATGGCAGATCGGGCACTCTTGGGTGAAGCCCTGGCTGGTGGCGAGGTGGCCGTCGTGGTGGACATGGTGGTCGCAATCGGAACAATAGGCAGCGGCAGAATCCCCCTCCGCCGCCGTGTGGTAGTGGAAGGTGATGGCCAGCAGCATGGGCAGATAGACCATCATGAGCAGCCAGGCAAACCGCGTTCTTCTATTGTAGTGATTACGCATTTTTATCATTGCAAAATTACCAAATCTCATTTTTACCACCAAACAATGAAATATCATTTAACCAAAATTGTGGTCTCTTTTTAAAAAGAACCGTCCCAAACGGGGCAAGACGAGCGGTAAGAAAAAGTGAGGCTGCAGATTTCGCCTCGTTTTGTTGCGAAATTCAGAGAAAATCAGTAATTTTGCAGTCGTGAAAGAAATAGAGCGTCATATAGAGTCATTGTTGCTTCGCAACGATTGTGTCATCGTGCCCGACTTAGGTGGGTTCGTGGCTCATCATGTGGATGCGCGCTACAGCGAAGAGGAGTGCCTCTTCCTGCCGCCCACCCGTATGCTGGGTTTCAATCCGCAGTTGACGATGAACGACTCGCTGCTGGTGCAGTCGTATGCCGACACCTACGACCTCAGTTATCCCGAGGCTTTGGGCCGCGTGGAGCAGGAGGTGGCAGCGCTGCGCAGTGCCCTCGACGAAGAAGGACACTGCGAGCTGGAGGGTCTGGGCACGCTCTACAAGAACCAAGAGGGCAAGTTGAGTTTTGCTCCCTGCGAGGCAGGCATCCTCACCCCTTCTCTCTATGCACTCGACAGTTTCGAGGTCAAGCCGCTGGAGACGGCAGCAAAGAGCGAGGCGGAAGAGGAAAAGACGCAGGCCGTCGTCGTCACCCGTGACGAGGAGAACGGACAGCGCAGGGTCAGCGTGAGCCTGAAGTTTCTACGCCATGCGGCCATGGCAGCTTGTGTGTTGGCCATCTGTATCTTCGTCATCAGTCCGATGGGTGTGCAGCGGCCTGAGAACAACTACAAGGTGCAGAGTGCGATGTGGTCGTGCCTCTATGAGAATCCGGCTGGCGAGGCAGCACAAAAGCCCATGAAACTGACCGTGGAGAAGAAGAAGCCAACGGCAACACCCGTGGCTACGCAAAAGCAGGTCTGGACCATCGTGCTATGTACGCACGTGCCCATGAGTGGTGCGAAGACGTTCTGTCAGGCACTCAAGGACCAAGGCTACGAGGACACGCGCGTCGTCGATCACCAGGGAAGCATCAAGGTGGTCTATGGCAGCTACGACTCAAAGGCTCAGGCACGGGAGGCGCTGCAGGGCATGAAGCCCGACCGCTATTTCAACACGGCGTGGATTCTCAACATCGAAGAGTGATCCTTCTCCTTATTATATATATAATACCTTATTATTATAGCAGATTCTTATTGGTATGAAACGAGTAAGATGCCCGAAGTGTGACGAGTTTATCACGTTCGACGAGAACAAGTATGAACCCGGACAGCGGTTGGTGTTTGTGTGCCCCGCTTGTTCGAAGCAGTTTGCCATCAAACTGGGTGTGTCGAAGCTCAGAAAAACGCAGAAGGAGGAGAACGAGGAGACACCGCAGCCGGATGCGCCCTACGGCAGCTTGACGGTGATAGAGAATGTCTTCCACTACAAGCAGATCATCCCCCTGCATCTCGGTGAGAACGCCATCGGGCGCTACCAGAAGGGCAACCCGGTCAACTGTCCGATAGAGACGGTGGACCCGAGTGTGGATCTGACGCACTGCCATATCAATGTCTCGCGGGACAAGAACGGAAAACTCAAGTATGTCTTGCGCGACGGACCGAGCTATACGGGCACCTTCGTCGGCACGGAACTGCTGGGGGATCGCGAGCGACGCGTCATCTACAACGAGACGCTCTTCACGTTGGGGGCGACCACCATTATCCTCAACGCACCCGAATAGGGTTCTTCCAACACGGCCTGCTGAATTGGGAAAACAACTTGAACAACTTTTACAACAAGTAACAACACTTCCAAAAGAAAACCCAAACAACGCATACAGGAAGGACAACGGCAGCCGACGAGGCAGGGTTGAACTGTATGGGTTGTTTGGGTTTGTCGTTATAGGGGACCGGTGGCTTAGAGCGTCTGCAAATAGCGCTCAGCCTCGAGGGCAGCCTTGCAGCCTGCACCAGCAGCCACGATGGCCTGGCGGTAGGTCGGGTCGCAAACGTCGCCAGCGGCATAGACGCCAGGGATGTTGGTGGCCTGAGACTTGCCCTTCGTCACGATGAAGCCCATCTCGTCGAGGTCGATCTGACCACCGAGGAAGTCGGTGTTGGGATGGTGGCCAATGGCGAGGAAGAAGCCATCGATCGGGAGGTCGTAGCGTGACTCGTCGGCCTCGCCCTTGCGCTTGACGAGGTGCATACCCTCCACGCCATTCTCACCAAAGAGGCCGATGGCGTTGTGCTCGAAAAGGATCTCGATGTTGGGATGGTTCTTCACGCGATCCTGCATGATCTCGGAGGCGCGCAGGTAGGGTTTGCGAACCACGAGATAGACCTTCTTGCAGAGGTTGGCCAGGTAGAGGGCGTCCTCACAGGCGGTGTCGCCACCACCGACAACGGCCGTGACCTTCTTGCGATAGAAGAAACCGTCGCAGACGGCGCAGGCAGAGACACCCTGGCCGGCATACTTCTTCTCGTCGTCAAGACCGAGATACTTGGCGGAGGCTCCCGTGGCGATGATGACCGTATCGGCTGACATCTGCGTGCCATCAGTGAACTTCACGCGGTAGGGACGCTGGGAGAAGTCGCAGCTCTCCACCTCACCATCACGGATGTCGGCACCGAAACGCTCAGCCTGCTCTCTAAACTCGAGCATCATCTGGTTGGCATCGACTCCCTGGGGATAGCCGGGGAAGTTTTCGATCTCGGTGGTCTGGGTGAGCTGGCCACCCGTCAGCGGGCCGCAGTAGAGCACCGGCTGGAGAGAAGCACGACCCGTATAGAGGGCGGCGGTGTAGCCGGCGGGGCCGCTTCCGATGATAAGCACCTTGACGTGCTCCATCTGATTTGTCTGTTCTGTCATTATTTATTCTATGTTTCAGTTGTACGCGATTATTCCTTGAGCCACTTCTCGATCTCCTCGGCGATGACGCTAAACTGGGTGGTAGGCTCGAAGCGGGCAACGACCTGACCCTTCTTGTTGATGAGGAACTTGGTAAAGTTCCACTTGATGTCGGGCTTCGACTGGTAGTCGGGGTCGGCTGCTGAAAGGGCCTCGTGGAGAGCCGGGTAGATGGGGTGGCTCTCATCCCATCCGGCAAAGCCGCGCTGCTCCTTGAGGAACTTGAAGAGGGGCTCGGCATCGTCGCCGTTGACCTTCACCTTCTTGAAGCGCGAGAACTCCGTGCCATAGGTCAGCTTGCAGAAGTTGTGGATGCTCTCGTCCGTACCCGGGGCCTGCTGGCCAAACTGGTTGCAGGGGAAGTCGAGGACCTCAAAGCCCTGCTGGTGGTACTTCTCGTAGAGCTGCTCCAGCTCCTCATACTGAGGGGTGAAACCACAACGCGTGGCCGTATTGACGATAAGCAAGACCTCGTTGGCATACTCCTTGAGGCTAACCAACTTGCCCTTTCTGTCCTTTACAGAGAAATCATATACAGTTCTCATTTCGATTCGTTGTAAAATTAAAAGATTAACCGAATGCAAAAGTACGAATTATATTTTGAAAAACTTGCGTCATATCCTTAAAAGTACTAAATTTGCAAACAAAATCATCAAGCAAAGACGTTATGAAACAAATGAGATCCATCCTCGCGCCCCTGCTGATGCTCCTCACGGGGGTGCTGATGACCAGCTGCGACGACGAGCAGGAGACAGCCATGATGCTCTGGGGCACATGGGAAGGACAACTCTCGACGGAGTTTTACCAGGACCGCTGGGGCGGCTACGGACAGACCTACTACACGGTGTGGCACTTTGAGGGAAAACCAGGATCGCGCCACGGAAAGGGCTGGGAGATAGACTATGTGGGCCACCAACGCTACGCACAACACTTCGACTGGCAGGTGATAGACGACGGGCGCACCGTGAGACTCCATTATGCTGGTGCATGGGACGACGAGTGGATCTACAACTTCTATCTCGACGACAGCTACTTCACGGGCTACATCGACAGTGGAGACGGCAAGCAGTCGTTCTTCCAACTGGAGCGCGTGGAGGACAACGGCTACGACCACGACTACGGCTGGGACTTCCGTGCGCAGAGGCCGCTGCAGACCAAGGGAACTGCCGAGAAGGGGAAATAGGGATTTCTCCCCCAAAGAATAGGGATTTGTTCGACTTCGATATCAGACGATTTGCCTACTTTTGCACAAGAAACCATCCAACGTAAAGAATATGAGCATCAGAAAATTATCCCAACTGTTGGCCTTGATGGCCCTACTGGCCGTCCCGTTTGCCCTGACGAGCTGCGACGACGACGATTGGTACTACGACGACTATTGGAACGGATACTACCCCGACGATGACAACAACGGCAGCGAGGCCGACCAAATGGTGGCCGTGCTGAGCGGACAGTGGCAGGGAGACATGGTCTATACCTACACCGACGACAACGCCAAGCCGGGAGAGAAGAAACGGGTGTCGGAGAAATATGCGGTGGAGATGACATTCTACCGGAGCGAGGACGCCAAGGACCGCTATGCGGGACAGGGCGTGGAGGTCGATAGAAACGACCAAGGAGACACGCAGGCGCTGAACTTCACCTGGTGGATCGACACGCGCAACGGAGACATCTACATCAAATATACCGACTCCAACACGATCTTCCGCATGGATGCCGCCAGCACGGACTACGGCTACCACCTCGGATGGGAGACAAGCCGCAACGCCTATACGTTCTTCGGCTATCTCGTCGGACAGAGCAATGACGACGAGATCTATATCGACCTGGAGCGCGTAGAGACACCACGGAAGGCAAAGGCCGCCACGGAGACCACACCGCTCGGCACGCAAAGCTTCGGCAGCACGGTCGATCGATGGACACCGACCTGGACGCTGACCAGCAGCAAGGGGTTCCACCGCCGCTGACCTGCCCCACCCGATGGGGGAAAGAAACAAATCCATAGATAGACGCCCTGTAGGGAAAGCATCGGATGATGCTTGCCGCTACGGGGCGTCCGCTTGATAGAAAGCGATTCTATCCAATCAATAAACAACCAAGTATATAAGTACGTAAGTATGAAAGAGTATCAGACGTATATTTTCGACCTGGACGGCACGCTGCTCAATACAATCCACGACCTGGCGGCCAGCGTCAACTATGCCCTGCGCAGCACGGGAATGGCGGAGCGGACACTGGAGGAGGTGAGGGAGTTTGTCGGCAACGGCGTGAAGAAGCTCATGGAGCGGGCCGTGCCAGGAGGACTGGACAACCCACAGTTTGAGGCAGCCTATGCTACTTTTCGCCAGCACTACCTCCACCACAGTCTCGACACCACGGCACCCTATCCGGGCATAGAAAAGCTGCTGAGCGAACTGCGCCGCAGAGGGAAGCGCGTGGCCATCGTGAGCAACAAGTTTTATGCTGCCACACAGGAACTGGCGCGCCACTTCTTCCCTGACACCGTGGAGGTGGCCATCGGCGAGCGAGAGGACATCCGCAAGAAGCCAGCGCCCGACACCGTGCTGGAGGCGATGAAGCAACTGGGCGTGGAAGCCGAGGGGGCCGTCTATATCGGTGACAGCGACGTCGATATAGAGACGGCACGCAACTGCTCCATCCCCTGCATCAGCGTGCTCTGGGGATTCAGAGACCACGACTTCCTGCTGCGCCACGGCGCTACCTGTGTCGTCTCGCGTCCTGAGGAGATACTGCCCGAGGAGTGAGGCCAGCTTCTGGGAGTCGTCTCCCAGGAGGGCCTACCCAAACTAAGGGCTTACTCGTAGCGGATGGCTTCGATGGGATCGAGGCGGGCCGCTTTCTTGGCGGGATACCAGCCGAAGAAGACACCGGTGAAGGTGCAGACGGCGAAACTCATGATGATCGTCCAGGGCTCGATGGCGATGGGCCAGTGGGCAAAGGCCTTGATGGCGTAGGAGGCTCCGACACCCAGCAGGACACCGATGATGCCACCGGTGACGCTGAGCAGGATGGCCTCGATGAGAAACTGGTTGAGGATATCGACGCCACGGGCGCCGACACTCATGCGAAGGCCGATCTCGCGCGTGCGCTCGGTGACACTGACGTACATGATGTTCATGATACCGATGCCCCCCACGACGAGGGAGATGCCGGCCACGCAGCCAAGGAGGATGGTAAGCATGCCGGTGGTGCTGTTCATCATATTGGCCAACTCCTCCTGGGAGCGAATGTTGAAGTCGTCCTCATCGCCCTCGGCTTGGTCGGTGGCATCCTTGAGTTTGTGGGTGCGGCGCAGGATGGTGGTCATCTCGTCGGTGGCCTGCTCCGTGACACCTTCCACGACCGCCGAGGCCAGGATCTGATGGAGGTAGTCCTGGGCGAGGATGCGCTTCATGACGGAGGTGTAGGGAGCGAGGACATAGTCGTCCTGGTCCATACCCATGGAGTTGTAGCCTTTCTTCTTCATCACACCGATGACACGGAAGGGGATGGAGTTGAAGCGAACGACCTTGCCGATGGGGTCGGAGCCGTCGGGGAAGAGGTTATCGACCACCGTCTGGCCGAGAAGGCAGACCTTGGCGGCCGACTTGATCTCGGCCTCGGTGAACATCTCACCCTCGGCGACGGACAGCTGACGAATCTCCAGGTAGTCGAGGTTGGCACCGTAGATACTCGACGGCGTATTGTTGTTGCCGTAGATAAACTGGCCGGAACTTTGGACGAGGGGGGAGATGGCCTTGATGAAATGGCACTCGTCCTTGAGGGCCTGGTAGTCGGTGAGCTTCAAGGTCTCCATGGAGGAGGCGTCTTGTCGCACACCACCCCGCATGTCGGCTCCCGGACTGATCATGATCATATTGGATCCCATCTCCGAGATGTTGCTCTGGATGCTGTTCTTGGTGCCCTGGCCCACAGCGAGCATCGTGATCACCGACGCGATGCCGATGATGATGCCCAAGGCGGTGAGGAAGGACCGCATCTTGTTGGCCGCAATGGCGCGGAGGGCTATTTTCAAAAGATTGCTGATATTCATAATATGATACGCTTGATATAAGACTCAATGATCACTCGTCGGTGTTCTTGGGCAGGGCGGCAAGGCCCTCGGCGGCACTGAGGATGTGGTCGTTGACCTCGTTGCGGATGATGCGTCCGTCGCGAAGCTCGATATTGCGCGAGGCGTAGTGGGCTATGTCAGGATTGTGGGTCACGAAGATGATGGTCCTCCCCTCGGCGTGGAGCTTTTGGAAGAGGACGAGAATCTCGAAAGAGGTGCGCGTGTCGAGATTGCCCGTAGCCTCATCGGCCAAGATGACGGCGGGATTGTTGACCAAGGCGCGCGCAATGGCGACGCGCTGCATCTGACCACCCGACATCTGGTTGGACTTATGGTAGAGGCGCTCCCCCAGCCCCACAGCCTTCAGGGCAGCCACGGAACGGTCGAATCGCTCCTGCGGCGTGATGCTGGGGTTGTACATCAGCGGCAGTTCGACGTTTTCTACGCTCGTGGTCTTGGCCAGAAGGTTGTAGTTCTGAAAGATGAAGCCGATCTTGCGGTTGCGCAGGACGGCACGCTGCGACTTCGACATCGTGCGCACGGCCACACCATCGAGGAAGTAGTCGCCGCTGGTGGGCGTGTCAAGGCAGCCCAACTGATTGAGGAGAGTCGATTTGCCTGAGCCCGACTTGCCCATGATGGTGACAAACTCACCCTCGTAGATCTTGAAGGAGACACCGCGTAGGGCGTGGACGGTCTCCTCGCCCACAAGGAAGTCGCGCTTAACGTCGCGCAACTCGATGACTACTTTCTTTTGACTTTCATCCATCATGCTTTCTCCTTTTTGTTGTCGCGCTTCGGACCGGGGGCGAAGGGACTCTGCTCCTGATCGTCAGATTCTTTGTCTTCTTCGGGTTCGGTGACGGTGATGCCAGTGATGACTTTCAGTCCGGCCTTCACACCCGAGAGGATCTCGGTGTTGACGCCATCGCTCATGCCCGTGCTTACACGGTGGGCCTGGAGCACATTGCCTTCGAGGGTCCAGACTTTGGCCTTGGCATTGGCGACATCCTGTATCTTATACTGCTTGCCGACGGTCTCGGGCGTGGGGGTGAAGCGGAGGGCCTTGCTGGAGACGCCCATCACGCCCGCACGCTCCTGGGTATAGATGGTGACGTTGGCCGTCAGTCCGGGCTTGAGTTTGAGGTCGGCGTTGGGGGCACTGATGACAACCTCGTAGGTGACGACGTTGTTGGTCGTCGTGGCCTCCTGGCGCACCTGCTTCACCGTACCGGTGAAGGTGTCGTCGGGATAGGCATCGACGGTGAAGGAGACGCGCTCGCCAGTCTTGACCTCGCCAATGTCGGCCTCATCCACATTGGCCACCACCTGCATGTTGGTCAGATCCTTGGCAATGGTGAAGAGTTCCGGGGTCGAGAAACTGGCTGCGACGGTCTGTCCCTCCTCCACACTCTTGGACAGGACCACGCCGTCGATGGGCGAGGTGATGGTAGCATAGCCGAGGTTGGTCTGAGCCTGCTTCACCTGCTCCTGTTGCTGGCGGACCTGCTCGCGGGCCTGGGCCACTCCCTGGCGCGCCGTGGCGATGGTCTGGGCTGAGGCGGCGAGATTCTGCTGGGCCTGCTGGTAACTAAGGCGGGCGCTCTCGAAGTCGTTGGCACTGATGAGGCCCTTCTTATAGAGCGTCTGGTAGCGACTGAAGTTGCTCTGCTGGTAACTGGCACTCGCACGCACGCCATTGTAGTCGGCCTGGGCCTTCTGCACGTCGCTCTCTGCGGAGCGCACCTGTGCCTGTGCACTCTCAAGCATTGCCTTGGCCTGGTTGAGGGCCGAGAGGAGGTTGGTCTTGTCGAGTTCTGCGATCACCTGTCCTTTCTTCACGACCGAGTTGTAATCGACATAGAGTTTGCTGACAATACCCGAGACCTGTGTACCGACCGTCACCGACGTGACCGGTTCGATGGTACCCGTGGCAGTGATGCTGTTCTGGATGTTCGTCTGTCCCACGGTGGCCGTGTCAAACGAGATGGTCTCCTTGGTGTCGGGTTTGCCGAGGAAGTAGGCGGCCACACCCAACACGACCAAGGCAACCACCAGATACCATACTTTCGAAATCTTTTTCATATCTATCTTTTATTATTTTCCGTTGTAGAAATTGAGCATCTGCATATTGTACAGGGCGAGGTACTTGCTCTGCAGTTCGTTCTGCTGCGCCACGAGTAGGTTCTCCTTCGCCTCGCGCAGTTCGGTGATATTCTTCAGTCCGAGGCGAAACTGCTCCGAGAGCAGTTCGTAACTGGTCTGCTGGCTCTCCGTATTGGCCAGGGCACTCTTGTATTTGGCCTGGTTGTTGACGGCCTGTATCCAATAGCTCTCGATAGTGGTATAGAGCGTGGTCTGCTGTTCCTCGAGGGCGAGGCGGCTCGTCTCCATGGCGATATTGGCCTTGTTGATGGCCGTGCGGGTCTCACGGCGGTCGAAGATGGGAACGCTCAACGTCAGACCTGCCGATGTGGTGAGGTTGGTCTTCAACTGTGAGCCGTAGGCAGCGTCGCTCATTGTCGTGACATTGGTGGAGACGCCACCCTGCATGGAGACGGTCGGGAGGCGGCGAGCCTTGGCCATCCGTACACTGAGTGCGCCACTCTCAAGGGCGAGGCGCTGCTGGCGGAGTTCGGGACGGGAGGCGAGCGCATGGGTATAGACGGTCTGCAGACCGGGTATCTCGGCCAGAGCGTCACCGGTAACGTTGTCGGGAATGCTGACTTCAAAATCCTCGCCGTCGTCGGTGAGCTGGAGGATCTGCTTCAACTGGCGTGTGTAGTCGCGGAGGTTGCTCTCCTGGGCCACGACATTATACTCGTCGGAAGCGCGCTGGGCGCTGAGCTGGGCGAGGTCGGACTGGCTGAACTGCCCTACCTCGACCATCTCCTGGCCCCGCTGCTCGTTGGCCTGGCTATACTCCAGACTTTGGCGGTTGACCTTCAAGGCCTCGTGGGTGTAGAGAATCTGGACGTAAATCTGCGCAATCTGCTCCTGGATGGAGTTGGCGGTGATGGCGGAGTCGAGCTCGGCCTGCTGTTCGGTGAGTTGATTCTGCTGGATCTTCATGCGGTTTTGGTTGCCATTCCATATCGTCCAGTCGAAGCTCACGGCGTAGGATCCGTTGTAATAGACCTTGTCGGTAGTCATCTCCACATAGCCATTGGCAACCTGCTGGCGCCCGCTCTCGGGGAAGGGGTTGTAGGAGACGTTCTGGGAGGTAGAGGCCGTGAGCGAAGGCAGCAGTTCAGCCTTCGACTGCAGCACGTCCTCATGGGCTGACTGTCGCGACAGGAGGTTGCGGCGAAGTTGGATGTTGTGTGCCAACGCATAGTCGATACATTCTTGCAGCGTCCACTTCCGGGCGTTGGCAGAAGGAGATGCCAACAGGAGAAGGGCTGAAATGAGGGTGGTGGTCCATCGTGTCTTATTCATATCTTTCTTTGTTTTGTCTGTATCCTTTATATTATGCAAAAGTATGATTTTGCATCTTTTCTTGGTGCAAAAGTATACAAATCTCCAAAGACAAGGCAGATTTTGCGGTGAATTTGGTTTTTAGATTCAGCTAAAATCCTTTTTCTTTCAATGAAAAAAATGGGGTTAACATTAGTTTGCGCAGCCCATTGCTCATTTCACAAAAAGAAACGAGGGAGGAAAACCTCCTCCTGACAATGGCGGGCATGGATAACAAACACGCAGACAGGAACAATGCGTCCGGACGCATGATAGGCGCCAGACTACCCTACTGAGTGAACTATATTCTATGTACCTGTACTTATATAATTAGAGGGAGAGTTTGCGGTAAGCCTTGCGACTGACGAAAACGTAGCTGACGCAGACCATCACACCCGTGAGAACCCAGGATATGGGATAACACAGCATCAGTTCGCGGAAACCAGGCCAAACGGGGCAGACGAAGAATACCCAGGCGAAGCGCAGGACGCAGGTGCCAAGGATGGTGAGCAGGGTCGGTTCGATACTGTGGCCAAGACCGCGCATCGAGGCGGCAGAGATCTCGTAGGATGAGGCCAGGGCCTGGAAGACAAGGACGGTGGCCATGCGCACCTTGGCATAGTGGATGACGGAGGGATCGGTAGTGAAGAACCACAGGAAGAAGTCGGACTGCGTGTAGAAAAGCATATTGGCGAGGAAACAGGCCAGTGCACCACAGCCCATACAGATCCAAAAGACGCGGCGGCAGCGGTCTATCTTTCCTGCTCCATAGTTTTGTCCCGTGAAGGTGACGGCAGCACCACAGAAGGAGGTGAGCAGGAAATAGCAGTAGGTGTCAAAGTTGAGGGAGATGGCAGCGCCTGCGATCGCCGAAGGTCCATAGCCGTTGATGGCGCTTTGGACAAAGATGTTGCTCAGCGAGAAGACCATGCTTTGTACGCCTGCGGGCACTCCAATGAAAAGGATCTGGCGCAGAGCTGCCCGGTCGATGCGAAGACGGAGGCGCGTCAGGCGGAAGGGGCCTTTCTCACGGCGGAGAAGGCGCAAGATGGCCAAGGCGGAGAAGACGTTGGCGCAGCCCGTAGCGGTGGCTACTCCTGCGACTCCCATGTGGAGGACAATGACCAACAGCAGGTTGAGCACCACATTGACGCAGCCGGCAAGGAGCAGGATGTTGAGCGGGCGCTGGGTGTCGCCTTTGCCTCGGAGCACGGCCTGGCCGAAGGTGAAGACCATGAAGAAGGGAATGCCAAGGAAATAGACTCGCAGGAAGAGGGTGGCCTGGTCGAGGATGGCGGCAGGCGTGCCCATGAGGCGCAGCAGACTGGGAGCAAAGATCTCGCCGAAACCCAGCAGCAAGACGCTGGCAAAGATCGGGAGCATCATCGTCGTGCCTACCGCGTCGCGAACACGATGGCGGTCATTGCGCCCGATGAAGTTGGAGATGACGGCATTGGAACCAATGGAGACACCCACAAAAAGGTTGATGAGGAGATTGATAAGGAAGGTATTGGCGCCCACGGCAGCCAACGCCTCACTGGTGGCAAAGCGGCCCACCACGGCCACGTCGATGGTGACGAAGAGTTGCTGCATGATGCCGCTTGCCGCAAAGGGAAGTGCAAAACGCAGAATCTTGCCCAGCAAAGGGCCTTGGGTCATATCCACTGTATTTCTTTCTGCCATAGTTGCCAATTTTGGCACAAAGGTACAAAGAAACTTTTGAATGGACTTCGTTTTGCAGCATTCTTTCTCCTCCAAGGGCCTCAAAAGGCTCTCAACTTTCGGTATGACACCCATACGAAAGCCAGCAAAACATCCACAAGATATTCGCATAAGACCTGCAAGAGTATGTGTGTTCGTACACATGCGTTGATTTACATCAAGAATAGAGAGAAAAATCGAATTTTTACTTGCTATCATTTGGTGGTCAAAACGAAAGTGCCTACCTTTGCATCGTCAAAAGGTTAATAGATTGTTTAGGTTAATAGTAATTGATTTAGGTTTTTAGTTATTTTTAGGGTAATTGAACAAAGTGTTGTTCAGGTAACAAAATAGGTTATGGTCTAAGGTAAAAGATGTTTAGGGTAACAACGATGCACGATTGAGGGGATCACCGATGAGGTGTGAACCTTTAATCACGCATTGAAAAGTAGTAGTTTGAAAGAGTTTTATAGTCACCGCATGGCAAGAGTGCCATGCTTTTTTTGTTTTTAGCCCTACCCTCATTATTCCATGCTAAATTTGCACACGTCGCCTCTTTTTCTTACTTTTGCATTCGCCTTTCTCCAGCGGAACGACCCGCTGGAGAGTAAACGCATCATCAACACTGGCTATCATGACAACGACCACCAAGCAGCGCCGCCCGCTGACCGTCTATAAGGCTTCGGCAGGATCGGGAAAGACTTTCACACTCGCCGTGGAGTATATCTCACTCCTCGTCAGCGACCCCGAGAACTACCGACACATCCTCGCCGTGACCTTCACCAACAAGGCCACACAGGAGATGAAACTCCGTATCCTCTCGCAGCTCTACGGCATAGCGAACAGTCTACCTGGGTCGGACACCTATATGGAGAAGGTGATGGAGCAGACGGGGCTGGGAGCGATGGCTGTGCGAACCAACGCGCGACAGGCACTCTCGCTGCTCACCCATCACTACAACTTCTTTCGCGTGCAGACGATCGACGCCTTCTTTCAAGGCGTGCTACGCAACCTCGCCCACGAACTGGACCTGACGGCCAACCTGCGCGTGGATCTCAACGACAACGAGGTGGAAGGAAAGGCGGTCGATGAGATGATCGAGACGCTCGACGCCAACCCAGAAGTGATGGGATGGGTGCGCGACTACATCAACCAGAACATAGAGGACGAGCAGGGATGGAACGTCATCGGGGCAATCAAGAAGTTTGGACAGAACATCTTCAAGGACTTCTACAAGGATCATGAACGCGAGCTCAACGACCTGCTGGCCGCAGAAGGTGGCAAGTTTTTTTCGCGGTACACGGCGCTACTGCGCAGTCGGCGCAACACGCTACGCAAGCAACTGGTGGATCCAGCACGGGAGTTGGTGGCCCTGATGGGGCAATGCCATATAGACTACGCGGGGCTCTACCGGCGAGGACTCTACAACTATATCGTGAAGCGGAGCAAGAGAACACTCGACAACGAGCCCACACCCGCCGGCGTGCAGAAGGCGCTACAGGACGCAAAACTGTGGACGGCCTCCAAATGTGGGGCTGCTGACAAGGAGGCTATCAAGGACATGGCCAACAACGGCGGACTGAGGTTGCTCCAGGAGATGGAGACGCGGCGCGAGGAACTATGGTGTGAATACAACTCCTGTGTGCAGACGCTCTCCCATCTGAGCGAACTGCGATTGCTCAACGCCATCGCCAAGGCGGTGGAGGAGAGCAACCGAAACGCCAACCGCTTCATGCTCAGTGATACGCAGGGACTGCTCCACGGTATGATACAGGGGTCGGACACGCCTTTCCTCTACGAAAAGATCGGCGTACAACTGCGCCACATCATGATCGACGAGTTTCAGGACACCAGTCAGATACAATGGCGCAACTTCAAGGTGCTGCTCGACAACTGCATGGCACAAGAGGGATCGCGCAACCTCATCGTCGGTGACGTGAAGCAGAGCATCTACCGCTGGCGACAGGGTGACTGGCGACTGCTGGCAAACCTCTCGCAGTCTTTTGGCAAGGAGGCCGTCTGCGAAAAGACACTGGCGACCAACTACCGGTCGTGGGAGCGCATCATCCAATTTAACAACGCTATCTTCACCCGACTGGTGGAAGAGACGGTAGGCGAGTTGTCTGCCGACAAGACCCCGCAGGCAACGCTGCTGGCACGCGCCTACGACGACGTCAAGCAGGGGAATGCCAAGGGGAAGGGAAAGGGATATGTGGAGGTGGCGCTGCTCCCGTCAAAGGACTACCGGGAGAACATCCTCGCACGCTTGGCGGACACCGTGCGGCGGCTGATCGAGGGAGGGGCACGACAGAAGGACATCGCCATCCTCGTGCGCAGCAAGTCGCCCGTACAGTATATCGCCGACTATTTCGTCGAGGAGTTTGGACAGTCGGTGCGCATTGTCTCTGATGAGGCTTTCCGTCTTGACGCCTCCCTCGCCGTCAACGTGATGGTGCTTGCCTTGCGGCTGCTCGCCCATCCCGAGGACAATCTGACACGGGCGGCACTGGTCAAGGCGTATCGCAACGACGTGCTACAGGAGGGCGCTCCCCTGCCCCACCTGCTCGTCACCACACGGGATGAGGTTGTGGGAAAGACAGAGAGACCAGGACGGCCCAGCGACGAAGAGATAAGAAAGAGGCTCGAAGAATCGCTGCCCGATCGCTATGTCAGAGAGGCTGACCAGCTACGCAACCTACCGCTGCTCGACCTAGTGGATACGCTCCATGCGCTCTTCCAACTCGACCAACTCAAGAACCAAAGTGCGTATGTGTGCCTCTTCTACGACAAACTCAACGATTATCTCCGCGACCGCCCGGCAGATATCGACGACTTCCTCACCGAATGGGACAACACCATCTCGCAGAAGACGATCCAAAGCGACGAGGTGGAAGGCGTGCGCATCATGACCATCCACAAGAGCAAGGGACTGGAGTTTGACAACGTCATCATCCCCTTCTGCGACTGGCAATTGGAGAAGGGAAACACACTGTGGTGCGAGAAGGGAAAACGCGAAAAGCCATTTGACGAACTTCCCATCACGCCGGTTGATTTCAGTAGAAACAACCTGGTAGGCACGGTCTATGAGGACGACTACCGCGAGGAGCACTTCCAGAACGCGGTGGACAACCTGAACCTCCTCTATGTGGCCTTCACGCGAGCAGGAAAACGGCTCTTCGTGACGGGAAAGCGGATGTCGGAGAATCAGAAGAAGAAGTTTACAGGACTGACATCGCAGCGAAGTCAGGGTTTGGAACTGTGCCTCGAGCAGGTGGCTGCCGACTTGGGGACCGACTGCTCGTTCCAGGGAAAGGATCAAACCGAAGAGGCGCTGGAACTGGTCTATGGCACGCTGGAGGGTGAGGACATCGTGGGCAAAGGAGACAAGACGGCAAGCGACAACCCCTTTGAGTCGCCCTCGGAGACGCAGGAGATCAGAATTGAGACCCACAAGACGCCAATCGGCTTCCGACAGAGCAACAAGAGTGAGGAGTTTGTGCGCGGCGAGGAGACGGACGCGCCCACGAGCTATATCAAGATGGGCACCATTCTCCACCAGCTCTTCTCCTCTATCCGCACAGAGGAGGACATCGAACCACACATCAGCCAACTGGTTTCGGACGGTATCATCACGGACGATCGGCTCATCGCACAACTGCGGAAACAGGTGGAAGCCTCACTCGCCAATCCCACCGTGGCCGAGTGGTTTCGCCCAGGATGGAAACTCTATAACGAGTGCTCCATCCTCCAGTACAATCCCGCCGACGGGACGACCATAGAGCAACGACCGGACCGCGTCATGAGCGACGACGAGAAGACGATCGTGGTTGACTACAAGTTTGCTAAGCCACGCCCGGAGCATGCCACGCAGGTGAAGAGCTACATAGAACTGCTTCGGAAGATAGGACATAAGAATGTCTCCGGGTTCTTGTGGTACGTGCTCCGCAACGAGGTGGTCGCGGTAGAGGTATAAAGAAAACTCGGAGATTAGAAACATCAAGCATCTCCGGCTGGGAACAAATATTTTTCAAGCCCCCTGTAAAGGAAATAACCATACAGGGGGCTTGAAGTGTCTTTGATTGCAAAACGCAACGGTTCTGTTTGCGCCTTATACCTTATATATATAGGCTATCATGAAATGGCGAGATTAGTTGATCTCAAAATCCTTGATCTTCGCAGACGGCTTGATGTATTCGAGCTTGAAGTCGATATTGGGCTCTATGTCCGAAGTAAGGGAGTTGACATAATCCAGTCCGGCCTTGGTGATATCCTCGTCGGGAATGCTGATATAGACCTTACCGATGTTGCAGGCTACACCGTAGTCGGCATTATACTCGAAGGTCACTCCCTTGGCTTTGCGGAGCGTTTCGGCCAAGGGCTCACCCACAGCGATGGTCGTGCCACCAGCCTGCGTACTCTTCACATTCTTCTCTACCGTCTTCTCCTCTTGAGCATTCTCCTGCACCTCAGCCGTTTGCGGCGTATCGATGGCAGCGGTGTCTTCCTTGATGGTGTCGGCCACCTCAAGCGTGTCTGCATTCTGCTGCGGCTGCTCTGTCTTGTTGCCGCAAGCGCTCAGTCCGATGATGCCTGAGAGCATCATGACGGGAATCATTTTTTTCATAAATGGTTAGTTTGCAACACTTTGTTTAAAAAATTGTATAGTTTTCCTGTACCCTATAGGGCCTCGGAGCGGCGTCTATGCATCCACTCTGCGACCATCGTGTTGCGCTTCATGGTCTATGATAAGGAAGAAAGACCCAACAAAGGTACGAATAAAACTTGAAAAAACTGCACAGGGGATGAAAAAAACTTGATAAACGGCTATGGATAAGACATGAGGCTCTGAGCGTATCGGAAACGCAAAAGAAGGAAGGCCTGCGACTAAAGGTAGAAATCGGACACCAGCGACTGATACCATGGCGTGGGATTGCCATTCTCCATCATAGTACGAATCTCCTGAGGGAAAGAACGGGCAGCACGGAGCCCCAGGGCCAAAAGGCAACGCTTCGGTTGCTTGCGCTCCGTGGTCCGTATCGCTACCTTGCGCTGAAGGAAGAGTCCAGCGAGGGCTGCTTCCGTCTCCACTTCACCACAACGGTCGGCAGGAATGATGAGACTCATCACCCCACCCTCGGCCAGCAAGCGGCGGCCTCCACGACAGAGGTCGCGAAAGGAGAGACTGTCGGTCTGCCGTGCCATAGCTCTTGCGCAACCCTTGGCAGCAAGGGCATGGGTGAAGAAGGGCGGGTTGACAACAATGGCATCGAAGGGCAGGGCCTCGTACTGCTGCAGGGCAACATGCTCCACCGCAATGCGATCGGAGAAAGGACTTGCTGCTACGTTTTCCTTGGCCTGCTGGGCCGCCGACGCATCGAGTTCGATGGCCGAGACCTGGGCATCAGGAAAGCGCTGCGCCATCATCAGGGCTATGACACCCGTGCCAGTCCCGATGTCGAGGATGCGCTGACCACCCGCGGCCCACGCTCCGAGAAGGACACCGTCCGTACCCACCTTCATGGCACAACGGTCTTGACGTATGGAGAACTGCTTGAAAGAGAACACGATGAGATTTACTTCAGGTTCAACTTCCGAAGCAGTTTTAGATTGGTAGCCTGGATGTTGCGGCCCTGGCGAGTGATCTGCGTGCGGATGCGGTCCATGTTATAGAAGAGCTCTGAGGCAGCAGTCTGCATCATATTGGGTTGACGCGCAGCCTCGTCGGCATGGGGATTGACTACGACGCAGATGCTCTTGGGTTTGACCTCGATCTCCACGTCGGCATCGCTCATGAGCGGGTCGCCGTCATAGTGGATGAGGCCCGGTTTGCTGCGGTGGATATGGACGTGGCGGGCCTTGAAGGTGCGGATATTGACGTTCTTGTCAATGGTCTTGTTGAGCATCTCGAGCGTCACCTGCGGCGCTTCGATGAGACTGAAGGGCTGCATGATGATGACATCGAGCAGGCCGTCGCTCATAGAAGCGTGGGGAGCGATGTAGGCGTTGTTGCCATACTGCGAGGCATTGGCCGCACTGATGAGAAACGCCTTGTAGGTCTTCGACCCCATCTCGTCCTCTATCTCATAGGTCTCGGGCTTGTAGGACAGTCCCTCACGCAGCATCTGCTCGACATAGGTCATGAGGCCACGCTTGCCTGCCTCGGCAAACTTCATCGAGATGAAGGCGTCGAAGCCCATTCCGCAAGTGCAGAAGAAGGGATGGCCGTTGATGACGCCGGAATCGAGCGTCTCCACGGTGTCGAGGTTGATGATATCGAGGCAACGTCTCAAGTCCATGGGCAACATGAGATGGCGCGCCAGGCCATTGCCAGAACCACAGGGAAGGATGGCCATAGCGGTCTCTGTGCCAAGGAGGCCGCGTCCTACCTCGTTGACCGTCCCATCGCCTCCGATGGCACAGACAATATCCGCACCACGGGCTGCAGCCTCCTGGGCCAGCAGCGTGGCGTGTCCAGCATACTGTGTCGAGACAAACTCGTAGCTGAATCGGGCGTGGTCGAGATGCACTTCGACAAGCTCAGGTATGCCTGCTTTGCTGATCGTGCCCGATATGGGGTTTGTGATGAAGACGATATGTTTCATAAAGGAACCGTACTGTTACATTTCTTGACGGCACAAAATTACGAAAATAACATGAATTATGCTCGTTCGAAGCGCTAAAAATTGAAATAAAGGAAAGATTTCTTGCGAAATAGGGCGTGCTATGGTAGTTTTTTCGTATCTTTGCAGCCTAATAATAAAGAAGTAGCTTCGGCTACGCCAAAAAGTAATGGGACAATTACAAGAAAAGTACAAAAGCTACCGAACGCCTCAGAAGTTTATGAAGGCTGGAGTGTACCCTTATTTCCGCGAAATCACAAGTATGCAGGGTACCGAAGTAACCGATATCGACGGACATAAGATTCTTATGTTTGGCTCCAACGCCTACACAGGCCTTCCCAGCGATCCACGCATCATCGCCGCTTCCCACGCTGCGCTCGACAAATATGGCACGGGCTGTGCAGGCAGCCGATTTCTCAACGGCACACTCGACTTGCACATCAAGCTCGAAAAAGAGATAGCCAAATATATCGGCAAGGAAGACGTGCTGGGCTACTCGACGGGCTTCTCCGTCAACGAGGGTGTGCTCTCCGTTGTCGTGGGCCGTGGCGACTATATCATCTGTGATGACCGCGACCATGCGAGCATTGTCGATGGACGCCGTCTGAGCTTTGCCACGCAGCTCCACTACAAGCACAACGACATGAAAGACCTGGAGCGCGTGCTGGCTAAGTTGCCGCACGAGGCCATCAAGTTGATCGTCGTTGATGGAGTGTTCTCCATGGAGGGCGACCTGGCCAAGCTGCCGCAGATCGTTGAACTGAAGCACAAGTATAATTGCTCAGTCATGGTAGATGAGGCTCACGGCATTGGCGTCTTCGGAAGAGAGGGACGCGGCGTTTGCGACCATTTCGGACTGACTGATGAGGTCGATCTGATCATGGGCACTTTCTCCAAGAGTCTGGCTTCTATCGGCGGCTTCATTGCCTCTGACTTCGACACCATCAACTGGCTTCGTCACACCTCACGCACCTATATCTTCAGTGCTTCCAACTCGCCTGCAGCCACGGCAGCAGCACTGGAGGCTCTCCACATCCTGCAGAAGGACCCGGAGCGCATCGAGCACCTGTGGGACGTGACCAACTACGCACTGAAGCGCTTCCGCGAGGAGGGCTTCGAGATCGGTGACACAGAGAGCCCGATCATCCCGCTCTACGTCCACGATGTGGATAAGACATTCCTCGTCACGAAGCTCGCCTATGATGCGGGCGTATTCATCAACCCGGTTATTCCGCCTGCTTGTGCCCCGCAGGACACGCTGGTGCGCTTCGCCCTCATGGCCACGCACACCAAGGACCAGGTGGACCAGGCCATCGAGATCCTCAAGAAGATCTTCATGGATATGGACTTGCTGAAGAAGTAAGCTACAAAAAGCAGCAGACAAAGACTGTAAAAGCATAGACGGTCCCGCCATGGGACTACGCAAGAGGTCGGAGACCATCCTTCGGGGTGCGGATCCGACCTCTTGCTTTTTCCTCCCTCTGTATGCAAGAATGGCCCGTTGACCCTGACAACAACGAAAACACTCCATTGCTATTCCTATAATAAAGGAAGGAGCTACGTAAGACTGGCGTGGAGAGAGAACAATGGAAAGAAAACAAAGGGAAGAAGCTAAGAGAGGAAAGGAAAGGGAGGAAAAGACGAAAAGGAAAAGATGGAAACAGAAGAAGAAGGAGAAGGAGAAGAAAAAACAAAAGCGATGGCCTTCACAGGCGACCGCTTCCACTTCAATAGGTATTAGTCCTTCTTTAAGGTAAAAAGATTGTTTTCAGGATAACGATGGCAAAGTTAATGTTTTCTGCTGACTAATGCAAACATTTAAGGTCTTTTTTTGCAACTTTTTTACCGTGTACCCACACAATTCTCTTTCACCTCATGGACAGGATGAAAAAGCGGCTGACTTCATAAGTCTGCCGCTAATAATCTGTTATATAGGGAAGGATTAGAACTCGATGGTAATGCGACCATTGATTTGGCGCCCCGTGAGATAGTTGGGCACAGCATACTGCTGGCCCGTGACGTCCGTGATCCAATAGTAGCTGTTGACATTGTTGATGCCAAAGAGGTTGAGGCAGTCCAGTCCCAGCCACACATTGCGGAGGATGGACTTCTTGTCGCCCTCGTGGTTGTCGAAGAGGCGGTAGCTCATACCAATATCGGCACGCTTATAGGCTGGCGCACGGAAGGTATTGGACTCCAGTTCTTTGTGGGGGGCAGAGAAAGGCAGACCATCGGCAAAAGCAAGGCGGAGGCTCATCCGCCACTTGGTCGTACCAGGGAAGTAGTCGGTAAAGAAGAGGTTGACGGCATAACGCTGGTCCGTGGGCAGGGGGATGGACTTGCCGCCAATCTTCATCCGCGTACTCATCACACTGAACGTCAACCACGAAGTGGTCTCGGGCACAAACTCGCCGAAGAGTTTCAGGTCTATACCCGCAGCATGGCCCGAGGCTTCCTGGTCGCCGAAGTAAGTCACCTTGACATTGTCCACAACATAAGGCGTAAGGCGCGAGAGCATCTTATAGTAGATCTCCGCCGAGAACTTAAACGGCCGGTCAAGCATGCGGAAACTATAATCCATCGCTCCCACGAGGTGGATGGAGCGTTGAGAACGTATCTTCTGGTTGAGTTTGGCATAGGTCACACCGTTGAGCGTTGTCGTGTCGCGCAACTCCTTGAAGAAAGGAGCCTGGTAGTAGAGTCCCGTGGCCACACGGAAGGCCAGGTTGCGATTCCATCCCGGGACGATGTTGAGCGAGACGCGGGGTGAGATCAGCGTCTCTCCATTGAAGTTCCAGTGGGCAAAGCGCACACCGTAGTTGAGTGTATAGAGCGTCGGCACACTATCATTGCCCGTGCGGAAATTCCAGTTGTCCTGCAGGTAGCCCTCGAAGCGATTGGCACGGAGTTCGTTGCGTGCACGCAGCGAATAGATCATATACAGATCCTTGCCCGTATGGGGCACGTTGTAGCCTGCCGAGTCGCGATACTCATACTCAGCAGAGTTTTCCGTGACGCGCTCCATCCTCCAGAGCAGCGCACCCTCCACATGGTGGTGGTCCGTCGTGCGGCGCGTCATGAGTTTGACGTTGCCCACCGTCGCCTTGAGATAATCGCGCGAATGCTGCATATAAGTACCCACACCAAGGTTTTCGGAAGTCTCCGTCTGCGTCAGCCAGTACTGTCCCTGGATGTCGTAGCGTTCTTGCTCCTTCGTGGTGAAGATCGACCCGATGAGAGAGACGGAAGTCTTGTTGTCCTTCAGTTTGTGTGTCAAGGCCAGCGATCCGAAGAAGGTGCGGAAGAGGTCCTTCTCCTGTCCGTCGAAATAGACCTGGAAGTTCTTCACGTTCTCCATGGTACCGAAGTTGGTATTGCGGTCCTCAGGACGGAAGTTGTAATGGTTCTCCGAGATATTGCCGATGAGGTCGAGCTGCCACCGTTTCGTCGGCTGCCAGGACAGATAGGTCTGATAGTCGAGGAAGTTGGGTTTATACTCACCGTTGGTCTCCAGCGATCCCAGCACGTAGCGGTTGGTCTTATAGCGGAGGCCGTTGGTCCACGTGAACTTCTTCGCCGCAAGTCCGACGTAGGCACTGGCACCAAGGAGCGAAGCCGACACCTTGGCCTCCGTGCGCGTAGGTCGCTTGTAGGTGATGTCAAGCGCAGAAGACATCTTGTCGCCATATTTGGCCTCGAAGCCACCCGAGGAGAATCCCACAGAGGCCACCATATCGGGATTGATGACGGAGAGGCCCTCCTGCTGTCCACTGCGCACCAGGAAGGGACGATAGACCTCCACGTCGTTGATATAGACGGAGTTTTCGTCGAACGAACCACCGCGCACGTTATACTGGGAGGTCAACTCCGAATGGGTGGAGACACCGGCCTGCGTCTGCACCATTTCCTCGACGGCGTTGCCCGAGACCGAGGGAGCCTGCTGCGTAGTCTGAAGGTCCAACTGCTCAGTTGTGCCCTGGCGTTTCTTCTTGCCCTCCACCGTCACCTCGCCCAGCGTATTGTCGTCGGCCAACTGCACCATGAGGGTCTGGCGCCCACGCGGACGGCGCAGGACGCGCGTCTTGGTGCGATAACCAACCATCGAGAAACGGACGGCCACACTGTCGGCACTGTGGAGCTCCAGGCTAAACTCGCCCTTGAGATTGGTCATGGCGAGCTTGCCCTGCGAGACAACCATCACCGAGGCCAACTCGATCGGATTGCCATTGGTGTCCGACACCTTGCCCTGGAGTGTGAACGACTGGGCCCGGACTCCGAGGGCACAGCACATCAGCAGGACTGTCCACAGGACGGAAATGGTCCATCGGTATGGGAAAGCAGCCTGCTTGTTATCTCGTATGGTTTTCTTCTGATACATCATAAATATATAACGTCCCAATGGGTGGTTTATTGTTTTTTCCCCCACCTTATTCTATCGCGCGAGAGACTGTCTTTTTTAGCGGAATATAAAAATCAGACGGGGATACAGAATCCAAGAGTCTTATAGAGACCAAGAGTCCTATAGAAATAAATAGCCTTATAGAAAAAGAGCGGTCACCCGTGCACGTTCATGCGCTGGTGGCCGCTCCTTCATCTCTTGTCACTATCAAGTGGGCTTGAAAAAGTCATTTCTCTTACTTGTCGTTCTCCTCTTTCATGTCGATAAACTGGCGGTTTCCGTCGTAGAACTCATACTGCAGGAAACCCAACTTCTGAGAGGGAACGACGCGGACGCCGATTCCATACTTCAATTGCCACCTCAACTTCAGGCTCATCAAGCCCTGGTTGATATAGGCAGCCACATAGGGATGGACGTGCAGGTAGAACCTCTTCACGCCGACTTTGTTAACCAATCGGTCAATCTTTCGCTCCAACTGATCCGTGAAAAGAATACTGGAACGGATCTTTCCAGTCCCGAAACAGGTCGGGCAGGTTTCGTCAACGTCGATATCCATGGCCGGGCGCACACGCTGGCGCGTGATCTGCATCAGTCCAAACTTGCTCAGCGGCAAGATATTGTGGCGTGCACGGTCATTCTGCATGTTCTTGCACATGCGCTCGTAGAGCATCTGCCGGTCTTCGGCCAGGTGCATGTCAATAAAATCGACCACGATGATTCCTCCCATATCTCGCAGTCGCAATTGGCGCGCCAGCTCGTCGGCAGCACCGAGGTTGGTGTCGAGGGCGTTCTGCTCCTGACCCTTCTCCTTGGTACGGTTGCCACTGTTGACATCGACGACATGCATGGCCTCAGTGTGCTCTATAATAAGGTAGCAACCGTGGCCATAGTTGATGGTCTTGCCAAAGCTGGACTTGATTTGCTTGGTGACGTTGAAGTTGTCGAAGATGGGGACCTTGCCCGTGTAGCGCTTGACAATGCCCTCCTTTTCCGGCGCAATGAGCGATACATAGTGCTTCACCGCCGTGCAGATTTCGTCATCGTTGACGTAGATGTTCTCGTAGGACGGATTGAACAAGTCGCGCAGCATGGCCACTGCCCTACCCGTCTCCTCGAATGCGAGCTGAGGACGCTCCTGCGTCTTCTGCGCCTTGGTGATGGTCTGTTCCCATCGACGCAAAAGCACCTTCATCTCCGCATCAAGCTCTGCGACGCGCTTGCCTTGCGCCACGGTGCGTACGATCACGCCAAAATTCTTCGGCTTGATGCTTTGGATGAGCTGCTTCAGACGTGCACGCTCCTCCGAACTCTTGATTTTAGACGACACATTGACCTTTTCTCCAAAGGGCATGAGGACAAGGAAGCGTCCTGCGAAGGACAACTCCGTCGTCAGACGGGGGCCTTTCGTAGAGATGGGCTCCTTGACCACCTGCACGATAACCTCCTGACCCACAGAGAGCGTCTGCTGGATGCTGCCGTCCTTCTTGAGATCGGGAAGGCGCGAGGCCTTGGTGATGGGGAAAAGTCGCTTGCGGTCTCCCTGAACCTGCTTCAGGTACTTCGCGTAGGAGTTGAATTGACTTCCAAGGTCAAGATAGTGAAGAAAAGCGTCGCGCTCATAGCCTACATCGACGAAGCAGGCATTGAGGCCGGGCATCAGTTTCTTTACCTTTGCCACATAAATGTTGCCCACAGAGAAACTTGCCTCGCGGGGCTCGCGCTGGTACTCCACCAACCGCTTGTCCTCAAGCAAGGCTATCGAGATTTCCTTGGGCTGAGCATCGATAATTACTTCGCTGGTCATTTTTTCTTTACTTATCCTGATGAAATTGGTTAATGGCTGAGCCTGTCCGTCCTGGCAGCGGTTGCATCCCTATCATATAATACCTATAATAAGAAGCTTCGCTCCGCGACGATTTGCAGGCCTCGCCAGACTCAAAAAAAAGTGGGCGGGGCTTGCCGACATTATTCCAAGGGATTAGAACGTCGCGCCGACAAGCACCGCCCATACTCGAAGACTGTGTGAGACTTCGGCTTTCAGCCTATAAGATGGGCTTACTTGCTCTTATGTCTGTTCTTTCTCAGTCTCTTCTTACGCTTGTGCGTAGCCATCTTGTGTCCCTTTTTCTTTCTTCCGTTTGGCATTGCTTAATGATTTTAAATTGTTTTACTTATCTTAATTATTGAAATTGACTATTCCACTTCTCCTAAGTCTCTCATGCGGTCGATGAAAGACTTGGCCGGCTTGAATGCCGGGAACTTGTGAGCGGGGATGGTAATCGTGATGTTCTTGGAAATATTGCGGGCGGTCTTCTCGGCACGCTGCTTGACAACGAAGCTGCCAAAACCACGGAGATAGACATTCTCCTTACGCTCCATCATGCTTTCCTTGATGCACGACATGAACTCCTCCACAACGGCGGCCACGTCCTTTTTGCCCACACCAGTTCTTTCAACAATTTCGTTGATGATATCTGCCTTTGTCATTCCTGTTGTTGTTGATATTATCTTACTTTTATTATTACATCCTCTAAACGGACTGCAAAGATACTCATTTTCAGATGAATAGGGAAATTTATTAGCAGTTTTTTGCTAAAATATCTCGAATCGGCCTCTTTTCTCCTTTTTATATATTACCTTTGCAGCCAAAAAAAGCTCTAAGACATGAAAACTACCATCGGCATTGATGTCGGTATCTCAACGACGAAGATTGTCGGCGTGAGGGACGGAGAGGTAAGCTCACCCCTGCGGATCCGCGCCACAGACCCTGTGACATCACTTTATGGAGCCTTTGGCAAATACCTGTACGACAATCAGATAGACCTCAACGACATCGAGCAGGTCATGCTGACGGGTGTGGGTGCAGCCTACATCGACTCGCCCATCTACGGACTCCCCACGACCAAGGTGGAGGAGTTTATCGCTGACGGGCTGGGAGCCCAGCACGAATCGCAACTAAGCAAGATGATCGTGGTCTCCATGGGAACGGGCACTTCCATCGTGCAGTGTGACGGCGACCACATCAAGCACATCGGAGGCATAGGAATCGGAGGTGGCACGCTCTCGGGCCTCTCGCGGCTGCTGCTCCAGACCGACGATGCCAACCAAGTGGCGGAACTAGCACAAGGGGGCGACATTGCCAAGATCAACTTGCTCATCGGCGACATCTCGCCCAATCCGCTGCCAGGGCTGCCTATGGATGCCACAGCTTCGCTCTTCGCTCACGCACAGGCCAATGCCAGCCGTGCCGACATCGCACTCGGCCTGATCAATCTCGTGCTCCAGGCCATTGGCTCGGCTGCTGTCCTCAGCGCGCTACGCAGCGGTATCAAAGACTTCGTGATGATTGGCAACCTGACGCTGCTGCCTCAGTGCAAGACCGTCTTCCCCATCATTGAGCGCATCTACGGCGTGAAGTTTATCATCCCGAAGCACTCGGAGTTTTGCACGGCCATCGGAGCCGCACTCGACTACGCCAACCGGAAATAGCCACGCACAAAGCCACTCCCTACTCTTCTATTTCCTTGAGGCTTCGGGCAAAATTGCTAAAAAAGTTGCTCACCGTCTCCAGCGTCGCATAGGGAAGGTAGCGGAAGCTCCGTCTGAGATTGCGGCGCAGGACGGCAGAATTGTTGCTGACAAATCCCGTCCTCGTCTGGCGGAAGTGCCATTCCTGTGCCGTATCCTTGACCAGGTTGCTCACGCTGCTGACGGCCAACTTGAAGGCTGCAGGCTCCTCGCGGTGCACAAACGGCAGTTCGTCAGGTTCGAAGTCGAAGACCGAGATGAGGATACTACCCTGCAACTGGGCCATGCGCTGCAGATGAAGGCGTAGCAACCAGTTGTCGAGTTTGACGAAATCGACCCGGTCGCCCTTCTCCCGAAGGTAGCGGCCAAGAAAAATGATGCCGCGCATATTGATACCGTGGTTGAGGAAGTCCTGCTCATTGACGACAAGCAGCCGCAGCAAGTCCATCGTCTCCACGGAGGTGTCTATGCTATGGCGCTCACCATCGAGCAGCTTCACATAGCGCTTGTTGAGCATTCCCATACTCATGCCGACCTTGCGCGAGACAAGTTCGGCAAGGCTCTGCTGCTTCTGTGCGTCTTGCTCTGCCCGGAGAAGTATCTCCTCGGGCATGTTCAGTCCCTGCTCCCCATGATGCTTCTGCACGCCACGAAGAAACACATCAGCCACGCCTTGGACCTCCACCATCTGGTAGAGGCGACGCCACTTGAACGCCGACATAGGCTCCAAGAGCTCATCGTCGGCGAAGGCACCGGAGCGAAGAAGCCGGAAGAAATTGCGCTGAATGATCTCCATAATCGGTCTTAGCTTGAGTAAGCAAATAAGCAAATAGGTGGAAGCGGCTTTTGTCGGGCCGCCTCAGATCGTGGAACGCTGATAGAAGTCGATATTCTCCATCGACAGCAGTTCGATGGGCATGAAATTGACGGGACGGATATCCTCTTTCAGCACCAGGGAACGGAAGAGCGCATCGACGGCCTTGAAGCCCTGCATGAAACCGTGCTGGGCTATGAGGAAAGAGATGGCACCGCGGCGGATGCAGTCCGCATTCTTATGAACGACGTCATAGCCCATCACCTGCACGCGTTCGTTCTGGTGGCGCTGGAGATACTCGCCTACGATCCATGCGCGCGAGTTGAACGTGATGCAATGGCGAACCTCGGGATGGTTGCGGAAGAAGTCGTCCAGCAATCGGTCGTTGTCCTTCTGCGTTCCGTCCAAGGGAAGCGTCAGCGTCTTGATGTCCACCTGCGGGAAGTTGTTCTCCATGTAGTGGCGGAACCCCACCTCGCGGTTTTCCTGCTGCTGCGAGGGTCTGTAGCCCTCCCTGCCCTGCTTCATCAGCATGATGGCGGGGTCGCCTCCTGCGATCAGCATCAAGATCTTAGCAGCGAAATAGCCACTCTGGAAGGAGTCTTGGCCAAAGAAAGCAAGCGGCTGAAGATCTGCCATATAGGAATCGAGCAAGACCAAGGGGACGCCTGTCGCATGGAGTTTGTCGGCAAAGGCTTTGGCCTGCTCACGTGCAGGCGGCACGAGGATCACACCATCAGGATTGAGCAGCATGCAGTCGGAAGCAGCATCCTCAAACGACTGTGCGTCGAGGCGACTGTAGTGGATGAACTTCACGTCGATCTGGAAGTCGCGGCGAAACTCCACGGCCTCTACCATACCGTCCTCCACCTCGTCCCAATACGCCTCGCTCGCATGGCGCGGCATCAAACAATAGAACGTGAAGGAGCGATTATACGCCAAGGCGCTGGCGTACATATTCGGCTCATAGTTGAGTTCCTTGAGGACGTTATTCACTTTGGCCAACGACGCTGCCGACACATTGGGCCGATTATGTAGTACACGATCTACCGTGCCTACAGAGACGCCTGCTCTTTCTGCTATGTCTTTTATCCTTATCTTCTTGTTCATCCTTCTTTCAGCAAAGCAATTGTGACATTCCTTTCACTTGCAAATTTAGCTAATATATTTTAATTATCAGTCGTTTTTCATGGAATTAACATTTCCCGAACAAAAGCCCTTTGCTCACGAGCGTAGCGTAAGCACACAAATAAACCCCCTATCATCCTTTGGACGACGGGGGTCTATAATGAATGCTGCTTTACAGTGCTAAAATGCGCTCTAAATCTGTATGCCTAATATTGATTAAGCCTCGGCGGGAGCCTCCACCTCAGCGGGAGCTGCGGGAGCCTCAGTCTCGGCGGGAGCCTCAGCAGCCTCCTCAGCGGGAGCCTCTACCTTGGCACTCTCAGCGCGGAGGGCCTCCTCGGCCTCGCGCTCAGCTTTCAGCTCAGCCTCGTTCTCAGCGACCACGGTGACAGGCACCTTGATCTCCACCTCTTTGTGGAAGTGGACGGTAGCCTCGTAGTTGCCGACACGCTTAGCATCGTGCATGGTGATGATCTTGCGATCGATGTCGATGCCCTTCTTGGCCAGCTCCTCAGCCACATTGGCTGCACCTACTGAACCATAGGCCACGCCCGTCACGCTCACCTTCGTAGCGATGACCAGCTCGACACCCTCCAGCTGCTTGGCGCGCTCCACGGCTGCTGCCTTAAGGGCAGCGAGCTTAGAAGCCTGCTGCTTCAGGTTCTCAGCGAGGACCTTCTTGGCAGAGGGAGAAGCGATCACGCCCAGTCCCTTCGGGATGAGATAGTTGCGGCCGTAGCCACTCTTCACGTTCACAATATCGTTCTTGTAACCAAGACCGATGATATCTTCTTTCAGAATAATCTCCATAATCGTTGCCTCCTTCTTTAATTACTTCATCAAATCGGTGACATAAGGCAGCAATGCGATCTGGCGGGCACGCTTGACGGCGGTGGCCAGACGACGCTGGTACTTCAAAGAAGTTCCTGTGATGCGACGGGGGAGAATCTTACCCTGATCGTTGAGGAAACGCTTGAGGAACTCGGGATCCTTATAGTCGATATACTTGATACCGCTCTTCTTGAAACGGCAATACTTCTTCTTCTTCGTATCGATAGAAGGAGCGTTCAAATAACGGATTTCTGACTTTCTCTGCTCTGCCATGATTATGCCTCCTCTACTTTAGCTGCGAGCTTGTTGCGACGCTTCTCTGCGTAAGCAGCAGCATACTTGTCAAGCTTCACGGTGATAAAACGAATGACTTTCTCGTCGCGACGGAAGTTCGTCTCGAGACGATCGATGAGCGTAGGCTCAGCCTTGAACTCGATGAGGAAATAGAAGCCGGACGATTTCTTCTGAATGTTGTAGGCCAACTTCTTCAGACCCCAGGCCTCCTCATTCAAGATCTCAGCACCATTCTCGGTGAGCAGGCTCTTGAATTTAGCGACCGTTTCCTTTGTCTGGTCATCAGACAAAACGGGAGTCAAAATGAAAACGGTTTCGTATTGATTCAT
>ERZ857775.1153-NODE-1153-length-33091-cov-13.462768_pt1 | contig 33091 bp, 31 predicted proteins | sample MGYA00519698_ERZ857775 | MGnify/ENA primary metagenome ERZ857775 (study PRJEB31778, sample SAMEA3449363) | human gut metagenome | biome: human gut; feature: human-associated habitat; material: faeces | place: United Kingdom | collected 2010/2012 ...
ACGATATTAAAAGAAAGGAAACGTGTGATAATTAACTTCCTAATTATCATACAAGTAATATATGAAGAAATACAAAGTAATGAAAAATTAGTGGACTGGTATCAGCAGCTTTCGGACGTTGGTTTCGAATTTGCACATACAAGTTACATAGTAAATATGCAGAAGATTGTTAGTGTTGTAAAGGATGATATATTAATGAGCAACAAGCAGTTTTTAAGAATAAGTAGAACATGTAAACAAAAATTCCATGAAAAGTTTTCCTATTACTTTAGCAAAAAATACAGGAGGGTTACTGACAAATGATGAATATAGTGATTGACTTTTTGATTTGTATTTTTGAGATATATGTATTCTATGATTTTTTACATGATATTTTAGAAAAAAGGACGGAAAATAAACTTATTATAATTACAGCATTAGGAATCATGTCTGTGATGATGTGTGGTATTAATCGCCTTCAAATATCGCAGATAAATTTAGTTGCCATATTATTCTTGTTTTTATTGGGAACTGTTCTTCTATTTTGTGGCAATTTAAAAATAAAAATATCATATTTCTTGATATTTTATGTTATCATGACAGGTATGGAATTTGTGGTTGGAATTTTTTGTATCATTGTCACATCTTCAGAATTTCTTGCCACAGAACTGTATCCATTCAAAAACTTTATCTTTATTATTATAACAAAATTAATGTCCTATGTTGTTTTGCGGCTAATTAAGTTGTTTTTGAATCGGAAAGAGGTGGGAATGAGAGGAAAACTCTTGAAAATGGCATTTTTATTTCCTTTCACAACCATATTGCTTTATGCTGGATTATTTTATGCAAATATACAAATAGAGGAAGGAAAAATCATTCTTTGTATAGGATGCATGCTGTTATTATTTTCTAATGTTCTGGTATTTTATATGATTGAAAGATTAACATTTGTCATGGAACAAAACAGTGAATATGAATTGATGAATTTGCAAAATACGTTTAATCATGCATATTATGAAAGACTGGAAGAAGTGGAAGAGAAACATAAACAGTATGCACATAATTTAAAGGAATATTTACAGACCATAAGCGGGCTTGCAACAAAATGCAAGAGTAAGGAAATCGTGGATATTTTAAAGGATATGGAAGTGAAAATTGACAGTATACCGGATAAGATATATACGAATAATAGTATTTTAAATGCTTTGCTTTGTGAAAAGGAATTACAGGCTCAAAAGGAGAAAATAGAATTTCAGATTATGATCGAACCCGGATTAAGTTTAGACAAAATAAAAAATGGTGATTTGATTGTTATGGCAGGAAATTTAATAGATAATGCCATTGAGGCAGCAGCCTTGTGTAAAGGACAAAAGAAAATTGATTTGAAATTCTTTGAGTCAGATGGAAATTTTGTTGTATTAGACATTGAAAACACCTATGGCAACAAAATAAAGAGAAGGGGAGATGATTACTTTTCTACAAAGAAGGATGCAATATATCATGGAATAGGAATAAAGAGTGTTCGGGAAACTGCTGAAAAATATGGTGGATTGTTATTTCTGGAACAAAAGGATGATGTATTCGTTAGCATTTTGACCTTATCAAAATTATATAGGAACTGATAAAGAGATTTATAGTGTTTATTATAACATTATAAATCTTTTTTCTGTCGATTTTGCTGATTTAGATGTCGATTTTGCATGTGGCATTACTGTAAATGAGAGCATTGCCGATGCACAATATAGCCAAATTTAATTCAATATCTTATGGAGGTGTATTTTTATGAAAGGTTTTTGGCAAAAGTTTTTGAAAGGATTAAATGTATATTCTGTTATTAATGCGGTGGCTTTGTTTTTTGCAATAGACACCGTTAATTCAGCATGTATGTGGATTATGTATCAACCGGAGGTGCCGGAAGAAATGGAGGAATATAAGAAGAAGTAGCATGATACATAAGATTGCAGAAAAAATGATTAATTGGCAGATTGTTAAAGGGAATTTAACGGAAACTGACCGGAATAAGTATGTGTATGCCTACGAAATATTGTTCAATCAGTTAGTGAATCTGTCTATTGCTGTTGTATTGGCATTCGTTTCACATGAACTGATATCAGTCTTGCTGTTTCTTGTGATATACATTCCCTTACGCAAATATGCTGGTGGTTTCCATGCAGAGAACAATGAAAAATGTATAATCTATTCTTCATTGGTTATTATTTGTGTCATTATATTTAACAAAACATTGCATGATGTTACAAATGCTTATGAAGGTATTATAAGTATTATGATGATATGTTTCATGTTAATGTTAGCATTTATATGGCACATGACACCAATTGAAGCAAAAAATAAAAAGTTGGATGAACTGGAAAGGAGGAGATGTAGGCGAAAAGTTCACATCATTTGCATCATACATATATTGCTTATGATATGGAATGTATTGATACTAATGAGGATATGTATATCCATAAATATTTTATTGGCATATGCGACAGTAGTTTTGGTTTTAGCAATAGGATACAAAAAATGAAAAAAAGGAATCAATATAAGACGTAATAAGGTAAGGAGGAATTTTATGAGAAACTATTTGAAAAAGTTACAAGGAAAAAGGATATTGGCAGGCGTTTTAGCGATAGTTATGGTTTTGACAAGTGTGAATTTGAGCCAGTTTGTATCTGTAGAAGCAGCAACTGAATATGTTACATTGTATTTTATTGACAATACCGCCCAAAAGTGGGTAAAGAACGATAATGCCAAATTGAAGGCAATTGATAACAGCAATGGACATGACAGTTATTGGATGACACAAATGGACGAAACTACATGGAGTGTAAAAGTTCCTAAAAGGGCATATAATATTACATTTAATCGTTATAGTCCGGATAAAACAACGCAGTGGAATTCATGGAGTGCCGGTGGCAGGGATGACAATAATGCGTATTCTGCGGACGGAAGTGAATATGGGCATTGGGAGGTTAAGGAAGAATTAGGGTTTCAGGAAGGGAATATTATTTATCTTGACTTAACTGAATTCAACGAATGGGAAAAGGATAATGCCTCAATATATGTAAATTTTACAAATGCGACAAAGAATGAAAATAATGGAGAAACTATCTCAATAGCAGATGCAGATAAGAAATTATATAATCCTAAAGAAGTTGAAAGTAAGATAGGCGAACATGTATATGGATATGCTGTTACAAAAGAAGATGAAGGTGCTACGGAGTTAAGATTTTGGAGAGGAAACAGTAAAAAACTTTGGAATTGCTCAATTAGTCTTTCGTATAATGATTTTTTAAGCGGATTGAACTGTATAAAAGTTACAGGATGGGACGATAAAGGAAGTATAATATCATATTCCTACGATAATACAGATAGTGACAATGATGGATTACCTGATTTTTATGAAGATATAGCAAAGTTGGATAAAAATAATCTGGATAGCGATGGTGACGGATTACCAGATGGTTATGAAATATTTTCGAATTATTCTTATCCTAACAAAGCTGATACTGATGAGGATGGAATATCGGATGCTGATGAAGATACAGATAATGATGGATTAAGTAATTTGGAAGAATATAAATTGGGTATTAATCCAATAGATGAAGATACAGACGGAGATGGACTAAATGATGCAGTTGAAATAAAGTATAATATGGATCCAAATAATCAAGATACACTAAATGATGGAATAATGGATGGAGATAGAATATTTGATTTAGATGTTAAGTGTGATAAATCAGATAATGGAAAATTATGCCCAAGTATTGATATTCAACTAGAAGGTGAACAATTAGAAAGTTTTAGCACCACAAAATTGGATAATGATGATCCTTTTTTGAATGAACAAATACCGGGTTATTTGGGAAATGGATACGAGTTTTATGTTGATGGCAAATTTGAAAAAGCACAACTTTCATTTGAATTGGATGAAAGTATTATCAATGATAACAATTGTGAGCCTGTAATTTATTATTGGAATGAAGAAACACAGTTGCTTGAGGAAGTTGAGGGACAATATGAAGAGGGTGATTGTGTTAAGGTAGAACTTAAGCATTTCTCAAAATATATTGTACTGAACAAAAAAGAGTATGATAGGACGTCATTTAGGTTTACAATCAAAGCACCTACTTCAGATGAGGATTTGAAGAAAAGTTTTGATGTGGCTATGGTTTTAGATGAGTCAGGTAGTATATCAGGTTCGAACTTTTCGAAAATGAAAACACAATGTTCTAATTTGGTGAGTGAATTGAATGACACTGATAGGGTTGCTGTTTACACTTTCGATGGAAGTGTGAGAACTATATCATCATTTGCGCCGCCAACGGAGGCTATTAGGACTATAGGTTCGTTATATCAACATAGTGGAATGACGGCTATATATGATGCTGTAAAGCTAGCAACGAGTGGATTTGACGCAAACTCGTCTAGTGAAAAAAGTAAAACTATAATTCTTTTAACAGATGGGTATGACAATAATAGTTCAACTACATTAAATTCAGCTATTGCACAGGCAAAAACTTCGAATGTTATTATTTATGCAGTTGGTGTTGGTTCTGTAAATAAAACGGCATTGGCTAATTTAAGTGAATCGACAGGGGGTTCCTTCTATTATCTCAGTGATTTTTCGCAGTTAAAAGCGGTATTCAATACTATTATTGAAGAAGCTGATTTATATAAAGATAGTGATGGAGATGGATTAAGCGATTATCATGAGAAGAAAATAGCAGCTGGTGAATTATTGACTGGTTCAGGAGAAACGCTAAACTTATGTTCAAAAATAAACTATTTATCTCCGGATAGTGATGGTGATGGATTATTAGATGGTGAAGAAGTTGTGATAAAAAAACTGCCACTTGTTGAAAATTATTATTGTTATATGTATTCAAATCCATGCATGGCTGATACAGATTTAGATTCTTACGATGATTATGTGGAGGAATATATTGGAACATCACCGATAAGTGTGTGGAATAGTCTTGATACAAGTGGTATAATAAGTGGTAGTATGCCATCTGGTTTTTCCTTTAATAATTGGTGGGACTGGCAAGAACTAATTGAAGAACATGCGTGGAATTATATTCATAATGCTGTTGAGGAAGACATTGTAACAAAACAGAAAGGAGAAATCATGTCAGAAGTGCAACTTACCTCTTCATTAAGATGTGATTTGTTAAAAAGGCGTTCAAGTGAAATATGGGAAGTGAAACCATCTTCATATGCCAAAGATCCCAAAAAGCAACTGGGATTGGATCAGTTAGCTAAATATGTAGCAGCCTATCCTAATGGAAAGATAGGTGGCGCTGGTATTAGTAGTTCTAATTTTATAATCGGTGATTATACAGTGAACTATTATAACATGCAGAATGGGTTAATTATATATAAATTTAAAAAGCAAAAGAAGGAACCAGACCCAGTAGTAGTTCCAGAGCCGGAAACAGAAAAGGAAAAAGGATATCAGTATACACCAAAAACATCCCCATCAAACGATTATGCGTTTTGGGGAACAGTAGTCGGAATTGTAATCATTGGAGGTACTGTGGTTGAGGATTTCCTTAGTGGCGGAATTGGAGTTACTGACGATGCTGCAAGCTTTGCACTTGCATATAAATTGATTTTTGGATAATTGAAAGGAACAATTATGACGCTTAACAAAGCTTTTAAGGATGTATATTGTAAATTTCTAACAGAACAAGGATATCAATGGTGCTCTAAATTGCAAAGATTTGTGAAGGTGGTAAATCAGGAGCTGATCTATTTTATTGGATTAAAAAAGGTTCCGGCATGGCTCAAAGGCAATAAAGGTTTTACCATTACTGCAGGTATTATGTCGGTATATTTTTCTAAACGTGCTGATTGGACACATGACTGCACCGAGGATAAACTCTTTAAATGGGCGTTTGATTATACCGGACTTCAACTTCAAATGTTCTCACCGACCTATGAATATGGAATGGGGTTTGAGTACAATGAACAAAACATGATTGAGGTAGTAGAGAAGTCTGCTGAAATAACAAAGGAATTAGTTCTTCCAGTGTTTGCTGAAGTGACAGATTTAACATCTTATGTGAAGTATGCGAAGGAATATACAATAAATGTTCTTAGAATGTGTGATAAATTTATTGACGATTCACTGGTCTTAATACTCACAAATAATCATGATGATTTTATGGAATGCTTGCAAAAAGAGAAAGAGAGCGAAAGAGAATTTATAAAGCAGTGTATCGAAGAATCATATACGACTCCAAGGGATAGGGTATATAATAACCCTGAATTATTAAAAGCTGCACTTGAAGAAGCTGAAAAATGCAAAAAGACCAATTTGGAGATGTTAGCAAAATACAAAATAAACATATGATTATTATAGAAAATAGTGAAACTGGATTCCGGTAATATGATAAGAACTATTTAGAAAAGATTTTGATATGTTTTGATAAAAGAGTGTATTTGACAAATATACAATAACTAAGTCTTTCCTATATATGTTTGAATAAATATTTAATTTGGTATCAAGTTTTTTGGCGATGTACAGTTGTTTTTTAATCAGTAAACTAAAAATAAGTCTGGAGTGTATGATCTGACACTGTTAGATGATTCTCCAAAATAATAAAAGAAAAATGTCGGATTTGTGATATAAGCGAATTCGACATTTTTGTATTTAGATTGTAAAAGAAATAAAAAGAAATAATGCTATTGACGACGGTGTATTAAACTCTTCACCTCTTGAATATGTTGGTTAGAGCGACGGGAGGCTTGAAAAAAATTTAACGAACTTTTTTACAATCTTTAGGTATCGTGATTTTAGTTTCGTATGCATCACCTATATTGACATTATTCTCATTAAAATTTATAGTAATCTTCAACTTTTTAACAATATAATCTGCCAACGAACGCATCGGTGAAACACTAAACACAGTTGCTATAATTGCCACACACGCAGCCAATTTCATATATCTTTTTGCTCTTAATTTCTTCCTGTTAAAAAAAGTTTTGGGTGCAGTCTCCACAATATATTCATCTTTCACCAAACTCATGACATCCAGTCTCTTATCATCCATGAATATACCCACTTTCCTCAAATTCTTCTTTCAACAATTTTCTCATCCTAAAAAGAGCGACTTCCACTTGACTTTTAGACATTTTGCATTCTTCCATTATTTCTTTCACGGATAAAAAATACCAATATCTCAGCATAAATACCTTTCTTTTTTTAAAGGTAAATCCATAAGAAATTTATTGATAATTATTTTAATTTCATTTTCATCACTTACGTTACTTTGCTCCGGGAAAATATACCCACACTCCTCCATTATTTTTTCAAGTGATAACTGTTTGCTGTTGTCTCTCTTTTGAGCAGAATTGTATCTGTACCTTTTAATAGCAAGATTTCTTGAAATCCTTAAACAATATGCTTTTAGATTTTCAGGCTCATTTGGCGGAATACTGTTCCATACATTTAAATATGTATCGTTTTCACATTCATCTGCATCATCTTTACTGCAAAGGATATTGTACGCAATAAGATTAATCAGTTTTCCATACTTATTCTTTGTTTCTAATATGGCACTTTCAAGTCTGTCAAGATAATGTCTTACAATTTTCTGATCAGATATTTTTTCATTCATAAAATCTTCTTTAAGTTATATAATGATAAACAAACTCCTTATTTTTTTAACCAAAAATACGCAACAGAAAAGTCTGTTACGTATTTTGACCTTATTTTTTAAAAACATAATAATCTGATGAAAGCAGCTACTATAAGTATTAATGCTAATGCTTTTTCTGCAATATATGATTTTGCATCCGGTACATAGTTTTTCTGCCAGATTGAGTATGCACATCCACACCCCACTGCAAACATGCAATATATCTTAAACGCCTGCGAATTCATACAATCAGTGAAAAACATTATAATAATCCATGCTATTAAAAATAACAGTAAAATTAAATATTTTAAAAACAATTGAATTTTCTTCATTATAAATCTCCTATACACGTTCGAAAACACGCCATATTTTTGGATATTCTGTAGGGTTTTCTATGATTGTATAACGTACAGCTGATATTTTACCGTTAATGATATCCCTATAGGCTTCTTTCCACCACTTTTCTTGCTGTTGTTGCACCCATTGAACCAATGTAGAAAACAATTGAGCAGCAAATATGCACGCATTTGCAGTTTTTGACAATTTTATCAGCCCAACAATATCAGCTAGTGTTGCGGCTCCTCCAATACCAGATATCCATTTATCAAAAGTTCCTGTTCCTGAAGCTTTATCTATTGCCTTCTTTATATCTTTTTTATGCATATATGTTTGAGAAATAATTCTTCCTGGCGGATATGCTCGTGAATCAGTATCTAAACTTGCAAGAACCTCATCTATTTCGCTCTCACGAAATTCAGAATCATTTTCCAATTGTTTCTGATACATTTCTGCCTTTTCAACTGGAACCGATACAACAATATAATAATCAGTTGCTGAATCTATTATTATATCTTTCATTTCTTCAAAATTATTTAAATTTATTTTTTCATTTTCTGAAGCATACGTCACCGCAGGACATAACATAGTAAAACAAAGAATAAGACTTACTATCATTTTCATTTTTTTCATTTACATTCCTCCTAATTTTTCAAGTTACATAACAATAATTATTGTTGTTCGAAGTTGATGACAATTTCAATTATCTTCATCTTTCTATTTTTTTCAATACTATTTACATGAGACGACATTTTTTAGTCATTTCTGGTCTATTTTAATATAATAGATATCATTGATATTTAATAATATCATTCTCTTTACTATGATAGATTAGAAATTTTTATTAAGTAAAAATAATCACTACAAAGCGAAAGAATCCGTTGCAACTGTGATAATTGCAACGGACTCTTATATGATTACATAGACAGTTTATAATCATTTTCATTAAAAATCATATTATGACAAATTGCCACTAATTGTAATAATTCCGCAAGTATTATTCCACTCTCTATAAACACTGTATAATATCTATATCCTATTATCCATAAAACTCCTACTACACCAAATATCACCCCCACAATAAATATCGTTACTTTTTTACAGAATTTTTTGTCATTATCGTCCAGCCTTTTGTTAACTGAATCTATAGGACTAAACACCATAAGCAATATAGTTGCTGCAATATACATGATATTTACTATAAATATATTTTTTATGTATTTTCCTATCAGTAATGTTACTATAATTACAATACTTGATAACACCAAACATTTTTTGAAGCTATCCGCATGATACCCACCAGAAAACTTTCTTATCAGTATAAAAGGCATAATCATAGCTATCGCTTCGGTTATCATTCCCAAAAAAGCTCCTATTACCGAAGCAAAAACAATCGGATATAGGAGCGAGAACAAACAATGAACTGCATATGCATACAGTTCACGTTCGTCAGTGGTAATAGCTTTCTGTAAAATTAACCAATCTGCTATTTTATCACTCATATTATTTAGTTTTCCTTTTAAATTTTGATAATCCTTTTGGACTTTCAGGTTCATACATCACACCACATGATGCTGAGTTTGCTTCTATTCTAAGCATCGTATCAAGTGTACCTTTGACATGTGAAATAATGTTTTTTCTTCTGTCTGTCGCAATCTTCATTAGTTGCCTCCTTTTGTAAATATTCATCAACTTCTACTTGCCATCATCTTCTTATTAATGATGATAAAGCTTTTTTTATAATAAATCTATATTGTTTACTCTAAACAGCATTTTTCTCTTAAAATTGTAGTAATATGGCTAATATTTGTCGTTTTTACACTGTCCCGCAGATTTTTTCATTCATACAATTATAAATTATCTGTATTACAGAATATATCTGCATTACTTTGTTCATTATTATTTAAATAACTGCTACCATTTACATAAAACATGAAAGGAATTAATGATATTGGATTTTGATTACATTACTATGGGACAACGCATTAAGCAGCGTCGTAAAGAATTAAATATGACACAAGCAGATTTTGCTGAAAAATTAGGTATCTCTCAAAATCACATTTCTGCGATTGAATGCGGCTCTCAGCATCTAAGCTTTGAGCTTTTTGTTTCTATATGTAATACATTATCTATAAATCCTGATTATTTAATAAACGGATGTACACATCTCTCTAACACTCCACTTCAAGTGATGGATAATCTTACTCTTTGTGATGATACTTCCGTTGAGCTTACACGCAGATTTACAGAACTGCTGGTTGAGCTTTATCCGAATAAATCAAACCAAAAATAGCTTATTTATGTCTTTTCGTACCGTCTTCTTGCCTTAATTCTCATACTCTTCTATAATGATATCAACAATTATGTTTTTATAGGAGATTTTTTAATGAGAATACTTATTTGTGACGATGATTTATCTATCACGCAGTCACTATCCCAAATAATCAAAACATATTTCAACAAAAAGAAAGTAAATAATCTCGATATTATAACCTTTAATGATGGGGACAGCCTTCTTTCTGATAAATCCCAAAAAGATATCGTCTTTTTAGATGTGGAAATGCCCGGTTTTGACGGCATCTATGTAGGAAATGAACTAAAAAAGCAGAATGAATCCGTTATTATTTTTATAGTGACATCTTACCTCGAATATCTGGATGCCGCCATGAGATTCCATGTATTCAGATACTTATCTAAGCCAATAGATAAACAACGGTTATTCCAAAATTTAGATGATGCACTTGAGCTATACTATTCTATCTATCAAAAAATCGCTGTTGAAACAAAATCCGGAGTTACGTCTGTTTTGACTTGCGATATCGTATATGTGGAAGCAAAGGGTAGAAAAGTTATAGTACACACTTCTACGGCTGATTTGGATTCCACTCAGACACTTCAATTTTGGATAGATCATCTGCCACAGGCTACCTTTTTTCAGTCTCACCGCAGCTATATTGTTAATATGGCTATGGTAACAAGCTTTGATCACGAGCTGATATACCTTTGTGATGGTCAGTTCACAGCGTATTTAACAAGAAGAAAATTCACCGAATTTAAGAAAGCATATTTGATGTTTATGGAAAGTAAGAGGTAAGTATTATGAATACTACAATTTATTATTTTTTAATTTATATTGCAGAAGCTCTGATTTGTATTCAATATACTTCTAATATATTTTCAGATTGCTTTTCCCATTTTAAAACTTTTATCGCAATTTTTATTTTATACTCAACATTATTCATAATTTCACTTTTACAAAATCCATATATTAATGTCATAGTTTTTTTTATTTTTCATATATTCATTTTCTGCTGCTTATTTCAAACCACAAAGTTAAATGCTGTTTTTCACTCACTTATCCTTACCATTACAATGATCTTTACAGAACTCATTGTTCTTACTATTTATTCAAATATAAGTGTGCATTTTTATACCGAAATTTATATACATCACATTACTCTCGTAATGGCTATAATCAGCAAATTACTATATTTTATCATCACATTTTTTATATCACATACCTTGTTAAAAAATAGCAACAATACCATACCATTTTCTTCTAGAGAATGTTTTCTCTTATGTATAATTCCAATATTATCATTATGGATATCTTTTACTTTTATACATTTGTGTCTTACAACTCCATTGAAAAACAAACTTGATGCAATGATAAGTATAAGCATGCTTTTTATTCTACTTATTAATATTCTCATTTTTGGACTGTTTGAACATATTAAGCAAAAAAATTCCGAAATAGCAGAGCTCACACTTCAGAACCAGCGTGATGCCGACTCTGTAGAATACTACAAAGCCCTCGTGTCACAGGATGAGAAACAAAAAGTTCTCATTCATGACATCAAAAAGCATCTCAATGCCATAGCCTCACTGAATGAACAGCACGATTATGAAAAAATTGCAGCATACCTTACCCACGTACTCGGTTCTTCTGAGTTAAAGCACTCCGTGCGGGTATGCGATAATGACCTTTTAAACGCACTGCTCTGCCGTTACCAGAAAATATGTCTTACGAAAAAGATTGCGCTGCATATTGATATAAGAAGTAAGTGTATTGATTTCGTGACATATGATGATCTCAGTGTACTTTTCGGTAATCTCATGGATAATGCTGTAGAATCAGCCGAAAAAACAGTTAATCCTTTTATAGAACTCAATGTTTTTCATAAAGAGAACAATAACATGACCATTATCACGCTCATTGATTCCTGCCGCGTAAATCCTATTGATAAAAATGGCAATCTTTTACCAACTAAAAAACCGAATCCACAGTTTCATGGATTCGGTATGCGTAGTATAGAAATTATTGTTAAGAGGTATAACGGTGAAATGACTTTTTACTTTGATGATCCTACCAAGACATTCCATACTATTATTATGCTTTGGCACTGAAAGCTGTTGCTTTTTCGTTTACAAAGCTGTTTTCACATATGAAGCTAAAACTATCTGGCTTTCTGTATCAGACAGTCCAAAACTTGTCATTCCGATATTTTTCAGCTTGTCATTTGGAATTTCCTTATCCGGTGACACCTGTTCAACTGCATTTTTATTATTTACCAATTTATTGTAAAGAGAACTGTTATTTTCCGACAACATATTCATGTATATTTTATCGCCTGTTGACTTATTATTATACTTTGAAGTATATGCCATTGAAATATTTGTTCCCACACCGTTTAACATATATACCTTCCTATTCTGTCAAGCCTAAATCTATTGATTTTACTGGCTTTGACGATTTTTATTTACCTCAAAACAAGAGCCGAGAGTGATGGATGTCGTAGTATCTGGTACCGAATAGCTGATAAATGAGTACACTTCATAAAGCATCCCTGTTGTTTGCTTTATAAAGGCTATTTCCCCTCTGATCAACTATGATGATGAACCTTCCGTGTCTATGGGGATCATGTCCCAACTTTCTTCGTTCCATCTACCATACACTGAGTGCCAGCCAAGCTCCTAGACGGGGTCATGCCCCACGGTGAAAACCGATGCCGGCTACAGCTCTTGTTTTTGTGTTTGATTTGTTACTGACCTGCATTCGCCTGTCGTGATACTGATTTACTCAGTGGACGCTATACCACTACGGCTTACTGTTGGTCTTTTGCAGATGCAGTCCGTTCCGGACTCCATCGTTTACGGGTTTCTGTTCCAGAACCATGTCCAGTCTCCGATGCATTCCATCAGCCACTCGACAGAGCTCTGGAGTTACTTCTTTTATTTTATTTACTATGCTGCCATTGGTGCCTGTGAAGTCGCCGGATGTTTGATATCTTTCAACAGTTTCTGTGGATCATAAGTTGTCCCTGTCTTCAGAATCGTGTAAATCACTCTCAGTATCTTGCAAGCTATCACAACCAGTGACTGCATCTTTTTCAGCGGATTGTTGGTTCGTGTTGTATAGTACTCATGCAGCTGCTTAAATTCATCTGCATGCGACACCGCTGACTTTGCTGCCTGAAACAGCCAGTACTGGAGTCTCTTGCGTCCTCTGTGGCTGATTTTCGTCTGTCCTTTATGCTTGCCTGAACTGCATGCCACCAGCCCCATCCCGCTTAGCTTCTGGATTTCCTTCACATCATCAAACCTGCTGATATCTCCCATTTCTGCAAGTATTCCAGCCAGTATGTTTTCACCTGCACCTTTGATTTCAAGTATGTTTTCTGCGTAAGGTATTTCCCTGCATTTTTCATGTAAAGCACTTTCAATCACAGCAAGCTGCTCATCCAGCTTCAGGATCTGTTCTGCATACCATTTCACTGCCTCCCTGCCTTCTCTCTTCCTAAATTGCTTATTATAGCTTCATTCACTTATATAGACGCAATCCATGCTTATATGCTTACAAAAACCAGGAAATTTTTCAATTTCCTACTCTGTCACCACCGCAATTACATAATCCTCAAGCTTACGAAACACTACCCTTTTTTCATAAGCCTCCATAGTCTCATCATCCAGCTCCCCTGAAAAGCCTGTACCGACAAGCTTCATTATCGCCTCATACTGCGTCCAGTATTTTGTAAGCTCAATCTGAAATGCCTCAGATTCATTCTCAAAGCCATCGAGTCTGTCAAGCTGCTCCTTTCGCATTATACGCTTTGCCACCTTGAAGCTCATGCGCTTTGTATGCTCTATGTCCACGCCAACAGGTCTGTCTGATATTGCAAGCACCACATATGGGCCGCTGTGTGCCAGATTAAAAAAAGCTGCGCTCTCATTCTTATATCCTGCTGCTATTTCCGGCTTACCATGCTCATTTCTGACAAGCTGTTCATCCGATGATATCCCCAGATATTTGTAGAGCATGTATCCCGCCAAAAGCTCCTGATTTGCTGTGCCACACAGCCTGTTGCTGCCTGTTTTTACACCTTTTTCTGAAATAGTTGTGTATTTATCCACATAATAGGCAGACACATGTGGAATTATCTCCTTCTGCCGGCCTGCGATGGAATCCGTTTTTTCTATAAAAATCTGACAGTTATTGTTTATTTTCCATACCATCCCAAGTCACCTTTCTATAACTCCAACCTTCCCCTGCCTTCATCAAAATACAACTAATATTATAAATTATCCCTACGATATCTGCAGCTCATACAGCTTCCTGTATATGCCATCCTGTTCCAGAAGCTCCCTGTGCGTACCACGCTCACATATACGTCCCTTGTGCATGACCATGATGCAGTCAGCATGCTGGATAGTGGACAGACGGTGCGCAACCATGATTGTTGTCCTGCCATCCATGAGCTTTTCGAGTGCCTCCTGTATGAGAATTTCTGTCTCTGTATCTATGTTGGCGGTTGCCTCGTCCATGACCAGTATGCTCGGATTGTGGGCAAGTGTCCTTGCAAAGGACAATAGCTGACGCTCTCCTGCCGAGAAGGTCGCACCACGCTCCGTAACAGGCTCGTGATAGCCCTGTGGGAGCTTTTCGATAAAGTGTGAGGCATTTACATATTCTGCTGCCGCCTTCACCTGCGCATCCGTGATAGCGTCATCATTCAGGCGGATATTGTACGCCACATCCCCCTCGAATATAAACACATCCTGCTGCATCTGACCGATTGCACTGCGAAGCTGCTTTTTGCTAAGCTGTCTGATATCGATGCCATCAATGTAGATATGTCCCTTTTGTATATCATAATACCTGCCTATAAGATTTAAAATAGATGATTTTCCGGCTCCGGTTGCACCGACAAAGGCCACCTTCTCGCCCGGATTTATGACAAATGAGACATCCTTAAGCACATAGTTTTCGCCGTCGTAGGCAAACCAGACATGGTCAAATTCAATTTTTCCGGTGATTTTATCCGGCTGCTTTGGATTTTCGACCTCAGGAATAAATTCATCCTCATCCATAACCGTAAATATCTTCTCTGCTGATGCAATTGATGACTGCAGTGTTGAAAACTGCTCTGCAAGCTCCTGTATCGGGTCAAAAAATGACCTGATGTAATTCGAGAAAATATACAAAGTGCCAACCGAAATAATCTCATCAAACACATTTCTGCTTCCGAACCACAGCACTATCATCAGTGACAAAATGCTCAGAATATAGATAAGCGGACGGAACACCGCATACATAAGCATCTCCCGATAAAAAGCCTTGTAGAGCTTTGTATTTTTATCATGAAATTCCTCGAACTTGCGCTCCTGTCTGCCAAATATCTGTATAATTTTCATTCCCGAAAGATGCTCGGACAAAAATGTATTGATGTCCGTCAGGCGCGTACGGTAAAGCCTGTAAATATTTCTGGCAATTTTCTGGCACAGCACTGTAAGACCAATTACTAGCGGCATCAGCACAAATGATATCGCAGCCAGCCTCACATCAAGCACGAGCATAACGCCTGCAAGTCCCACTATTTTTACAATATTTCTAAAAAGCTGTACGAGAATACCCGAGTACATCTCGTTGAGCGCTTCGACATCATTTGTCACACGTGTGACAAGCTTTCCGACCGGTGTGATGTCAAAATATCTGCTGCCAAGCGACTGTATGTGTCTGTAGAGGTCTTTTCTCATCTGAAGAATGATATTCTGGCCTGTTTTCTGCAGTATCCATGTCTGAGCTATGTTGAATGCAAAGCTTAGGGCAAGTACCACCGCATATTTGATAGCTGTAGCAATTATTACATCATAATCCCCGTTTGCTCCAAAAGTATCAATTGCATCTCCCACCAGCATCGGCCTGTAAAGGTCAAAGGCTGTCAGTCCCAGCACCAACAGAAGGGCAAAAATCACCCAGTGGGCATACGGCTTCATGTAGGCTATGAGGCGCATTGTGGAGCTTTTTTTATTCATTTCTTTTTTACTTATATTTTTACTCGAATTCATACTATAATCTTCTCTGTTATTTCGTAACTATTCATCGTCAAATCTGCATAGCAACGCTTTTCAAACACTTTAACTGCCAAGCTCACTCTCAAGCTGCTGCTTATGGCTGATATCAGCGTAAAAACCGCCAAGCTCAAGCAGTTCTTCAGGAGTGCCATACTCTGTCAGTTTTCCGTCAGAAAGCACTGCCACATGGTCAGCCTTCTGCAATGTGGAAATCCTGTGGGCAATCACTATGGTTGTCTTGCCCTGTCTGGTTTCCATGAGGTTTTCAAGTATCTGCTCCTCTGTATCGGTATCGACAGCAGAAAGTGAATCATCCAGTATGAGGATTGCAGAATCCTTTAAAAGTGCTCTGGCTATCGAGCTTCGCTGCTTCTGGCCTCCCGAAAGTGTCACTCCGCGCTCTCCAACCATGGTCTTGTACTCATCCGGAAAGCCCATGATATTATCGTGTATACACGCGTCCTTTGCAGCCTGTTTTACCGCATCAAGAATTGCCGGGTTGTCGGCAATCCTGTCCTCAAGACCAAATGCTATATTCTCCTCGAGTGTGTCGGAAAACAGGAAATTCTCCTGTGGCACATATGAGATATCACGGTGTAAAACTGCCAGCGGATAGTCTGTTATCGGGCGGCCATCCAAAAGTATCATGCCGTTTTCACAATCATAGACTCTGAGCAAAAGGTCGGCAAGTGATGATTTTCCGCTTCCGGTACGTCCTAAGATACCAAGCATCTCGCCCTGCTTCACATGTATGCTCACGTCTGAAAGCACCGGCTTGGTGCCGTCAGGGTATGTGAAGGTGAGGTGGCTAAGCTGTATATCACCATGTATTTGTATTTTATCAGAAGTACCATCATTTTCTATTACATTTTCCGGTGGCACCATATCGACAATATCAGGCTTCTCCTCGAAAATAGTCCGTATTCTGCCCCATGCCGCAGCCGCCTGGGAGAATGTGTTGATGCAGTCACCTGCCGCAATCATAGGCCACACAAGCATATCAATGTATGAATTGAATGCCACAAACTGCCCTATCGAAACCTGTCCGTCAAGCACCATCCTGCCGCCTGCGATGAGTGTCACTATCACGCTTATTCCGATTACGGCATCCAGCGCCGGACCAAAGACAGCACGAAGCTTTACCACAGCAAGATTTTTCTCCCTGCTGTTCTCGCAGGCCTTTTCAAACTGCTTAAAGTCCTCGTCCTCCTGCACAAATGCCTTGACTACGCGGATACCGGCAATACTCTCCTGCACCTTGTCAGACAGATAGGAGAAAGCATCCTGCCTTTTTACCTGACGTTTCTTTGACTCTATTCCATAAAAATAGCAGCCGATTGCAATAAAAATAAGTGGAATAAAAGCAAATAATGTCAGCTTAAAATCCACGTATACTACCATTTTGACAAGCACCATCACCGTCATGATTACCGCGTCAAACACGGTGATGACAGCCATTCCTGTTCCCATCCTGACAGCCTGCAGGTCATTGGTGAAATATGCCATAAGGTCTCCTGTCTTGTGGCTGTTGTAATAGCGCGCCGAGAGTGTCTCCATGTGCGAAAACATATCATCGCGCAGTCTGTATTCTATTCCTCTCGATGCTCCTATGATGAAATATCTCCATCCAAAGCGCCCCGCCATGATTATCAGGCCTGTTATCAATATCTTAAATATAATGCCGCCCACGCCCGCCATATCAAGCTTTCCTGCAGTGATTCCGTCGATTATCTCCCCAATAAACTGCGGAATGTACAGATTTGCAAGGTCTACTGCAAGAAGCACAAAAATGCCTATCGCGTAGTGCCATTTGTATGCAAGCAGATATGGGCGCAGCGAGTATTTTTTATCGTTCATGTTTTTCCTCCGTATTTTAAATGCCGCTGCGTGGTGAGCGTGTGACCGCAACATACACTCTCGTAGAGCGACTAGCGAAGCTGTTTAGAGTCTGTAGAATTATGCCCTGATAACCAGAAATGCACCGGCATGGACGCCGGGGCAAGGCGTTATGTGCCATGGACGGCACATAAAAGCCGGTTTCGTTGAGCACAGAAAACCTTCGAGCATAATTCGTACAGCCTCTTAACCGCGTAGCGTTAGCTCCTAGAGAGTGTATGTTGCGGTCACACACTCATCATGCAGCGGTCTATCTACCTCCACAAGTCTGCCACGAAATATGTGAGTGCCGCCCATGTATACACAGAATAGTATATGCCGTGCTCATCCACTCCATCCTCAAGTATCTTCTTCGCCTGCGCCTTAGTCAGAAGGTCGAATCCGTCAAATAGCTCGCCGCCCACTGCGCCCTCCTGCGACATTCCATTAAGGCTATCGCGGTTAAGTACAATCTTTACAAGGGCGTTACTTTCATCTGTCATGCCCGGTGTACTGAAAAGACATGGATTGATGACAGATACCTCATCTGCTTCTGTTATGACAATGCCGGTTTCCTCATGAAGCTCACGCATGGCGGTCTTTATGAGTATAGAGTTGTTTTTCTCTATTGTCCATGCATTACTATCTGCATTATTATTGTCCATATCTATTTGAGCTTTATATCCGCTTATTGTTTCTACATCTTCGCGGTCTATAAGTCCTGCAGGTACGCTGAGCAGGTACTGACCTGTCGGATATCGGAACTCGCGGTTCATTAACAGACATGGCTCATGACCTGATTTCTCGTCATCATCTGACGGATTCCATATCACCACGCAGCTCACCGCATCCGGAAGCATTTTCTTGAACTCCTCTGTGGATTTAGTGGCTACAAGGTCTTCTTCATCTCTCCTTGTGGCATTATAATAATGCCTGCCCTCCTGGTACTGAAGGTCAAACACCTTTATAAATTTTGATTCAAATAAGCTTTTTATTTTCATAAATTTTTGTCTCTTTTCATTAAACCTTTAATGTGCTCAGATACTCCTTCTGCTGTGGCGTGATGCGATAGCTCTCACGCGCCTTTTGTATCGCCTTGTTGTGACTCCAGCTATCCATAAGCCTTTCCTGTAGTATCGGCAGCACTGCATCATACTGCTTTGCAAGTGCCGTGGCAATATACCACGCCTTCATCATGTTTACATAATACTCCTCGGAACGGATTTTTGCCACATCTAAAGCATATTTTATATCAAAATCCTCATCGAGATATAGACGCATCAAAGTGCCAATGCCATACCTGACGGTGTAGGGTTTATCCGAATCAAGCCACTCATATACATGCAAAAGGAGCTCATTTTTGTGCTTTTTGAACACAGCCGGCACGCCACTGTCGCAGGTTGCCCAGTTGTCTATGTATGGCAGGAATGCTTCCAGATAATCCAATGCCGTATCATAATCCTTCATCTGCATAATCAAAAACATATGCAGGTTATTTTCCTCATAGTAGTAATGTGGCAAAGTATTTAGAAACTTTTCCACATTGTCACAATCATTTTCCTTCACTGTATTACAGACCCGTTTCTCTTTTTGAACCGACAAAAAGAGCCTGCTGCCATGAGCAAGCTCCTTTGCGTACTTTCTAAGCACCGGTACTCTTATTCCTATTATGCGTTCTTTTTCAATATTGGGCATAAGCCTCGCATGAAATTCCCTGTAATTTTTATCCTGCAGCGCAAACAGATTCTCTAATTCTGCCAACAAATCTTTCCCTCCGTAATAACAGGATATCTGATAAGCAGCTTCTCATCAAGATTCTCCCTGTTCATGTCTACCGCTGTGATCTGGCTATTGTCATATGTGGTGTAATAGTAGATTCCCTTGTCGCAGTTGCAGCATGAGGTGTAGAGCGTAATCTCATATTTGCCCTCTGTCACCTCGCACAGACCTCTCTGCTGGTCTACAGAGCCTAATATGTGGAAGAACTGACTCACACTTGCATTCTCACTGTCATCCGATTTGGAGTTTTGCTTTGTGAATGCCACACGTACAAAGCGTGACTGCGATGATAAATCTCCCGGCAGTCCCAGGCCTCCCATTCCGCGGCTGTATGCACTAAGCTCCACTCCCGGTGCAAATGTATTTTCAGGCTGCTTTGTGGATAAGCCTCTGTAGTTATTGAGTGCTGCCATCTGATATGGGAATGGCGGATTATTTGTGAGCACACCTACCGGATTGTCGTAAACATGCATACCGTCTGCCATCGACTCCACCACAATGCACTCATTTTTGTCGGCTATAATCCAGTGAAGCTGTGCAACCGGAAGCTGACTGCTAAATGGTGTATCTACCAGTAAAATACGATTTAATTTTTCCTTTGCATCGGCTACTGTAGCGCATAGTGATAATATCCACGGTATAAACTCAAACTGTGCCACCTTTGTCTTTGCAATGCCGCATGTGCCATTCTCGCATGAGCTGTTTTCGTCTACTGCCGCATACGCTGCATTTCCCACGAAATTCAGTCCTGCCATACCGAGTCCCTTTTCATTTATAGCATCATAGTAAAGAGGATAGTCACCTGCCACATGTGCCATTCCAATGATTGCATAGTGGTTTTCAAGCTTTCCTGCATGCCTGAAATCAAACACATAGTTTCGCGGTGTTACCGCAATCTCATCTCCATATGAAAATTCGTAGTCGAGTGTTCTTCCAAAATAGAAATCCTTTGTTTTATAAGCTGCTGCTGTACACATAATTATGACCTCCTTGTTATGCTGCCATACTTAATCAGTATCCCTTAAATTGTAGAGTACTATACATCATATTTGCAATTATTTCAAGCTACACGCCCCTGAAGTATTTGAACAAAAAAACAACAGCCGGTCTGATAACCGGCTGCTGCCTTAATAAGTACTGTGCTATTCCTGTATTATGCCTGTTTATTGTCCTGCTCATTATCAAGTGCGATAAGCTTTGCAATGATTTCCTCGCATATCTGCGTGACATTCTTGCCATCTGTAGCGACTGTTACATCTGCCACTGCCTCATAGCGTTCCCTTCGTTTTTCCATAAGGCCGCTGATATACTCAACATTCATGTTGCCGTTTAGTATCGGGCGCTCGTCACTATCCTTTACACGCTCGTAGATAGTCTCAGGCTTTGCTGTAAGAAGAACTACACGGCCGTTTTTCTTCATATGATCTGCATTTTCCTCTCTCATGACAACACCACCACCGCAGGAAACAATGGTCTGCTTTCTCTTCTGAAGCTCTATAAGTGTGTTGCTCTCTAAGTTTCTGAAATATGCCTCACCGAACTCATCAAATATTTCTGAGATTGACATGCCACGATTCTCAACAATCATCTGATCCATCTCGACACGGTCCATCTCGAGCTTATCCTTTAATTCTCCTGCTACAGTGCTTTTTCCTGCACCCATGAAACCGATCAGGAAGATATTGTAATCAAAAAGGCTCTTTGCCTGGATACGACGGCTGTTCTTCATGATATACTTGAAAATATCAAGTATCTCTTCCTCAAATTCATTGTCGCCAAGCTTTGCCGCAAGTGCATCTGTCTGCTTTTTCTCCTGCTCCGGCTGTAAGATTGGGATTCCTGTTGCCTTCTTGTATGATATAATCTCCTGAATGTGTGACATTCTGACCGCAAGCTGCTTAATTATTATATCGTCACATTCTCCAATCTTTGCGCGGATTTCCTCGATTTTGTCCATGGTGTGTCTCCTTACTTATGTGTGGTTTTCATATTGGATTTTGATATTTAGCGAAATATCGTCAAATTATAATTATTATAACTTCACGTTATAGTATTTCGTATTTTTGATAACCACAAATTTCTTAGTCATAGTATAACAAGACTTTACCAATTTATCAAGCAAAATATTTTAATGCTTTAAAGTGTTATTGTGTCAGATATGCATCCACAATATCAGACGACACATTTTTCTCAATCGATTCATATATCGGCTGACACTCCTTGCGAATCTGCTCATGCACTTCATCGCTTAAAGTGATGATTTGTGTGCCGCTATCCTCGATTGTCTTGATTTTTGAGGCAATACGCTCATCAGACTGCTCTCTGGCGTACTGTTTCGCTGTCTCGGCCGCCTCACGGATAATCTGCTGTTGCTCATCTGTCAGTCCTTTCATGAACTCCTCGCTTACTATGAGCGATATCAGATGTGGCAGATGATTTGTCTCCACTACATAATCCTGCTGCTCGTAGAGCTTATTGGATACGATTACCTCGTATGGATTTTCCTGCGCATCTATAGTGCCCTGCTGTAAGCCGATATACACCTCCGAGAAGGTCATAGGTGTCGGGCTTGCTCCGAGCGCCTTCCAGTATGCCATATGATAAGAGTTTTCCATGGTACGGATTTTCTGCCCCTTAAAATCAGCAAGGCTTTCTATCTTTTTGTTTGTTGTCATGACACGGAAGCCCTGGTCTGCATATCCCAAAAGCTCGTAGCCACCGTCATTGTAGACCTGCTGCATGAGCTTCATAAACCTTGGATTGTCCACATGCTCACGCACCTCATCAATGCTGTCAAAGAGTGCCGGCATATCAAATACTGCAGTATCCTTCATGAAAGTGACCTGCGGTGCAGTGTTCTGCACTACAAAAGGTATATCCCCATCCTTGCATGACTCGAGAAGCTCTCTGTCTCCGCCCAGTACACTGTTTGGATACACACTGATTTTCATTTTGCCATCGCTTAATCTGTCCACTTCATCGGCAAATTTTTCCGCATATATCTGTGTCACAGTGTCCTCAGGACTTGAGCTGCCGAGAGGCCATGCGTAGCGCTGTACCCCTGCATCCTCAGCTGCGGCCTGCGAGCCTTCACCAGCAGAGCCACCGCACGCGGCAAGTCCTGCTGTAAGCGAAAGTATCATCATGACGGCTGCTGCTCTTCGCCACAATCTATATTTGCTATACGATTTACGCGGTTTATTATATTTACCAGCTTTTTTACATAAAAACAAGCCAAATCTACTCATATTTTTCTCCAATTACAACTGTGTGCCTAAATGTCCTACAATCATCATTAAATCTGCTTATACCTGTTATTACATATTTCTGTACCGAATAGTTAATATTTCTCTATAATAAGCACAGACTGATTGCCGGAATAAATGTAAGCAGCAGAAGTGCCAGCAGGAAATATCCTATCATAGGCGCCGCCTTCTTTGCTATCCGCATAACCGGAACATCCGTCAGTGAGCTTGCCACAAACAGGTTTACTCCTATAGGCGGTGTGACAAATCCTATTGCAAGGTTTACGATCATGACCACACCAAAGTGGATCGGGTTCATTCCAATACTCTCCACGATAGGAAGCAGGATTGGGCTTAAAATAAGGATAGCCGGTGTGGTATCCATGACCATTCCAACAATGAGCAGGAAAATGTTTATCACGATAAGAAGCACTATCTCATTTGTAAAATGTGCGAGTATCCATGCGCTGACTGTCTGTGGCACCTGCATGAGTGTGAGCACGCGTGAAAACGCAGTCGATGCGGCAAGTATAAACAATATAGGTGCGTATGTCTTCATCGCCTCCACCATGATGCCCCATATCTCTTTTACCTTTATGGATTTGTAAATAAAAAGACTTACAAAAAGCGCATAAAATACTGAAATCACCGCAGCCTCTGTAGGCGAAGCTATACCGGCGTAAATGCATCCAAGTACTATAACCGGGCTCAAAAGTGCCCATATACTGTCCTTCAATATGCTAAAAAGCCCCTTGCTTCTAAGCTCAGAAACCTTTGCATTTATCTTTTCCTTGTCCTCTCCATAGCGCTTGCAGTGATAATATGCATAAAACATAAGAAGCGCTCCTATCAAAAGTCCCGGAGTGATTCCTGCAAGAAAGAGATCACTGACCGACTCACCGGTTGCCATCGCATACATGATAAAAGGTATGCTTGGCGGTATGATGACTCCGAGTCCTCCCGCAACCGCAACAATTGCCGTTGAAAAATCCTTTTTGTAGCCCAGCTCCATAAGAAGCGGAATGGTCATACTTCCGACAGCCGCAACAGTTGCAGGCGCAGAGCCGGAAATCGCTCCATAGAACAAGCAGGTGATGATAACCGCACATGGGATTCCTGCGGTTCTTTTTCCTATAAAATACACAAAAACATCAAACAATTTTTGTGAGATTTTGCCGTGTGCCATGACGATTCCCGCAAGCACAAACATAGGCACCGCTAAAAGCGGGAAGCTGTCTATACCACCGAGCATAGAACGGATAACATAGCTGGCACTGGCTGTAAAAGATGAGTCAAACGCGCCCGGCAGCACTGCCACTATTCCAAGGGAAATAGATACCGGAATAGCAATGACCAGACATATCACAAATAATATAAAAACTACTGCTGCTGACATCTATTTCTCCTTTCTCTTTTCAGCTTTACTATGAATTGCTTCAATATCCTCCACAAGCTCTTTCTCGCGGTAAGTATCTTCGACAACGGCTTCCTCTATAACCGAGGCAATACTGCCCTCCTCAAGAGGCTTTTCATCTTTTTTCAGGACAATTTTCCACTCGCCAAACCATCTCTGCGCGATGCGGAAGGCTGTGATTATAAAGCATACAAACGGTGCAGCCTGCACATAGTACATAGGGATACCGCAGGCAGGACTTACCTGACCGCTTTCTATTGTATTTTTCAGATATATGAATGAATACGGTATCAGATATACGAAAAACACAAACTCAACTGTCAGATTTAATACCTTCCAGATTGATTTTCCTCTTCGTGGAAAAAGCTGTATAAACTGGTCTATCTTTATGGATATGCATTTACGTGTACAAAGGCTGACACTCAAAAATGCCGACCAGATAAACAGGTATCTTGTGATTTCCTCAGACCATGAAAGCGACATGCCAAGAATATATCTTGAAAACACCTGAATACCCATGATAAGAGTCATCGCAATCAGGAAAATGACCATTAAAAATTCTTCAAGATATTCATCCAGATAGTGCAGTATTTTCTTCATGAAATGTCCCCTTTCCGTGAATAATTATACGTATTATTTTTACTGAATTATTGCTGTTTTTCCACGTAAATATTCACAATTTTATATATTACTATTTGTTATCATCTTCAAAAATGGCGTCACAGCACATAGTTTACAGATGCCGAGGCGCCATTTTATTTTATCGCATGGTTTTATACAAGCTTTTCTTACATGCTCTTATGAAGTAATCCAAGTACCGTAGACAGATCCTCTACTCCCATCTGTCCGGGTGCAGATGCTTTCTTTGCGGCACCGAATGTCATTGAAGATCCGAATACCTCACCGCAGAGACGGCTTATAACACCTGTGCCTGCCATTGACATTGTGATGATTGGTCTGTCAGCGTAATCTGTAACCATTTCCTCTGTAGCTGAAAGAAGTGTGAGTACGTCTCGCTTATTCTGTGGCATAACTGCGATCTTAGGGATATCAGCTCCCATATCCTGCATCTTGCGAAGTCTGTAAACGATATCAGACTGTGCAGGAGTCTTGAAGAAGTCATGGTTTGAAGCGATAACCCTTGCACCTGCAGCATGTACGCCGTCGATGATTTTCTTTACAATCTCATCGCCTGTAAAAATCTCTACATCTACAAAATCAACGTATCCTGTCTGTGCAGCCTTGATATTAAGCTTGGCATAAGCCTCAGGCTCGATTGCTTTCTCTCCGCCCTCTTTTGAAGTACGGAATGTCATAAGGATTGGAATATTTCCGAGAGCATCACGAAGCTCCTTTAATACTTCCTCAACCTTGTCAAACTCGAATACATTCTCGAACCAGTCAACACGCCACTCAACCATATCAACAGGAATAGAGTCAAATGTCTTTGCCTCTGCGATGATGTCGTCTTTTGTAACGCCTACGATAGGAACGATGATTTTAGGTGCGCCCGCACCGATTTCAATATCTCTAACCTTAATGGTGTTCATGATTTTTTCCTTTCTTACCTTGTATTAGACTGTATGATAATTATACTCCCCAGTATAATGTAACGTATTAATCCTCTTTAGACAGCTCTACCATCTTAGTATAGCGCAGGTTTACGAATAATCCAAGTACCACGCCGATTGCTGTGAGCACGATGTTCATTACCATGACCTGTGATGGCTGCATCTTTGATGCTGCTGTAAGGATTGTGTAGTTACAAAGTGATGAAGCGATCATTACAAGCGCTGTTACTGTTCCCTTGATCTTAGGGAAGAGCATGTTGCATACAGATGTTACGATCTGTAAAAGTCCGCCTGCTCCTGCCCATCCGATGATGAATGCACCTGCGATCATGAGTGGCTTTGTCTGTCCGACTAACACTACTACCATTGTTGCAAGGCAGATTACAGGGTAAACAAGGATAAATCTGACGTCCTTGATTTTTCTTGTTAAAAGTGCAGTTACGATAAGAGCTATCATGGTTCCTGCTGAGTAGTATGACTGCATAACTGACGGATCAGCCCAGCCTACGTTCTCTTTTGCAAAGTTCTGTGCACAGTTGAGCCATAACTGGAAGGTTCCTGTACATGTAAATCCAATGATAATCATTGCGATTGACTCAACAGAAAAATGTGTGTGCTTTAAGCTTGCGATAAGTCCTTCTTTCTTTCCCTCTGCCTTTGCATCGCTATCAGGAAGCGGGAAGATCATTACTAATACTAAAAGTACAATGTAGATGATTCCACATCCGAAGAACAGTGTGTTGTATGATGTAAGTCCTGCTGCTGTTGTAGCAACTGTCATACCAAGTACGAATGGTAAAAGCATCTGTGCGATAGCGATGAAGAATTTGATTCCCATTGTCGCAACACCCGGTGCTTTGTAGATGATTTCTGATACTGCAGGGTAAATTCCTGTATCAAGGAATGAGTTTGCAATACCGCCAATGATAGCACAGATATAAGCAATCTGGTATCCACCATGTGTTCCTGCATTGAATGCAAGAGCAAGTCCGATCAGGTAGATAGCATAAGAGCCGCTTCCGATTGCTGTTGAAATACGGCGTCCGAGCTTATCTGATAAAGGGCCTGCAAACGGAAGTGCGATAAGACGTCCAAGTCCAAGGGCTGCCGAAATAGCTGTGATAGCCATAACCTGCACTCCCCATGAAGCTGCGAGAGCCTCCTTGATGACTGCCTGTCCGAGGATAGAGCAGCCCACTCCGTGTATAAAGTAGTTTAAGTAAAGGATTAATGCGCTAGGTAAATATTTTTTATTCATCAGTGTTCTCCTTAATTTCTGTCAAAATAATTCAATGTGATTTAATTTCTACGGCTGATTAATCATCATATCTGATGTTTAATACTTCCTTCATATGCTCGATTGGCATATCTTTTCCTGTCCAGAGTTTGAAGGCTGCTGCTCCCTGGAAAAGCATCATTCCAAGACCGTTCATTGTCTTGCAGCCCACCTCTTTTGCCATAGAACGCATCTTTGTCTCAAGTGGAGAGTAAGGTACGTCAATTACGATAAGCTCAGGACGGAAGAATGATTTGTCAGGTACTACAGACATTCCCTCGAGTGGCTTCATGCCAACACCTGTTCCGTTTACGAAGATGTAGGAATCAGCCATCTCTTCTCTTAACTTCTCCTTGTCATCAAGGTCGTAAAGAGTAGCCTTGCAGTCTGTCTTCTCGTTGATCTTTCTAACGGTCTCTTCAGCGTTTGCCCAGAACTTGTCATGGATGTTGAAGATTGAGATTTCCTTGACACCGTCAAGTGCTGCCTGAATCTCGATAGCTGTAGCAGCTCCGCCTGCTCCTGCGATTGTCATCTTCTTTCCGATAACATCGATGTCGTTATCCTTGAGCGCCTGCATGAAGCCGATACCGTCTGTGATGTGTCCTGTAAGTACTCCGTTCTCGTTTACTATTGTATTTACAGCTCCGCACAGCTCTGCTGCAGGTGAAAGCTTGTCTAAGTACTGTCCTACAACTGTCTTGTTTGGCATTGATACATTAGAGCCTACAAGCTTTAATGCTCTGATTCCCTTAACCGCATCCTCAAGAGTGTTGTTGTCAACCTCAAATGCCAGATAAGCGTAGTCAAGTCCAAGATATGCAAATGCCTCATTGTGCATTGCCGGTGAGCTTGAATGTCTGATTGGGTAAGCCATAAGTCCGATGAGTTCTGTGTGTCCTGTGATTCTCTCTGCCATGATTAAATCTCCTTCATTTTTAAATGTCATAATATTGATTATTCGTATTTTACTTGGCTATGTTTTCAACGATGCCCACTTCGTTAAAAACTTAACAACCTTTGATAATGATATTATAACGCATTATTTTTGGTACTTCCAATGCTTATTTTGTTATTTTTTAATAGCATTACTGTACTAATCATGTTATAATATGCACAAATTTAGGCTATAATATTTGTAATTCATAGACTATATCTATTATTTTATGGAGATTTATGCATGACGCTCAATCAATTAAGTTATTTTTACCAGGCTGCAGTTCTGGAACACTTCAATCAGGCTGCCGAAAAAATGAATATCACAGAACCAAGCCTCAGCCGTTCGATAGCAGCTTTAGAGGACGAGCTTGGCGTCACTTTATTTGAAAAGAGAGGCAGGAATGTAATACTGACCAAGGCCGGTGAGATTTTTTTAGAACACGTGTCTACTATTCTGGACGATGTAAAGAGAGCCGAGAACAAAATGCACCAGATTGCAACCGACGGCGGACACATCGATATCGCCTACGTATCACCACTTGCAAAGGTGTTTATCCCAACTATCGTGCGCTCTTTCCTCACCGAAAAGGAAAATAAAAATATCACATTCAATTTCTTTCAGGACATCACCTCTGTGAATATTGAGGGATTAAAAAAAGGCAGGTATGACATAATTTTCGGTTCATACTCGCCAGATGAAAATGGTATTGATTTTGTTCCTATTATAAGGCAGGAAATAGTTGCCATACTGCCTCCCGGCCACCCACTGACACTTAAGGATACCATGGAAGCCACTGATTTCGCAGACTATCCTGTGCTCGGCTATGCCAGACACTCAGGCCTTGGCAAGTACACCCGAAGCTTTTTCAAGAAGCATGATGTATCGCCAAACTTCATATGTGAGTCACCCGATGAGAACGGCATCGCCTCCCTCGTGGCGCAGGGCTTTGGCATTGCGCTTGTCGCAGATGTCGATGCAATTCACCGCGATGACATCTGCATACGCCACCTCGTATCGCATGAGTCATTCTCACACACTGTATACATGGGCTACATGACAGGCAAATACCAGCTTCCGGCTATCAAGCGCTTCATAGAGTTTGTGCGGGAAAGCTGCAGCTAGGCAGTCTCCTCGATCACAAACCTGATAAATGCCTTCGCAACCGGTGATAAATATCTCTGCTTAAGCGTTGCCAGATACACCGCTCTCTCATAAGGAGGATTGTATATATCAAGCGTCTTTACAGAAAGTGACCGAAGTATTGGAATATCAGGCATCACAGCTATTCCAAAGCCTTGCGCCACGAGACCCGCCATACTAGAATCCTCCTCCATCTCGAAGGCTACCTTCGGAAACTGGCCTATCTCCTCAAACATCTGGTCAATGACCGGACGCAGACCGCTGCCCTTCTCAAAATAAATCTGCGGATACTCTATTGTGTCCCGCAAATCCACACTGTCCTTTATGGAAAGCGGATGGTCCATTGGCACTGCAAGCACAAGCTTCTGATTCGCAATCTTCTTAAAATCTATATCCTGTTCCCCATCCTTATAAGAAGAAAAAACTATGTCATATTTGTCATCCTTTAGTCCATCTATAATCTCACCGGTTGTTCCAACCGTAAAATGAAATTCTATATCATAATCCGGGTATGCATTGAGAAATTTACGCACCAGCTTTGGCACGAACTCACTTCCCATCGTATATATATATGCCAGATGTATGATTCCATGCCTGCTGCCATTGACCTCCTGAATGCGCTGCACCCCCTCATTAAGCACCTTTAATGATTCCTCAACATACGGCAGAAACATCTTCCCATATCTGGTCAGCACGACATTTCTTCCTTTTTTTTCAAACAAACGCGTGCCAAGCTCCTGCTCTAGCTGTGAGATTGCATGGCTTAAAGACGGCTGCGTAATCGACAGCATCTGTGCCGCCCTCGTATAATGTTCTTCCTGCGCCAGTACCTTGAAGTACTGCAATTGACTCAGATTCATAGTACCCCCTGTGTATTTAATTTAATATATTTATTCGCCGGATGTCCGCTTGCCCTGCGCTGCACACCGGTGGTATATTCTCTCATAATTCCTTAGTCTAGTGGGAGTAAATGCCGCCTCAAACAGAGTTTATTAGGCGCGAAAAATCAAACGCGCTTTTTACTTTATTGGTATACTAAAGGCTGTGCTGCTTGAACGAGTATTTTCCGCGCCACTTTTGCTTGAGGCGGCATATAACTCCCACACGACACGTCATAAATCAAGCATATACCACCGGTGTGCAGCGCAGGGCAAGCGGACCTCCGGCAAATGCTCACAACAAAGTCTAGAAACAATATACACCATTTGATAGACAAAAACTATAGATTTCGTATAAAAGATGCATTGGACATTTATACATTTTTGCTGTACCTTGAATGTAACAAGAGTGCATTGCACTTTTTGATTGTTAAAAGAATCACATACTTTGTATATCACAGCCTTTGATAAAAAATATTGACAATCAGTTTAATGAAACAAAACTATAATGTAATGAGAGCAATTTACACTACCGTGTGCCCACCCGGTTAGCAGATTAAGGAGAAAAAATACTATGAAAAACAAATATCCACATATTTTTGAGCCAATTACAGTACGCAGAATGACAGTAAAGAACCGTATCGTCATGACTCCAATGGGAACTAACTACGGTGAGCAGAACGGAGAAATGAGCTTTCTCCACATCAACTACTATGAGCAGAGAGCAAAGGGTGGCACTGGTCTCATAATCGTTGAGAATGCAAGCGTTGACTCTCCGCAGGGTTCAAACGGAACAACACAGCTTCGTATTGATTTAGACAACTACATCCCAAGACTTTTCAAGCTCTGCGAGAGTGTTCACAAGCATGGTGCATGTATCGCAATACAGTTAAATCACGCCGGTGCTTCTGCAATGAGCTCACGTATCGGAATGCAGCCTGTATCAGCATCAGACGTACCTTCAAAGGCAAGCGGAGAAATCCCAAGACCTCTCGAGAAGGACGAAATCATGCATATCGTAAAGAAATACGGTGAGGCAGCCAAGCGCGCCCAGATCTGCGGCTTCGACGCTGTTGAAATCCACGCAGGACACTCTTACCTTATCAGTCAGTTCCTTTCACCTATCACAAACAAGAGAACTGACGAGTTCGGCGGCTCAGCTGAGAACCGTGCAAGATTTGCAAAGCTGGTTATCGAGGAGGTTCGTAAGCAGGTTGGACCTTTCTTCCCTATCTTCGTCCGTATCAGTGCAGACGAGCTCATGGAGGGTGGAAACACACTTGAGGATACACTTGAGTACCTAAAGTATTTTGAGAAGGAAGTAGATGTATTCGACGTATCATGCGGTCTCAACGGCTCCATCCAGTACCAGATTGATGCAAACTACTTACCTGACGGATGGCGCTCATTCATGGCAAAGGCTGTAAAAGAGAAATACAACAAGCCATGTATCACAGTAGGAAATATCCGTGACCCACAGGTAGCTGAGGATATCCTTGCAGGAGGCGATGCTGATTTCATCGGTATGGGCCGTGGACTTATCGCTGACCCTGAGTGGGTGAATAAGGTAGAGTTCGGAAATGTGTGCGATATCAGAAAATGTATCTCATGTAACATCGGATGCGCCGGACACAGAATCGGTCTCAACCAGCCAATCCGCTGTACAGTAAACCCTGCCGTAAACAGCGGTGAGGATTACATGAAGACAAAGGTAAACAAGCCTTGCAACGTGGTTGTAATCGGTGGTGGTACTGCCGGTCTTGAGGCAGCCTGCACAGCAGCAGAGGTTGGATGTACAACCTTCCTCATTGAGAAGAAGGCTGAGCTTGGCGGACTTGCATCAGTTATCTCCAAGATTCCTGACAAGAAGCGTCTTGCAGACTTCCCTAACTACATGATTCACCGTGCAAGCAAGCTTCACAACCTGTTTGTTTTCAAAAATACAGCAGCAACAGTTAATATGGTAAAGGCCTTAAACCCTGATATCATAGTAAACGCAACAGGCTCTGTACCTACTCTCCCACCTATCACAGGTCTTCACGATCTCGTTGACAAGGATGGCACAAATGTTGCAACAGTCCTTAAGATGATTGAGCGCATCAATGAGTATCCTGAGGATATGAAGGGACAGAAAATCGCCATCATCGGCGGTGGTGCCGTAGGTCTTGACGTGATGGAATTCTTCACAGAAAGAGGCGCAGAGGTAACAATGGTTGAGATGCTTCCAATGATTGGAAACGGACTTGACCCTGTCACAAAGTGTGACACAAACGCAAAAATGGCAAAATACGGTGTAAAACAGATGACCAACACTGCTCTGCAGGAGGTTAAGAATGACCGTTTCATCGTAAAGAATCCAGAGGGTGAGATTGAGGAAATCCCATTTGATTACGGATTCATCTGCCTTGGTATGAGAGCCAACACACCTGTTCTTTCAGAGATTGATGAGGCCTTCAGTAATACCAATGTTGAAATCGTAAATATCGGAGACAGCAAGCGTGCCCGCAGAATCATTGAGGGTACAGAGGAAGGTAGAAATATCTTAAACGTGCTTGCCCGTCACGATTATTTATAAATTCTCCTTTAAAATAATAAACCTATAAAATCGAGTAGGAGGCGGTGACTAACCGCCGTCCTCTCACAGCACCGTACGTACC